>ENA-OQKJ01000110-OQKJ01000110.1-human-gut-metagenome-genome-assembly--contig:-NODE-110-length-20827-cov-3.092609_pt1 | contig 20827 bp, 17 predicted proteins | sample MGYA00242647_ERZ504795 | MGnify/ENA primary metagenome ERZ504795 (study PRJEB26092, sample SAMD00036398) | human gut metagenome | host: Homo sapiens | study: EMG produced TPA metagenomics assembly of...
GGATGGAACTGTACGGTAAAGATGTTTTTGCCGACGTATTTGAGTCCCTCGTTGGTGCCGTCGTTGACGTTCACAAAGGCCGGAACTGCCACATTCGGATCCAGGGTATCGGTATCTACAACGTAGCCGTGGTTCTGGGAAGAAATATAAACTCTTCCGGTTGCCAGATCCTTGACCGGGTGGTTTCCGCCGCGGTGGCCGTATTTCATCTTGTGGGTATCTGCGCCGGTAGCCAGTGCCATCAGCTGATGTCCAAGACAGATTGCAAAGATCGGTACATTGGAATCGTACAGTTTTTTAATCTCTTTGATAATGGATACGCACTCTTTCGGATCTCCAGGGCCGTTGGACAGCATGATTCCGTCCGGATTTGCGGCGAGGATCTCTTCTGCTGTAGTAAGCGCCGGATAAATGGTCACTTCGCATCCGCGCTCATTTAAGGAACGTGCGATGTTGTTCTTTGCGCCAAGATCCAGAAGTGCAACTTTAAAGCCTTCTCCTTTTAAAACTGATTTTTCAGAGCAGGTTACCTTTTCTACAACTTTTCCGGTATTATACGCTTTTAATTTTGGAATAATTTCATCGAGGTGATAATTTTCGTTGGTCGTGATCATACCGTTCATGGTACCTTTTTCACGAAGAATTTTGGTGAGAGCACGAGTATCGATTCCGGCGATTCCGGGAATATCGAACTTTTTCAGGAAATTCTGAATGGTGTCCTGGCAACGGAAGTTGCTGGGGAGACGGGATAATTCTCTTACAATATAGCCATCCGGCCAGGGTCTTAAGGACTCCTGATCATCATAACAAATTCCATAGTTTCCAATAAGAGGATACGTCATACATACTGCCTGTCCCGCATAGGATGGGTCAGTCAGCACTTCGAGATATCCAGTCATGGATGTATTAAATACGATTTCACTGATCACTTCTTTTTGTGAACCAATGCTGGTTCCGGTAAAGACATGCCCGTCTTCTAAGATTAGAAAAGCTTTCATCATTCCACCGTTTTCCTTTCTTTTTCGTTCGGTTTTGAGTTTGTATGAAATATGCATCTCATACTTTAATCTTTCAGATTCTATCACAACCAGGGAAACATTTCAACTATTTTTGTCGAATTACGGAAATTTCTTTTCTGGAATACTTTTGAAGTGTGTATTGGGCATAAAATGTCCTGTCGGAATTATTTTCTTTTCTGGAAAAATAAAAATACCCTGACGGAAAGTTTTCACACTTCCCATCAGGGCAATCCGAATTGGTCCACCGGACCAATTCTTGATACGCAAAGCGAAAAAATAATGCAGGAGATGGGACTTGAACCCACACGATCTTGCGACCACAGGCACCTGAAGCCTGCGCGTCTGCCAATTCCGCCACTCCTGCATTTCTTGTCTTGCGGCTCTCATGTGCCGTTCAACAAAACATATATTACCAGATGATTCCGAATCTGTCAACAGCTTTTTTCAAATTTTTTCAAAAATTTCAAATTTTCTTTTTTGCCCCGAAAAGCCCGCCATCTGCAGGGCTTTTCGGGAGATCCTGCATCACCTGGACTCCCGGCAGGAAATTGCCGTCAGCAGCGCAATTCCGAAGAAAATACAGAAATCAGAAACATTGAACACAAGTCTGCGGAACTTCTCCGGTCCAAACCGGAAGCTGACATAGTCGGTCACGTAACCTCTCTTATGCCGGTCATACCAGTTCGACATGCCGCCGCCAATCGTAAGCGCAAGCCCAAGCTTCTTCACCTTACACTTACGTCTGCCCGCCAGCGCTCCGAGACGCGCCCACAGTCCGGACAGCAAAAAGAAGGTGAGAATTTCCACCTTCTTCGTGCTGTCCGCGAAGCCGCCGCCCGCTACGCCGCGGTTATGACATTTCCGCAGGACAATATGTCCTTTACAGACCGGGATCTGCTCATTTTCCTTTAACTCCTCTTCTGCCTTCTTTTTCAGGCATCCGTCTGCAAGGAAAACCGCTCCCGGCAGCAGGGTCCAGATCATTCCTCTTCCGGTACCTCTGCTTCTTTTTCAGGCTCTTCTTCCGGCTCTTCTTCCGGCGCTGCCGCTTCGGTTTCTTCTGCTTTTTCTTCCGGTTCTACGTGTACAAACTCGGCATCCTCCGGCTCTTCTTCCTTCTCCGGCATAGCAGCACCGCAGCGCATGCAGAAAGCTGCATCTTTCGGAACACTTGCGCCGCAGGCCGGGCATACGATGCGGCCTCTCTTGTTTGCCACGTCTTCCCTGCAGTCTGCAATCTCTTTTTCCAGATCGGTGATATCTTTGCAGATGCCGGCAAGATTCTCGTCGAATGCTTCGCCGTTCAGATAGCGGTTGTAGATGATCTGTCCGATATCCTGGTAATTCTTCTCAATCTGATCCTCAAGCGCATGCTGACGGGTGCGGATCTTCTGAATTTCTACGAATTCATCTGTTTTCTTTCCCACAGTATCCACTGTTTTTTTCAGTGTTTTACTTAAATTTCCAAAAAAATCCTCTGCCATAGTTAAAACCCTCTCTTTCTTATCTCTTATTTCAAGAAAACGCCAGTTTCACGTCTGCTCCGCTGTGTTTTCCAGTTACCTTATTTCTGCTCTAACTTTGGAACTTCCTGACCGCGCAGGAGAATCGTCGGCCCGCCGGTCTTTTCAATATAGTCTTTTGTGATGATAACCTCTCCGATGCTGCTGTCCTTTGGAATCTCATACATGATATCCAGCATGAAATCCTCGATGATCGAACGGAGTGCTCTCGCACCGGTATCTTTTTCCAGCGCTTTTCTTGCAATAGAGCGAAGTGCATCATCATCAAATTCCAGTTTCACCTCGTCGAGTTCGAGCAGTCTCTTATACTGCTTCAGGATCGCATTTTTCGGTTCTTTTAAGATCTCGACCAGCATATCCTCATTGAGACTCTCCAGCGTAAATACGATCGGCAGACGGCCAAGGAACTCCGGCACCATACCGAAAGTCCGAAGGTCTTCTAAGGTCACCTGTGACAGCAGGTTCTTATCCCCATCATACTTGTCCTTCAGATCCGCCTGGAAGCCAATGGAAGCTGTCTTGTTCAGACGCTCCTTGATGATGTCCGTCAGATCCGGGAAGGCACCGCCGCAGATAAAGAGAATGTTTCTGGTATTGACGGTCTCGAGCGGAACCATCGCATTTTTGCTGTTGGCTCCCACCGGAACTTCGATATCGCTGCCCTCGAGGAGCTTCAGCATTCCCTGCTGTACGGCTTCTCCGCTGACGTCTCTCTGGTTTGTATTTTTCTTTTTCGCAATCTTGTCGATCTCGTCAATGAAGATGATACCGTGCTCCGCGCGCTCCACATCGTTGTCTGCGGCCGCTAAAAGCTTAGATACCACGCTTTCAATATCATCACCGATATAACCCGCTTCGGTAAGGGATGTGGCGTCCGTGATGGCAAGCGGCACATCTAAGAGGCGTGCCAGTGTCTGCACCAGATACGTTTTTCCGGAACCGGTCGGTCCGATCATCAGCATGTTGGATTTTTCGATCTCGATATTTCCGTCCTGCGGTGCAAAGACACGTTTGTAATGGTTGTAAACGGCAACCGACATGACTTTCTTTGCACGGTCCTGGCCGATGACGTATTCGTCAAGCATCGCCTTGATCCGGTGCGGCGGCGGAATGTCCTTGATGGAAAATTCTTTTGTTTTCTTCTTTTCTTCTTTTTCTTTACCCGCTGCCGGTTCGGGATCTGGTTGGAAAGCCCGGAGAGATCGAGCATGCCGATATTCGGCATGTTGTTCATATTATTCATCATCTCATTGATCTGGCCCGGGTTCTGGTTCATGGCATCAAAGCTCTTCTGCATGCAGTCCGGGCAGATATTGATGTTTCCCGGAAGGGTAATCATCTTTCCGGCTTTGCTCTCCGGTCTGCGGCACATGAAGCAGACTTTTTCATAGGTATCTTCTGTATGATGGTCAGAGCTTTTTGTTTCCGCCTTCGTTTCGTCCGCGGTACCGTCCACTCTGTCTTTCTCTTCTGACATGATTTTTCAAATTCCTTTCTGTAATAGATCGCTTGGTCTAGCTTGATTATAGCCCAAAAGCCATAGGGTCACAAGTAAAAACTTTCTTAAAAATTACCAACTTTTTTAAGAATTTTACAAATTCAAAAAATTATATCAAAAAATGCAGAAAAAGGCGGACAGCCAGGCGTTCATATTCCTGTGCTGTCCGTCTTTTTTCTCTTAGGAAATAGTTATTTCGAGTTTTTATCTGTTGCCAAACGGATTCTGAATACCCTGGTCATTCTGATCGGAGCTTCCGGTTCCATCGTTTGTGGTTCCGTTGCTGCTTCCGCTCGTCTGCGGCATATCTGCTGCAGAGCCAAGGGTCAACGTCAGTGTTACTTCTTTGTACTCACCGTTGTCCGCACGCTGTACGGTGACATCTACGGTCTCGCCTGCCGCATAATAGGTCAGTGTCTCTTTTAAGCCTTTGGCGTTCGAGATGCTTCTTCCATCAAACGTGGTGATAACATCGCCTTTCTTGAAGCCCGCATCGGCTGCCGGGCTGCCGTCCACAACGCTCATGATGCAGACACCGGTCGGAATACCGTAGTTCTGGGAAACATCTGCGCTGACATCCGCCATGTTGATTCCGATATAAGCGGCCTTATCATCGCTGACTTTGTATCTTGTTGTCAGGTTCATCAGGTTCTGCAGAATCGGCTCCGCTTTCGAAATCGGGATCGCAAAGCCCATGCCCTCGACCTGTGTGGAGCTGTATTTTGCTTCGTTAATGCCGATCAGTTCACCGTTCATGTTCAGAAGGGCGCCGCCGCTGTTTCCAGGGTTGATGGCTGCATCGGTCTGGATCAGTCCCTCAGAAGTAATCGTCTCGCCGGTACTCTCATCCTGACTGGAGATCGTACGGTCTTTTGCACTGATATATCCGCTCGTCAGGGACTGGCCGGTTCCCAGTGCATTTCCGATTGCCACAACCTGATCACCGACCTCAAGGTCATCGGAATTTCCCATCACGGCAATTTTGATCTGGCTCTTTGTCTCGTCCTTGATGTCGGAAAGTTTTACTGCAACAACAGCAAGGTCATTGTCCGCATCGGTACCTTTGATCTGGCCTTCTACCGTCTCATCGTCGATAAAGCTGACGGAAAGAGACGTCGCACCGCTGACAACGTGGTTGTTTGTCGCAATCAGGAGCTCATCGTCGTTCTGTCCGACAATAACTCCGGTTCCGCTTGCAGGAACTTCCTGGCTTGTGGTTCCGAAGAATGTCTCAACTTCTTCCACCGTTGTCGTAGAAATTGCTACCAGAGACGGCATCGCACTCGATGCAACATCTTTCACGGACATCTCGCCGGTTGCTTTTACGGTATCGGAGGTATCACTGCTGTCTGCTGCCGTTGTTGTGGTGGTCGTCGGAATTGTAACTTCCTGCTTCTGCTCTGTTGCTGTACCGATCACTTTCGTACCGACTGCTGCAGTCCCAATGAAAACACCGCCTGCCACGAGTCCGAAGCACGCTGCCATGGCAAGTGTCATGCCCCATTTTTTTTGCGGCTGACATTGGTTTTTTCGCTTCTTTTTGTGATCCTGCGGCTGCGTAACGGCAGAAAACTGTGGTTTTTCCTGCTTCGGAGCACTCTGTGTCTGTGACTGGTACTGATAATGTTCTGTCTTTGCAGAAGATGTCTGCTCTGCCTTTGCCTCCGACGGGTCCGGTTTTCCGGTGTAGGAAGCGCTGTTATTCTCCTCGCCGGTCTTTCCGCTGATTTTCGGATTCACCCAGCTGTAGGTTGTCGTTTTCTTTTCTTCCGCCTTCGGCGCTTCTGCGGTTTCCTGCGGTTTTCCGTCTCTGCCGCGCTCTGCTCTGCTGTCGTTTCTGCTTTTACTTCTTCTGTATGCTCTGCAGCTTTGGTTTCCTCTGCTGCCTCACCATTTATTTCTTCTTTTTTGAATTCTTCACTCATGGCTGATCCCTCTTTCTCTTTTCTATCTCAGGCACCAATACACAGTGCTCTTATTTCTTTCTTTATTTTCTACTGCCTATTGTACGTTAGAATTGTGTTGAAACTGTGATAATTTTGAAAAAAGAGGAATTTTATGCTGCGGTTTTTATTCTACCGTAACCGATTTCGCCAAGTTTCTCGGTTTATCCACATCGAGGCCTCTGCCGATCGATACGTAGTAGCCAAAGAGCTGCAGCGGAATGATCGCCAGGGAGTTTGCAAAAATCGGATTTGTCTCCGGCAGGTAAACTACGTAGTCGGCTACTTTTTCCACTTCTGTATTGCCAACGGTCGTTACCGCCATGACAAACGCGCCTCGTGTCTTCACTTCCTGAATATTGCTGATCGTTTTCTTGTAGAGCTCCGGCTGAGTCAGCACAGCTACGACAAGGCGTCCGTCCTCAATCAGGGAAATGGTTCCGTGTTTCAGCTCACCGGCTGCATACGCCTCGGAGTGGATGTAGGAAATCTCTTTCAGCTTCAGGGAGCCCTCCATCGAGATTGCATAGTCGATGCCGCGTCCGATGAAAAAGACGTGTTCTGCCGCAAGATAACGGTTGGCAAAACGCTGTACGTTCTCCTTGTGGGACAGCAGCAGGGAAATCTGCTCCGGCAGGCGCTCAAGGCTCTGGATCAATCGCATCGAAGTCATTCTGCGAAACGGTTCCGCGTACTTTGGCAAACTTCATCGCCAGAAGGTACTGCGCGATAAGCTGTGTGCTGTACGCTTTCGTTGTCGCAACAGCGATCTCCGGACCGGCCCAGGTGTACATGACATTGTCTGCCTCTCTTGCAATCGAACTTCCAACTACGTTTACGATGCCAAGGGTACGCACGCCCTTTTCTTTTGCAAGGCGGAGAGCCGCGAGGGTATCGGCCGTCTCACCCGACTGGCTGACGATGACCACGAGCGTATTTTCCTGCAGAATCGGATCACGGTAGCGGAATTCGCTTGCCAGATCTACCTCAACCGGGATTCTTGCCAGCTTTTCGAAGACGTATTTTGCGGTTACACCGGTGTGGTATGCAGAACCGCAGGCAACGATAAAGATTTTGCGGATCGCGCGGATCTCCTCATCGGTCATGCCGAGTTCTTCGATCACAACATCACCGTTCTTAATACGCGGCGTCAGGGTATCTTTTACGGCTTTTGGCTGCTCATGCATCTCTTTCAGCATGAAATGCTCATAGCCGCCTTTTTCTGCCGCATTCATATCCCAGTCGATGTGGGTTGCCTCTTTCTCCAGCTCCTCCTCGTCAATATTGTAGAAGTGAAGGCCATCGCGGGTCAGTTTCACGATCTCCTCATTTTCCAGAAAATAGACATCTCTTGTATATTTCAGGACAGCCGGAACATCGGATGCAATCAGGTTTCCGCTCTTACTTGTACCAACGATCAGCGGGCTGTCTTTACGGACCGCATACACCTCATCCGGATGGTCGCGGAACAGGATACCCAGTGCATACGATCCCTCCATGCGGTGCATAACCTTTGTGATCGTTGCAAGCGGATCGCCGTTATAATAGTAATCCAGCATATGGGCAATTACCTCGGTATCTGTCTCCGAAAGGACTCATATCCTTTGGCATCAGTTTTTTCTTTAATTTCAGTATAATTCTCAATAATTCCATTGTGTACAACGACAATCGAGTGGTCTTTATTGAAATGCGGATGTGCATTCAGATCGGAAGGTGCCCCATGCGTTGCCCATCTCGTATGTCCGATTCCTACGGTACCCGGAAGTGTCGCTCCATTTTGTGTCATTTCCTCAAGCACCTTCAGACGGCCCATTGCTTTCTGCATCTGAATTTTGTTTCCATCGTATACAGCAATTCCGGCCGAATCGTATCCGCGGTACTCCAGCTTTGACAATCCGTCCAGCAGCACCGGGGCAGCCTGGCAGGTTCCAATATATCCAACAATTCCACACATAGATTTTTTCCTCCTAACAGCAAAAGGCGGCACCCTTGTTCTGTTTTCAGGTTATGCCGCCTTCTAATTTCTTGTTCTTTACTTTTTTACCACGCTGCTCCGTTCTCTGTCAACCTTATGGAGCATTTCGTATTTACTTACAAAATCTTTTTATTTTGTTTTTACTTTCACTTATCTTCTATTTCGTTTTTTTCTTATCTTTCCGTGATATTCCCACCACGTTTTGTTTGAGGTACACCAGCGGATCACACCGTCCGGAAGGCTTTGTATCGTTTTCCGAGGAAGTATCCCACATATTGAATCCGCTTTGAAAAATAACGTGACGAGCAGCCACGGCTTATGAATTTGCAGACGTAGGATGCCGATTTTTTCACCATACGGATTCCCTCACCCTCAGACGGATACGCATCAAAGATCTCCGGATGCTGTGCCTGGGATAACACCGAGGTCGAAAATTGCGGTGAAGCTGTGCCATGCAGCCGTAATTGTGGGAATGTACCACCTTCGCATCTGCCGCATAGGCAATCGCATAGCCCGCCTGCACAAGATGCCCGGCATAGATCATATCTTCGTTAAACAAGGTGCTTTCTACAAATCCACCCAGCTCTTCATATGTCCTGCGGTCATACATTGCACAGACATTGGAGCAGAAAAAAGTCTTAACACCAAGTTTTGGCAGATCACCGGCATCCTTGATATCACTCTCCTCCGGATAGTTAAAGCCTCTCGTAAACCGTTCCAGTGTACGGCAGTCATCCCGCGGAAGCTGCCGCGCATAGGCCGCCTTCACATGCGGCAGTGAAAATTTTTCCACCAGATGTTCCACGCACGCATTGTCGTACGGCATGGCATCCTGGGTCATAAAAAGCAGAAGATCCGCATCCGAACTTTCTGCCATCGCCCTTCTCGTTCCGCCGTGGTCAAATTCGCTTGGCCGGATATGCTCTACCATAATTTTATCCGATAACTGCTCCCACGCCGGGTTCCAGAACTTTTTCCCTGTGTTTACAACCCGGATCGACCGGATCGGGTAAGTCTGTTCCAAAAGGCGGGGCAGAAGTTCTGCGAACTCCTGCCCTGGTTTATACGTTGGTATCATAACATCAACGGTATAGAATTTCATGTCTGGTTTTCTCCCTCGTATTTAGTCGCCTGCGATCACCGAATCTGCCTCTGCACCAGGCCCCTGGTTCAGCACATAGCCGATCATATCTTCATCGTAACCGCTCTTTCTTGCAATGTAGTCGCTGTACTCTGTAACAGCCGCAGACGGTTCATACGAAAGACCCGGATACAGATATTCATGCAGCTCTCTTACATTGAACTCCAGCGTAACCGGAATTACAACATCCTCACCAAGGGCATTCACTACATTTTCACCATAGCAGAGCTGGAACGGATAGGCATAGGAGGTTCCCATCGTATACGTTACCGCATGCATACCAAGTTCCAGGATTTCATTCTTGGTAAGACTGGTGCTGACATTTCCCATCACCTTGTCCAGAATTTCCGGAATCTTGGTCGGATTCTGTTTCAGCTTCTGTACCATAAGATTGATAACAATTCGCTGACGGCTGGTACGTTTTGCATCATCACCGCCGCCATAACGGATCCGCGCATAGGAGGTAGCAAGCGCACCGCTGACATGACGTACTTCGCTGTAATCATCCCCCAAGGTCCTCATCATACGGGAATAGCTTCATACTCTACGCCCTGTGCTTCCGATACCCTCTCTGTTGTAGTTGTTTGCATGAACACACTCTGCATTTGTCATCTCGATGTCGAGACCGCCCAGGACATCAATCGCATCGGCGAGTGCCTTGAAGTTTACGGTAACGTAATCGGTCAGTGCAAAGTCAAGGTTTGTATTCAGCATGGAGAGCATACTCTCCGGGCCGCCGCGGTTGTATGCGGAATTGGCTTTGTCAAACTCATAATATTCATCGGTATATTTCGCCATATTCATCCAGGTGTCACGCATAATCGACACCATACGGATTTCCTGCTTGTCATGATCAATACAACAGAGAATAATCGTGTCACTGTTCATGCTTTCTGCCAGCTCGGAGCCTTCCACACCTCTGGCATCCACGCCGACCAGCGCGATGACCTGTGTACCGGACAGTCTGTGAGAGATCGGGTATTTAGCCTTTACTTCTACTGTTGATCTGAATCTGGGAGCTGTCCAGCGTATCCTGATTCATCTTATCCATCGAACGGTTGATCCATGCGTAGACGAACAGAATTCCGGAAAGAATCAGCAGAACGGTGATTTCAATTCCGAAAATTATTTTTCTGCGGCGCATTTTTTTGTATTTTCTGCTCTTTTTGTAATTCTTCTTCGACATCTCTTTTCCCCTTATCTTTTAGTAAGCGTTTTTATTCACAAATCCTTTGAAAAAGGTCAGGAACAGAATTTTAAAATCAAGTCCCAGCGTCCAGTTTTCAATATAATACAGATCACAGTCAATACGCTTGCGGATAGAAGTATCCCCCCGGTATCCATTCACCTGCGCCCATCCCGTAAGACCGGGACGCACCTGATGTTTTACCATATAACGCGGGATCTCCTCCCGGAATTTTTCCACAAAGAAAGGTCGCTCCGGCCGCGGTCCGACCAGGCTCATATCTCCTTTTAAGATGTTAAAGAGCTGTGGAAGCTCATCAATGCTGGTATGGCGCATGAATTTTCCAAATCCCGTCACACGCGGGTCATTCTTCACGGTCCATGCCTTCTTTTCTTTCTCCTCCGTCTGAACTTCCATCGAACGGAACTTGTACATTTCAAACGGTTTGTTGTGCAGTCCGACGCGTGTCTGACGGTAGATCAGCGGACCCGGTGAGGTCAGCTTGATCATGATGCAGGAAAACAGCATCACCGGTGAGAACAGAATGATCGCCACGAGCGCGCCGAAAATATCCACAATCCGTTTCAGCATCGCGTTGAACGTGTTGGAAAGCGGCACATAGCGGATATTGACGACAGGAAGTCCCTGCAGGTCTTCTGTGTACGGCTTTGTCGGAATGATGTTGTGGTAATCCGGCACAAACTGGGTATGTACGCCGGATTTTTCACACATGGCAACGATCTCCTCCAGGCGGAAGTATTCGTTCAGTCCAAGGGTAATGGCAATTTCATCCAGTTTGTTTTCCGGCAGAATGACTGAAAGATTGTTGATTCTTCCAAGAACCTTGATACCGCGGTACATCGTTCCCGCTTTGACATGGTCATCGAGGATTCCGCGGACGAGATAGCCCCACTCCGGGTTTGCAATGATCCGGTCAATGTATTCCTCGGTCGCACGGCTGTAGCCGACCATCAGAATCTGCTTCTGGTTGCGGCCGTGTTTCCACATATTGCTTAAGATATAGTGGATCAGATTTCTTACGATCGTTTCCAGTGTCACATTCAGCACAAAGAAGATGCAGAGCATACCACGGGAAAAGTGAACCTGGCGCACCATGTAAAGGCTGGCCAGCCAGACCAGAAATCCAACCGTATTCGCTTTTAAGATATTGGCAAATTCCAGACGTCTTCCCTGAAAACGCTTGGATGCATAGAGATTGAATGCATAGTAAAGCAGCAGATAGCCGGGCACGATATAGAGCAGTGCCATCATATACGTCGCCGGCGGCAGAATTCCCCTCTCCGGATGATTATTCATAACGCCCAGCCGCACATAGCAGTACCAGGACAGTACATAGGAAAGTGCGAGCACCAGGGCATCGATCAGAACGTGCATCCGGTCAAAATATTTCTGATTATCGTTGATCAAATTCGTTCACCTTATCTGTTTTTTTCGGGATTTAAAAATTCCCTACCCCTAACTATACAATAAGTTCCAAAAAAGAGCAATCATATTTTTCTAACATTCTTCTTATTTCCGTAAACTTTTTAACTTTTTCGTAATCTTTTGAAAGAATCCTTATGCCCTCTCCAGAAATCTCCGGAACACATTGATAAAAAGCTCCCATTCGATGACAAAATACGTGCCGAGGCGCTTCCACTCGAAACGGATCTTTTTTGCTCTGTTTTCCGGCTTCCGGCAGATGAAAAAACCATTCTTGATTCCTGCCAGATATTCTTTTCCGTATCCCTTCGATGCAAAAAAGACCAGTTTTGCCGAAAAACCGAGGATAAAGACCGGCAGGTTAAGCAAAATCTGTAAAACCGGCATATTTTTATAGATCAGATAAATATTGTTCCTGGAAGAATAACGGATTTTAAAGAGGTTATACCGGGAGCCGCTCGTTCCGCTTCCGACGTGGTAAACCTTCGCGGACGGCTCATACCAGTTCTCGTAGCCCAAAAGCCGCGCACGATAGCCGATGTCGGTATCTTCCAGATAAGCGAAATGTTCTTCGTCAAAAAGTCCGGTCTTTTCCAGAAATTCCCGGCGGTAGATCGCTGCTCCGGCGCAGGCCGCAAAAATCCGGTCGGACGTTTCAAATTCACTGACCGGTTTTCCTTTTCCTCTTGCGAATGCCCATCCCAGCATATTATAGTAATTTCCCGCATCGTCGATTTTATCACGCTCCTGATAGGAAATCAGCTTTGCGCTGCATGCAAACGCATTCTTTCTTTTACAGATTCCCTCATAAAGGCGCTCGACAAAGTCCGGGAACACTTCGGTGTCGTTGTTTAAAAGGATCACATACGGCTCCTTCGACCGGCGGATGCCTTCGTTGACCGCACGGCTGAAGCCATAGTTATCATCGAGCTGGATGATTTTCGTCTCCGGGTAGTGTTCCCGCAGAAACGCACAGCTCTCATCCTGTGAACCATTGTCCACGAAATATGTGGTAAATTCCGTAAAGGTCTGCTTTGCAAGCGCTGCAAAGCACGTCTCCAGATACCGGTATCCATTATAATTTGGTATTACAACTGCTACTTTATCCATGGTTTTACTCCCCTGCCGTCGGCACGCAGTCCATAGTTCCACGATGCCAGCGTTAAATTTGGATTGTAGCAGGGATCTCCTGCCTTTAACAGCCCAATCCAGCGGCTGCGCATAAATTCGATTTCCGACTGGAAGCGGCGCACCTTCTTCTCGTCATCCTCTGCTCCCCTGGATTTCGATTCATAATGGTACAACTCCACGTGCGGATTGTATACGATTTTATAACCTGCTTTTCCAATGCGCAGGCACAGATCAACATCATTGAAAGCGACGGACAGTTCTTCTTCAAAGCCGCCGACCTCCTCAAAGACCTCTTTTTTCATCATCATGCACGCTGCTGTCACCGCACTCACATTCATCTGGAGCGATGCCTTATGCAGATAGCCGCTTCTTCCGCGCGCCAGTCCTAAAAAGGCGTGGCCCGCAATGCCGCCTATCCCGATGATAATGCCGGCATGCTGCACCGTGTTGTCCGGATAATACAGCTTCGCGCCGACCGCCCCGATCTGCGGTCTCTGCAGATTGGACACCATCTTTTCCATAAAATCGGGTGTGATGATTTCCATATCGTTATTGAGAAACAGGAGATACTCTCCCTTTGCCTCTTTGACGCCGAAATTATTGATCGCAGAATAGTTAAAGCCCTGTTTTGGATACTTCAGGACACGGATGCCCTGTGCTTCGAGTTCTTTGTAATAGGAAAACGTTGCTTCCTCAGTGCTGTTGTTCTCAATAATCAGAATCTCATAGGATGGATACATGCACTTCTTCTTAATGGATTCCAGACAGGTGCGTAACGTATCGGCCTGATCCTTGTTCGGGATCAGAATCGAAACCAGAGGCGTTCCCTGCAGTTTATAATCTACATCGTAGAAGCCATAATCCGAACGCAGTGTGACGGTTCCCTCTTCGCCGCAGCGCGCAAGGTTTCCCTCAATTGCCTTTTTTCCGGCCTCATACGCGTACAGCTTGCTTGCCGGATTGTCTGCGGTGGAAGCGCTGTGGACCCTCCAGTGATATAAAACTCTCGGAATGTGTACAATTTTTCCCGCCATTTCCGTGCAGCGGAAGATATAATCATAATCCTGCGCCCCATTGTATTCCGGACGAAGGCCGCCGGTTTTCTCCGCAATCTCCCGCCGTACAACGAAGAAATGGCAGATATAATTGTTTGACCGCAGCAGATCCAGATTGAAATCCGGTTTGAAATGCGGCTGGAAATACTCGGACAGATCGGTCCGTACCTTGTCCTCATCGGTATAAAAAGCATCGATGGACGGATCTTTTTCCAGACGGATGGCAATTTCAAAGAGTGCATCCGGCGCAAGCAGATCGTCGTGATCCATAAAACCGACGAAATTTCCCGCTGCTGCGGCAAGCGCTGCATTTGTATTCTCTGCAATGCCGATATTTTCCGGAATCGGAACGTTCTTTACGCGCGGATCTTTTCCGGTATACTCTTTCAGGATGCGCGCCATAGTCTCATCCTCCGGGCTGGCATTTCCGATCACCAGTTCCCAGTTTTCATAACTCTGTTTTTCCAGGGATTCGATCATCTGACGCAGAAAAATTTCCGGCGTACGGTAAGCCGGAACAACAACGCTGATCTTCGGACAATAAGAAAATTTATGATTTTTCTGACACGCCAGGTCCTCCTCTTTTGCGCAGTACTGCTCCCGCCACGGTCCGTACGGAACCTCCTCCGGCTCCATCCTCTCCGAAAGACGGATCAGGAATTCCTTTGGGCCATAATGTTTCAGGTAACGCAGTCCCTTCTGTATGTTGTAAGGTTTCAATTTCCGTATAAAACGGAGCCATTTCATATCTGACACTTTTTTTAACTCCTTGGGGTTTTGTTTTCAGGTTTTTGTTTTTTCCGTATGAACTCGTTCGCATTATACTCTATTTTACTGCATTTTGCAAATCCCGACTGAAAATATTAAGAAATTATGTGTTTCTTCCCTGCTCGCTTTATGTTATAATAATAAAAGTGTGTCTAATACATTTTAGAGAGATCCGCTGCCCGGACAGTCTTATGCAGCTGTACCCGCTGGATCAGAAGGAGTGAGTTATGATTAGAAAGAATTCTGCAGCCCGCACATTTTTATGCCTGTTGCTTGCTTTTGTTTTTGCCGCGTCCTGCCTCCCGCAGACGATTTTTGCCACAACCGATAAAAAAACAGTCACCACCTGGCCCGAAGGACCGGAAAACAATTCCGGCGCTGTCTGTTTACTCGATGCCGATACTGGTGCTGTTTTATACGATAAAAACATGGACGAGCAGCGCTATCCTGCCAGCATCACCAAGATTCTGACGGCTCTGCTGATCATTGAAAACAAGCAGATGACCGACACCGTTACCTTCGGCGAACATGCTGTCAGCGAATCCATTCCGGGAAATGCCCGCATCAACGTTCAGCTTGGCGAAACGATCACAGTGGAGGATGCTCTTCACGCGATTCTTCTTGCCTCGGCAAATGAGGTCTGCACACAGCTTGCCATCGACATTGCCGGAAGCGAGGAAGGTTTCGCCGCCATGATGAACGAACGCGCCGCTGCACTTGGTTGCACGAATACCCATTTTGTCAATGCAAACGGTCTGCCAGATCCGAACCACTACACCAGTGCACACGATATGGCACTCATTATGCAGGAGTGCATCAAAAACGAGACCTTCTGCCGCATCGAGTCCGATCTGACCTACACAATTCAGCCGACCAATATGACCTCGACACCGCGTGATCTTCAGAACCACCACGCATTGCTGTTCCAGGACGGTCAGTGGGGATACAAGGGTGCTTTCGCCGGAAAGACCGGTTATACCGATGAGGCACACAACACACTCGTTACCGCTGCCAAGCGAGGCAATATGACGCTGGTCTGCGTTGTTTTAACCTGTGATAACCTCGATTATATCAACGATACCCGTACCGTACTTGATTTCGGTTATGATAATTTTACACATTATACCCTGAAGAACGCAAAAAAGGAAAGTCTTTCCGGTGTGGTAACGCTTCCAAAGAATGCGAAAATTGAAACTGCAACCTACACCGATCCGGACGGCGCTTCCGTTGAGGAACCGTACACCCGCCAGTATTTTTTCGATGATCACTTCATCGGAACAGCCGAGGTTTCCGCTCCAGGTACTGTTTCCGACAGTTCTTCGGTTTCCTCCGATTCATCAGAAGAAACCGACAGCACAGATATTCCAACACCGGAAGAAACCAAGAAAATTTCTTTTCTCTCCACACTGCTCTATATTCTGCTTGGCCTGAACGGTGTCGCTTTTCTGATTCTGATCATTGTCGTGATCAACAACGCGAGAAAGAGACGGAAACGCAGAAACAGACGCCGCAATAACCGAAACAAACGGCACTGATCTTCTAATTTATAAGCAATCAGGACCTCCCGTCCAACGGGTGATCCTGATTCAAGAGTTCGACGGAAGTCGAACTTTCCTATAAGAAGTAAAGAATGGCATCGAAAACGCAACCGATTTCGATGCCATTTGGGTATAAAGCAGAGCTACCGCCAGAAATATTTGCTAGTGCGACAGCCCTTTTTGTTGCTTATTTATTTTCCAAGATACTGTTCTAAAATCTGTGGTTCGATTCTTTTCCAGTTTCTTTCCTTTACCGTCTCTTCTGCTCCCGTATCCAGTTTTTTCCTCAGTTCCGCATCTGTCAGAATACGCTCAATCGCCGCTTTTGCCTCCGCGAGATTTCCCTGCGGATAGAGAATACAGTTTTCCCCATCTTTTAGGTATTCCAGATTGCCACCGTTCGGCACAGCAACGACGTAGCCGCCGGACGCCATCATCTCAAGCGGCGGATAGGAAAAGCTCTCCAGCAGGCTTGTTTTCAGCAGAATATCACACGCCGCATAGACTTCCGGTGTTTTTTCATACGGAACCCGGTGTAAAAAGCGGTCCACGCGGTACCAGGATTTCGGATTTCCATTGTAGGACATGTACCAGATCTCGAATTTTTCCAGATCCAGCCGTTCCACGATACGGAAGCTCTCGTCCACGTTTTTATGCTCCGCGCTGCAGTCTCCCTCGATCAGAATCCGAATTTTTCCCTGCAGATCCCGCCCCCGTTTCGGATAGAAGGACGGATCGATGCCGTTCGGAAGATAGACTGCTTCGGTATGGTATTCCTCCCGCAGCCAGTTCTGACACCATTTGGAAATGGTTACGTACTCCATCGGGCTCCTCATCCGGTAAGTCGCCGAAGTTGCGATCCGGTACGGGCTTCCCGGCGGATAAAATCCAACTTCAAAATTCTGCACCAGATATTTTTTCTTTCGGATCTTACTGGACTGTTCGACGAACTCTGCGGTATTCCACATCGTCGCTACCGCAAGATCCAGCGTTCCCTGCAGTTTCTCTCGCTCGGCCGACAGCACCGGAAAATGGAAATCACCCTCATGATACCACTCCGCCTCCCCTTCCAGAGTAAAGAGGCTGACCTGCGCTCCTGCTTTTACCAGCATTTCCGCATGAAGAAGTGCAACGCGGATGCCTCCGCTGATCTCCATCGCTGGAAGCACAAAGGCACAGCGTAGATTCCAGTGGCGCTCCACCCACTCGCAAATCCCGGTGGCATGAAAGATTGTGACACACTCGCGGCTGCACCGGCCATATGCCCGTCCGGCAATGGCTTTTCGTGCCGGTTCGTCGTCGATCAGCCACTGCAGTTTTTCCAACCACTCCGCTTCGTCTCGGCAGAGTACGCCGTCTTCTCCATCCTGTACCATCTCAGCAAAAGCGCCGAGATTGCTGGCTGCTGTCACGGTCTGCACCAGAGCCGCTTCCACCCATTTATTTTCCGATTTCGCACGGTTAAAAATCGTATCGGTAAGCGGAGCCAAGTTGATATCCACCGACGCAATCCGCTCCGGCAGTTTTTGGTAATCGACAAATCCCTCCATCTGGATCTGGGAAGCAAACAGTTTCAGCTCCACCGGGAGTTCCAGAATTCCCACGATGAGGAGTTCCAGGTTCGGATTTTTGCCAAGCAGCTGTTTCAGCACCGGAACGATCATCTCGATGTCGTCCAGATGCGTCGCACTGCCGCTGAAATAGCCAAGGCGTACTTTTTTCGCCGTTCCATCTGCTTCGTTCTTTTTCTGTTTTTCTTTTAACACCGCCTCGGACAGTAGCAGCATCTCATCTGACGCACAGTTGCGGTTGATCAGCACCTCCGGTACGTACTGCTTCAGTTCTTCTGCCAGCGCCGCTGTCGTCGTAACCGCCGCATCACAGAGGGAAAGCAGCTCGCCCATGTTTCGGACATTCTGATCGTATGCCTGCCGTTCTTCCGGCTGCATCCGGTCGAGAAACGGAATCTGATCGGTGTATTTCGTATCGATCACAAGATCATCCACATCGTACCACAGAGGCTTGTTCATCTGCTTTGCCATTGTGGCAAATTCCCGCAGGGTGTCCGTCATCGGGCAGCGGAAAATCACGAACGCGCCGTAGCAGCGTACCATCCAGGGCTTCAGCTCCTGAAAATAAACCGTATCACACGTATATCCGCCTGCCTCCAGCTGCTCCATCTGATGCACCACGCGGTACCGGTGTGGATGCGGCAGCTGTTCATTGCAGCCACTGATAAAGAGAATATCCCGGTAGACCCGGGATTTTTCTCTCTGAAACTCTTTTTCTTTTTTGCCCGCGCAAGGTACCCTTTCGTACGCCCAGCCAGACCGCCGATTCCTTCTTCTGCAACAGCTTTTTTTAATTTTGCTGTCAGCACTGAAATTTTTTCCAAACGTTTCACCGCTTTCTTTCTCTGTTCCGCTTACCGCAATCCGTAGTAGTTCTGCAAGTACATCGGATAGATGATTCTCGCCCAAGTGAATGCCGCTAATGCCGCTGCCGCCACACAGACCAGAATACAGAACAATTTTTCATACTTCTGTAGTTTTTTCTCCCGTTTCAGGAACGCCTGCACACCCTTCGTCACGAAATACATCAGCGGAATCAGCATCGGCATGCTGTATCGTCCCTGCGGCTGAAAATCAGAGCTGTAGGAATAATATGCATTCAGATAGTTTGGAATCAACAGTGCAAACACATTTGCCCAGGTAAACCATCCTGTTTTACTCCATTTTCTCTTTGTTTTACCAGCAATCGCCGTCTGTGTGCCATCGGCATTCCAGAAGAAAAAGTCTCTCTGGCAACAGTTCCGCATCAGAATGAGGCCGACGCCAAGACAGCAGAGGTATGGAACAATAATCATTTTGGAAAGATAAATCCTATTATAGCCAAAAGCACCGACAAAGCTGTACAGCACTGTCACAAGCCAGTCATGCTCCAGATAAACTGGTCTGTAGAAGATCATACATAGCATGGAGTCGCCTTTTTTCTGGAATGTTTTGCTGTTCGATGGTCTTGTACTTAGCTCTCGCATACAGTTCCGCACACGCACTCGATGTCTCTCTTCCCAGAAAATCCCCGTGATAGAGAATTGCATTTCGAATAAACCACCACAAAGCAATGACACAGACGATCACAAGAATAAAAAGACCTTTCTGGATCATCTCTTTCCAACGCTCTTTTGGTGCCTTTTCCTGATCGGTCAGCATCGTTCCCACAAAGAAGAAAAATGTCGTCAGGATAAATCCATACGCATTGTAATACGACAGGAAACAAAGGCCCATTCCAATGGCAGACACTGCACAAGTTGTCCAGTTCCATCCTTCCTTATACGCCTTGACCCAGGAATAAAAAATAATAGCCGTTGAACACATGGCGAGCGCATCGCAGTTGACGTAAGAATACAGAATCACATTTCCCGGCAGAAAGACAACCAGTGCAGTAAACATCCATGCATACCGCCTCGGAAACAACAATTTTGCTGCCTTCAACACAACCCATGCCATCAACGCTCCAAGCAGTACATTAACAAACCGGGCGGAAAGCAGCAGCATCCATTCATTTGTTGTAAAAAGACTCATGCCTTTCATCAGAACGGCTGATGCCATGTAAGAAAGGATGGGATTAAACGCATAGGAGGTTCCCCAGTCCTCATTCCGGATCAGTGGATCATCTCCGCGCGGAAGACTTCCGTGTTCATAGATAAACTGTGCAATCTGATAGCGCATTGATTCATCCGCCGAAAAATTGTATCGCTGCGTACAGGACCATAAAAAGTAAAACAGGAATACACCGAACACAAACAGAATTTCTATTCTGTGTTCTCTGCTCACATCCTTACTGCAGTTTTTTCTCATCTTCTTCAATTCCCTTTAACATGCTTGCATAAACTTTTTCTGCTTCTTTGTACCAGGAGGTTCCCTTTACGAAATCCATTCCCTTTTTGCGGATTGTAGCCAGCTCATCCGGGTGGTTGAAGTAATATTCCATTCTGTCTGCGATCTGGATCGGATCATAGTCAACCAGAATGGAGTTTTCCTCATTTACCATCCAGCTGCTGTTTGCACCCTTGGAGCAGACAGCGACCGAGTTGCAGGCCATAACCTCGAACGGTACGAGGGAAAGGTTGGTATTCGAAATAACAAGGCACATATCACAGATCGCATAGGAATCTGCCAGCACCTGCGGTGTTACGATACCTAAATTTCTGTGTTTGAACGGAATCTCATAGCCGCTGACATCCCATCCCGCGAAAACAACCTCGATCTCTGGCATTCTGCGGCACAGCTCATTGAGTGCCAGCATACCGAGCTCGAAATCACGTCTCGGGGTAACCGGGCGCGCATAGAAAAAGACTCTCTTTTCGTTGTCCGGTTTTTCTTTCGGCTGATATACTTTGTCATCGTAGGAGAAATGGAAGCTGTCTGCCTGCATGCCGTACTCATTTCTCATGATGTCTCTTACCAATCACCTGCAGTGATTCCGCGGAATCCCATCTTATAGGTGTTCTCAGCAAATTCATACTCGGAACCGTGTGCATAGAAATGCGGCTCGAAATCCTGTACGAAGTAAAACTTCGAAATCGTATTCTGGAATTTTCTTAC
>ENA-OQKJ01000111-OQKJ01000111.1-human-gut-metagenome-genome-assembly--contig:-NODE-111-length-20645-cov-3.268593_pt1 | contig 20645 bp, 20 predicted proteins | sample MGYA00242647_ERZ504795 | MGnify/ENA primary metagenome ERZ504795 (study PRJEB26092, sample SAMD00036398) | human gut metagenome | host: Homo sapiens | study: EMG produced TPA metagenomics assembly of...
CCGTAGGAGGAGCTGCGTGCCTTACAGCAGTATCTTGACGAACTGCCGGAGACAGGAACACCGTCGGAGGAAGAAACGGCAGAGCTTTACCGGAAAGCGGCAGAGGGCGATTCCCTTGCAAAGAGCATGCTCGTGCAGCTCTGGCTTCCGAAAGTTATTGAGACCGCAAAAGAAATGCACACCCGCGATTTCTTCCTGATGGATCTGGTGCAGGAGGGAAATGTCGGACTTTTAGTAGCGCTGGAGTCCGTTGTAAAAGCTGAGACGGCGGAGCAGGCGATTGATGCGGCTGTGCGTGAGACGATCAGCGATTTCATGGAAGAACACAGAGTTCAGAAACATAAGGACAATACTGTAGTCAATAAAGTAAACCGCTTAAAAGACGCCATCGAGGAACTCTCCGACGGCGATGACATGGATTTCAGTGTGGCAGAGCTTTCCGCGTATCTTGACATGTCCGTGGAAGAGATTGAGGATATTCTGCGGATTGCAGGCGAAGAGCCGTAACAAAAGGCTGGTATTTGCACAGAAACTGTGTGAATTGGCAATAAAACAAAAGCAAAGGAGAAAAATACAATGGTACATCATATTGTTATGTGGAAATTCAAACCGGAAGTAGAGGATGCAAAGAAACCGGAGCTGAAAAAAGCGATGGCAGAGAACCTGAAAAGCCTGGTCGGCAAAGTGCCGGGATTGTTGACGGTTGACTTTGTAGAAGCACCGCTTGCATCTTCCACCCATGATATGGCACTTGTCACAACCCTGGAAAAAGCAGAGGATGTAGCTGTATATGCAAAACATCCAGAGCACGTAAAAGTAGCAGACACCTATGTACGTCCGTACACAACGGAGCGTGCGGCACTCGATTACGAAGAGTAAAAACAAGCACGGACTTTAGCTCGTTGCCCGTGTAAATAAAAAAGTATCCCGCTTCCCCAAAAGGAACGGGATACTTTTTTTGTGCCGAGAGGATCAATTCCTGATCTGGTGAATACGTTTCATTTAAGTGTTTTTCTGTTCTTCCTTCTGCAGTTCGTCAATTGTAAGCAGCAGCTCATCGATGGAAACCTCTTCGTCCTTCGGATCTTCCGTAAATTCTCTGACCAGTTCTTCGTACGTTCTTCTTCTGTGTTCCAGCGCTTTCCGCGACCGCTCCCGCCGGATGCGGCGGACATACCGCAGGCGGAGGACAAAGAGCAGAATCAGAACGAGAAGGACAAACGGCATCGCCAGAAAAACAGGATCTGCCTTCCGGATACGGGCAAAAAGGGATGCACCGGCCGAGGCAAGATGGCGGAACCAGGAAGCGGCATGCACAGTGCCTTTCCAGAACGCTGCGAAATGGGAAGCCACAGATGAGAAGGAAACCGTGGATGATGCCGGTGCTTTGGAAATGGCCGGTTCCGGTGTCTGGGTTATGGCCGGTGTTTCGGTCGGCGTCGCAGTGGCAGTCGGCGTCGGTGTCGCCGTCGGAACCGGTTCAAACGTTACGGCAAGGGTATGATCCTTCTGGATATCGGAAAATGTGTAGCTGTCCGGATATTCCGTCACCGGCAGATACAAGCCGTCCACCGAGAGCTTCGCGAGCCGGAAGCCTTCGTCTGCCGTGTAGGAAACGGTTTTTTCCTCTCCGCGGGAAACTTCCCCGCCCTCGGACACCGAGCCATGCTCCGCCGCGGAAGTGGAAACCGTGAACAGATACGGCACCCGGGTGCGGTAGAACTGCACGTACCGTCCACCATCTGCCTTTGTTACGTTTACAATCGCAATAAATTCCCCAGGATTTGTCTCGCAGAGGCCCTCTGGTTCATTGATGGTGATATCGTCGGAAAAGCCAAAATCAACCGTGTCGTCCGCAAGCAGTGTTTTCTGCGAGAGCGAGTATGTCTGGATAAAGTTTCCGATTCCGAGATGCATCGTCAGCGGAAAAAGAAAAAAGAGATCGCCGGAAACACAGAGATCCTGAAAGTTTTCCATGTAAAAATCGAAGGGATACGTGCCCCAGTCATCCACCACCTGAAGTGAGGCATCGAGGAGTTTAAAGCCGTAGCCGCCGTCCGCATCGGTCTGGATCAGATAGCCGCCGGTGGAGGGAAGATAATCAATACCGAGAATATTGTAGCTTGTCGAGAGCTGGATCCGCTCTTTCTGCTCGAGAGTATCCGGGTCGAGGCGGAAGATACATCCGTAATTGGAAGCATCCGGGCTGCTGTAGCCGCTCACGAGGATTTCATGTGTGACGGGATTGTATGCCATACCGTTTGCGTGAGCAAAGTCTGCGTCCCTTACCTGATGCGCGAGGGAATACTGCGTAACGGGATTTCCGTCTGCGTCTGTATCATTTTTATAGTAGGCAGAGACTACGTCCGGCTCTGTCGTCAGATCATTAAAATTTTCGATGCAGATGATATAATCTTCCGTCGCACAGACGGACTGCACCGCGCCGTTGCTGCCGAGAATCGGATATTCCCCGACCAGTTCCCAGGAGGCACCGGTAAACGGCGTACTGGAGGCAAAACCAGCCTGACAGAGTATGGGATGAGCGAGGAAGAGAAAAATACCCAGAAAAAGGGCAAGAAAAAAAACGGCCGGATTTCTTGCCAGTGGGAGATTTTATCGAAAAATTTGTAAATGCAAGCCGCATATGATGTGTAGGTCCTTTCTTACAGAAAAAAGGTGAACTTTTTCTGTCATCCTATCTTACCACGGAACCGGCGGAAAGTAAATGAAGGAGGGATGGAGATTTTCTTACATATCGTTTAAGAAAATGTAATAATTTTGTAGTGTTTGCCGATGCAAAGTAGTTGTAAACATTTTGCCGTCTTGGTAAAATAAACATAACAGAATTCAGAAAATTGTGAAGAAAAAGGAAAGGCAGAGAACCGATGATTAGAATCAAAGATATAGCAGACCGCGCAGGGGTCAGCCCGACGACGGTTTCGAATGTAATACACGGAAAGACAGGGCGCGTCTCGAAGGCAACGGTCGAGAAAATCAACCGGATTTTAAAGGAGATGGAGTACGTGCCGAGTATCAGCGCGCGTATACTGGCGAACAACAGCTCCGGTCTCATTGGTGTGGCGCTTGGTTTCATGAAGAAAGGAAATGCTTCTTCCTTTGAGGATCCCTTTGTGTCGGCAATGCTTGGAAACCTGGAGTATCAGATCCGGGAACACGGCTACTATATGATGCTGGTTGCGCGCCATGAGAAGGACGATATTATGCAGCAGGCGCTCGGCTGGAATTTTGACGGCATGATTGCGATGGCCCTGAGTGAAAAGGAGATAGCAGAGCTTTCGGAACGTCTCGGGAAACCACTGGTAACCATTGATCAGTATCTCCCGCCGGAACTTGGCGTCCGCTCCATTACGATGGATGACCGCGGCGGTGCGTACCAGATGAGCCAGTACCTGATTGGAAAGGGGCATAAAAAATTTCTCTTTCTATCTGACTGCGATCTCGGTGTTGACCACTATCGGTGGCTCGGTGTGCGTCAGGCGATGGAGGAGGCGGGAATTGAGGACTTCGAGAGTCGCCATATTGTGATACCATGGGATCCGGAGCAGAGGGAGAAGGCATATGAGGAGATGCTTCCGCTCTTCAAAAAACAGACAGCGCTCTTTTTTTCATCGGATTACTATGCACTTGAAGCATCCAACTTTCTGCAGAACAGGGGAATAAAGGTTCCGGAGGAAATTTCAATTGCGGGCTTTGATGATGTTACCTATGCGACACTTGCGCGTCCGAAGCTGACTACCGTACATCAGATGGTGGATGGAAAAGCACGCCGTGCCGTAGAAGTCCTGATGCACCTGATCCAGGATGAGCCGGTACAAAAAGATATTCCGCCATTGCCGACAACACTGGTGGAACGGGAGTCGGTAAGAGATCTGACAAAGTAAATAGTTACCAAATTTGCAGAAAAACTCTTGTAAAAACTGCTGGTTTTGCGCAAAACTATTGAAAAATCACCGTGAGGTATGGTAAACTGTGTTTGCAAACGACAGAATCAAAGAACCAGACACGTTCTGGGGATGAAATAAAGGAGGTAAAAAAATGGACAAAAAATGGTGGAAAGAAGCCGTAGTGTATCAGATTTATCCGCGCAGCTTTATGGACAGCAACGGAGATGGTGTCGGCGATTTAAATGGTATCACATCCCGTCTGGATTATCTGAAGGATCTTGGCGTGGATGTTATCTGGCTGTCTCCGGTGTACCAGTCACCAAACGATGACAATGGATATGATATCAGCGATTACCAGGCAATCATGCAGGAATTCGGAACAATGGAGGATTTTGACCGCATGCTTTCGGAGATGCATAAAAGAGGCATCAAGCTGGTCATGGACCTTGTTGTCAATCATACCTCAGACGAACACAAATGGTTCGTGGAGAGCCGCAAATCGAAAGAAAACCCGTACCGCGACTATTACATCTGGCGTGATGCAAAAGAGGGAAAAGAGCCAAACAACTGGGGAAGCTGCTTCTCCGGCTCCGCATGGAAATACGATCCGCAGACCGAGATGTATTACCTGCATCTGTTTTCCACGAAGCAGCCTGACCTGAACTGGGAAAACCCGACCGTAAGAAAAGAAGTTTTCGATATGATGAACTGGTGGTGCGAGAAAGGCATCGACGGCTTCCGTATGGATGTCATCAGCATGATCTCCAAACCGGAAGGACTGCCGGATGGAAAGATTCCGGAAGGCGGACTCTACGGTGACTCCGGCTGCGTAAACGGACCGCATGTTCATGAGTATCTGCAGGAGATGAACAAGGAAGTCCTTTCCAAATATGATCTGATGACGGTCGGTGAGTGTGCCGGTGTCACGATCGAGGAGGCAGAAAAATATGCATCCGCAGACGGCAAAGAGCTCAGCATGGTATTCCAGTTCGAGCTGGTTGAGCTGGCAAGCGGAAAATACGGCAAATGGACGGACAAACGCGTACCGCTCAAAGATTTCAAACGCGTCATGACAGCATGGCAGACGGAGCTTGAGGGCAAGGCATGGAACAGCCTCTTCCTTGGAAACCACGACCAGCCGCGCTGCCTGTCCCGTTTCGGCGATGATTCACCGGAATACCGTGTGGTAAGCGCCAAAATGCTGGCTACCTGCCTTCATATGATGCAGGGTACCCCGTACGTATACCAGGGCGATGAGCTCGGCATGAAGAACGTTCCGTTCCACGATCTGTCCGAATTCCGCGATATTGAGAGCATCAACGCGTTTCACGAGCTGACCGGAGCCGGAAAAGTAGCGCCGGACGATATGATGCGCTACCTGAACCTGCGCGGAAGAGACAATGCAAGAACTCCGATGCAGTGGGATGATACCGCTTCGGCAGGATTTACCACAGGAACCCCGTGGATCAAAGTCGGACCGGATTACGAGACCGTCAATGCAAAAAATGAGATGGCGGATCCGGATTCTGTATACAATTATTACAAGAAACTGATTCATCTCCGGAAAGAGAAGGATATCATGGTTTACGGAACGTACGAGCTGCTCGATCCGGAGGACGAGGCACTGTATGTATATACCAGAACCTTAGGCGATCAGAAACTCCTCGTGATGTGCAATTTTACAAAAGAGGAGCAGGAGTACACGGTTCCAGAAACCTTTGCGGGAGCAGAGGTACTGATCAGCAACTATCCGCAGGACGGCGCGGCAGCAGGGACACGAAAACTGCGCGCGTATGAGGCGGTTGTTCTGCAAACAAATAAAAAATGCAGAGGAATCTGTGACAGAACGAACTTTTGCCACAGATTCCTGTTCTCAAAATGTGGCAAAAACCGGTAAGATAAGAAAGGGGAAAACAAAACATGAAATCATATCTGAAAATGGAGACACATCCGCTTGCAGATCCGAAGAATGTAGTAAAGGGCGATAAATATCGTATCACGGTGCTGACGGAGCATCTTCTTCGGATGGAATACAGTGAGGACGGTGAATTTATCGATGCGGCATCCCAGACGGTTGTAAACCGTGATTTTCCAGCAGTGGAATTTTCCGTCAAAGACACAGGCGATGAGCTGGAGCTGCGTACAAAGTATCTGCAGCTGAATTACAACAAAAAGGCATTCTCTGCAAACGGACTTTCCTGCAAAACAACGGCAGTCGGCATCAGTTCTGTACCGGCATGGCATTACGGAGATCCGACACAGGATCTTGGAGGAACGGCCCGTACGCTTGATCAGGTCAACGGAGCATGCGAACTGGAACCTGGTATCATGTCCTGGTTTGGTTCCGCTGTTCTGGATGATTCGAAGTCGCTTCTGATGACAGAGGACGGTTGGGTGACCCCGAGAAAGAAAGGAGTGCAGGATCTGTACTTCTTCGGCTATGGCTGGAATTTCCGCCTGGCATTAAAGGATTTCTACCACCTTTGCGGCAAAACTCCGATGCTTCCGAGATTTGCACTTGGAAACTGGTGGAGCCGTTACTGGCGTTACAGTGAAGCATCTTATATGAAACTGATGGAAGACTTCGACAAAGAGAACGTTCCATTCTCGGTTGCTGTTATCGATATGGACTGGCACCGTGTAGACGATGTGGATCCAAAATACGGCAGCGGCTGGACCGGCTATAGCTGGAATAAAAAACTCTTCCCGGATCCGGAGCGTTTTCTTGGAAAACTCCATGCACGTGGCATGAAGACAACACTGAACGTCCATCCTGCAGACGGAATTCGTGCGTATGAGGACTGCTATCCGGAAGTAGCAGAAGCTATGGGAGTGGATGCAAAAAAAGAAGAGCCGGTCAATTTTGACATTGCGGATCCGAAATTTGTTGATGTATATTTCGACAAAGTCCATCATCCGATGGAAAAAGAGGGCGTCGATTTCTGGTGGATTGACTGGCAGCAGGGACAAAGTACCAAGATCGAGGGTCTTGATCCGCTGTGGATGCTGAATCACTATCATTTCCTTGATAGTGGAAGAGACGGAAAACGTCCGATGACCTTCTCCCGCTACGCAGGACCCGGCTCCCACCGCTATCCGGTCGGATTTTCCGGAGACACTCACATCACCTGGGAATCACTGGATTTCCAGCCATACTTTACTAGCACAGCCTCCAACATCGGCTATGGATGGTGGAGTCATGATATCGGCGGCCATATGCTTGGCTACCGTGACGATGAGCTTGAAGCAAGATGGTATCAGTACGGAGTATTTTCTCCGATCAATCGTCTGCACAGCTCTAACAGTGCCTTCAGTGGAAAAGAGCCTTGGAACTTCAGTATGGAAGTGCGCAGCACGATGGATGATTTCCTCCGTCTGCGTCATAAACTGGTGCCGTATCTGTATACGATGAACTACCGTGCATGGAAAGAGGACACACCGATCGTTGTTCCGATGTATTATGATTACCCGGAGACGGTTTTCTGGGGCAAAAATCAGGCACCGAATCAGTACTTCTTCGGAAGCGAGCTGATGGTAACACCGGTGACAACGAAATGCATTCCGGAGCTGAAGCGTGCAAAAACAAAGGTGTGGCTGCCGGAAGGTACGTGGTTTGATTTCTTCAACGGAATGATTTACGAGGGTGGCAGAAGTATGGATCTGTACCGTACGCTCGAGGAGATCCCGGTTCTTGCGAAAGCAGGTGCGATTATCCCGATGACAGAGAAGATCAGTGCGCTGGATGTAGAATCCAACCCGGATGAGCTGACGGTACGCGTTTACGCGGGCGCGGACAATACATTTGCCCTGTACGAGGATGACAATACTACCATGGCATATGAGAAGGATGACTGTGCAAAAACATCGATGACGCTCGACTGGGGTGCGCGGAAATTTACGATTGCACCGGTTGAGGGCAATCAGAGCCTTGTTCCGGAAAGCAGAATGTACTGCGTAGAATTCGGCGGAAGTACGGCAAAAGAAGCGAAGGTCTTTGTAAACGGCGTGGAAGCGGATGCAGAAGTCAAAGAGAAAGACGGACTTCTTACGATCGCGGTAACAGATGTAAAACCGCAGGATACCGTGACAATCTGTCTGCCGGAAGATACGGAGATTGCAAAGAACGATGTCATGACACGTGCGATGGATCTGTTGCTGCACGCCGAAATCAGCTACATCACCAAAGAGCAGATCGCAAATCTTCTTCACAAAGCAGACGGAAAGGTAGCAATTCTGGCTGCAGAGCTGCAGAGCATGGAACTTTCAAATGATCTGCGCGGTGCGCTGCTGGAGATCATTACGGCATAAATTGCTGCAGAAAAACACGATTTGATTTACAGAAAAAGAATTCTGTGATACGATACATACAAAGAAAAGGAAGAGAGCGTGGCAGTGGATTCTGTCAGGCTCTCTTCTTGAAATGTGAGACAGGAGGATTTTTAAACGTGGGAAAATACATCATGGCACTTGATGCCGGCACAACGAGCAACCGCTGTATTCTGTTTGATCAGAAAGGACAGATCGTAAGCCTTGCGCAGAAGGAGTTTACCCAGCGTTTCCCGAAACCGGGCTGGGTGGAGCACGATGCCAATGAAATCTGGTCCACGATGCTCGGTGTAGCCGTGGAGGCAATGCAGAAAGCGGGTGCGTCATACGAGGATATCGCGGCAATCGGCATTACAAACCAGAGAGAGACGACGATCGTCTGGGACAAAAAGACGGGAGAGCCGGTCTACAATGCAATTGTATGGCAGTGCCGCAGAACATCGGAATACTGCGATTCCTTGATGGAGCGCGGACTGGTTGACCGTTTCCGGGAGAAAACAGGTCTTGTGATCGATGCGTATTTTTCAGCCACGAAGCTGAAATGGATTCTAGATGAAGTTCCGGGCGTGCGCGAGCGGGCGGAGCGAGGCGATCTCTATTTCGGAACGGTGGAGACGTGGCTGATCTGGAAGATGACAAAGGGAAAGGTACATGTCACCGATTACACCAACGCGTCCCGTACAATGCTGTTCAATATCCATACCCTGAAATGGGATGAGGATATCTTAAAAGAGCTGAACATTCCGCTCTGTATGCTGCCGGAAGTCCGCCCGTCGAGCTGTGTCTACGGGGAGACGGCATCCACATATTTCGGCGGCCCGATTCCGATTGCGGGAGCAGCGGGAGACCAGCAGGCGGCGCTGTTCGGCCAGACCTGCTATGCGCCGGGCGAAGCGAAAAATACATACGGAACAGGCTGCTTCCTGCTGATGAACACGGGAGAAAAGCCGGTTTCTTCGACACACGGTCTTGTTACCACGATTGCATGGGGCATCGGGGACAAGATTACGTATGCGCTCGAGGGATCCATTTTCGTCGGCGGAGCCGCAATCCAGTGGCTGCGCGATGAGATGAAGCTGATCGAGTCCTCGGCGGATTCCGAGTACATGGCGCAGAAGGTGAACGACACGAACGGCTGCTACGTCGTGCCGGCGTTTACCGGCCTTGGCGCACCGTACTGGGATCAGTATGCGAGAGGAACCATTCTCGGCCTGACCCGCGGCGTCAACAAATACCATGTGATCCGCGCAACGCTGGAGTCGATCACGTATCAGGTGGATGATGTCTTAAAAGCGATGGAGGCAGATTCCGGCATGAAGCTCTCTGCGCTGCGTGTGGACGGCGGAGCAAGCGCCAACAACTTCCTGATGCAGTGCCAGGCGGACATCAGCCAGGCGCCGGTGGAGCGGCCGTGCTGCATCGAGACGACCGCAATGGGAGCAGCTTATCTTGCGGGACTCGCCGTCGGCTACTGGCCGGATCAGGAGACGGTAAAACAGAACGGAGCCATTGACCGTACGTTTGAGCCGGAGCTCTCGAAAGAGGAGCGCGATGAGAAGATGAACGGATGGCACAAAGCAGTCCGTTACGCCGAAGGATGGGCAAAATAGAAAAAGATTTTGGAAATGCAGAAAAGGAACGGTTTCGTAATGAAAACCGTTCCTTTTCGCGTACTGTGACTTCTTGTCTACTGACGTTAAAGAATGTCGATATGTTCGCCGTTTAAAGCTTTGTTCATGCTTCGCACGGCACAGAATTTACCGCACATCGAGCAGGTATCTTCCTGTTCCGGCGAGCGGTCGGCGCGGATGGCTTTTGCGGTCTCCGGGTCCAGTGCACAGTCCCACTGTGCTTCCCAGTCGAGCACGCGGCGGGCATCGCCCATCTTGTCGTCAATATCACGCGCATGCGGAACACCTTTGGCGATGTCGGCAGCGTGTGCGGCGATTTTGCTTGCGATGATGCCCTGTTTTACATCATCCAGGTTCGGAAGAGCCAGATGCTCTGCCGGCGTTACGTAGCACAGGAAAGCAGCGCCGTTCATGGCCGCAATCGCGCCTCCGATGGCAGCGGTGATGTGGTCATAGCCCGGTGCAATATCGGTCACAAGAGGGCCGAGGACATAGAACGGAGCGCCCATGCAGATGGTCTGCTGTACTTTCATGTTGGCCGCAATCTGATCCATCGGAACGTGGCCCGGTCCCTCAACCATAACCTGAACGTCTTTTTCCCAGGCACGTTTGGTGAGTTCGCCGAGGCGCACCAGCTCCTCAATTTGGCAGACATCCGTTGCGTCGGCAAGGCAGCCAGGACGGCAGGCGTCGCCGAGAGAAATGGTCACATCGTATTCACGGCAGATATCGAGAATCTCATCGTAATACTCGTAGAACGGATTCTCCTCGCCGGTCATGCACATCCAGGCGAACACGAGGGAGCCGCCGCGGGAAACGATATTCATTTTCCGTTTGTGTTTGCGGATCTGATCGATGGTTTTTCTGGTGATGCCGCAGTGCAGGGTGACGAAATCGACACCGTCCTCGGCATGGAGGCGGATGACGTCAATAAAATCTTTGGCGGTCAGCGTATCCAGGTCTCTCTGGTAATGGATCACACTGTCATATACCGGCACGGTGCCGATCATGGCCGGACATTCGGAGGTCAGTTTCCGCCGGAACGGCTGCGTATTGCCGTGGCTCGACAGGTCCATGATGGCTTCTGCGCCCATATTGACCGCGGAGAGTACCTTCTGCATCTCCACATCGTAATCTTTACAGTCTTTCGAAACACCGAGATTTACATTGATTTTCGTGCGCAGCATCGAGCCGATGCCCTCCGGGTCGATGCAGGTGTGCAGCTTATTGGCCGGAATGGCAACCTTTCCGCTGGCAACGAGCGGCATCAGGTCTTTCACGGCCATATACTCTTTTTCTGCGACTTTTTTCAGCTCCGGTGTTACAATGCCGCGGCGTGCGGCGTCCATCTGTGTTGCGTAATTGCGTTCCATCTGTTGTTCTCCTTTATTTTCAAAATCAGATCCGGTAAGCGTGGTTCAGCGGTCCCGAGCCGTGGCCGAGATCCATCATGCTCGCGAGTGCGCCCGAAATATACTCTTTTGCGGCGGAAATGGCATCCGGAAGGGAAAGCCCCTTTGCGAGCCCCGATGCGATGGCGCTGGAGAGTGTACAGCCGGTGCCGTGTGTGTTCGGATTGTCGATGCGTTTTCCGGTGAACCAGGTAAATGTGCCGTCGTGATATAAAAGATCGTTGGCATCATTGATACTGTGGCCGCCCTTTAACAGAACGGCACAGCCGCAGGAATCCCCGATCTCTTTTGCGGCGCGTTCCATATCGCTTTCCGACTGGATTTTGATGCCGGAGAGAACTTCTCCCTCTGGGATATTCGGTGTGATGACTTCGGCCAGAGGAAAGAGCAGTTTTTTCATCAGGTCAGGCACGCCGCCCGAAGCGAGCGCGGAGCCGCTTGTAGCGACGAGGACCGGGTCCACAACGATGTGTTTGGCCTGGTAGAAGCGAAGCCGTTCGGAGATGACTTCGATCAGTGCCGGGGAGGATACCATACCGATTTTGACGGCGTCCGGGAAGATGTCCGTAAAGACGGCGTCAAGCTGTGCGGCCAGAAACTCCGGTGTTACATCGAAAATACCGGAAACGCCGGTGGTGTTCTGGGCGGTGAGTGCGGTAATTGCCGACATGGCGTAAACTCCGTTTGTGATCATGGTTTTGATGTCTGCCTGAATGCCGGCGCCTCCGCTGGAATCACTTCCCGCGATTGTTAATGCTGTTTTCATGTTTTTCGCGTCCATGAGAATTACTCCTTTGCATTACTTTTCTTTTTGGACAGGCGACAAAGAAAGTGGTGCCCCCAGTCTGCCGCCTGGTGTGAGGATGAATGGTTACGTAAAATTATTTGTTTTCCAGCATGCGCAGAGTCTGTTCTTTCAGATCCTTCGTTGCGGAAACAATGTCTTTCTGTGCAAAAATGGCACTGATGACGGCAATGCCGCAGATGCCGCTGCCGGAAAGCTCCGTCACGTTATCGCGTGTGATGCCGCCGATGGCGATGACAGGGATTTTAACGGCATTGCAGATAGCAGTCAGCGTTTCGTGGCTGACATCCTCCGCATCCGCCTTGGAACCGGTGTGGAAGACTGCGCCGACGCCGAGGTAATCTGCCCCGCGCTGCTCGGCGAGAATGGCCTGTTCCACGGTCTGTGCCGAAACGCCGATGATCTTGTCCGGGCCAAGCTTTGCACGGACATCGCCGGCCTCCATATCGCTCTGGCCGACATGAACGCCGTCCGCATCCATCTTAGCTGCGATTTCCACGTTATCGTTGATGACGAAAGGAACATGGTATGCGGCACAGAGTTTTTCAGTTCCAGTGCCTCTTCCATAAAGTGATCCTGGTCAAGATTTTTTTCGCGGAGCTGGATAAACGTTGCGCCGCCCTGCAGAGCCTTTTCCACCTGGCTGTACAGTGTCTCGCCGTTCAGCCAGCTGCGGTCTGTCACAGCATATAAAAGCAGGTCCTTTTTTATCGCACTTCATACTTTGCACCTTTCTCTAGCATCTCGCCGTCCATGTGGTAGATGGCGTCGATGATGCGGTTCCGGTAGGTGGAGTTGCCGTCTTCCGGTTTCATATGGCTCCAGCCGATCTCGCCGGCAAGTCCCATTGCGCAGACAGCGGCAGCAGCGGCTTTTAACGGCTCGTCCGGGTTGGCAACGAGGTAAGCGGTCATCATGCCGGAGAGCTGGCAGCCTGTTCCGGTGATGCTTCCCATCTCGGCGCGTCCGTTGCGGATCACGTAGCAGGTGTCAGCATCGGCAACGAGGTCGATCGCTCCTGTGATGGCGACAACACAGTTGTGGTCTTTCGCAAAGTTTTTTGCAAAAGCAACGGCGCTGTCGAGGTTTTCGTCTGTTACTTTATCGGCAACGTCTGCGTCAACACCCTTTGTCGTTCCGCTTCCGAGTGCCAGTGTTTTGATTTCGGAAATATTTCCGCGGATGACGGTGAACGGGATTTTTTCCATCAGTCCGACTGCGGTCGAAGTACGTAAGTGGCTTGCGCCTGCGCCGACTGGATCGAGCAGGATTTTGTGGCCGAGCGAAGCTGCTTTTGCACCGGCACGGTACATGCCGTCGATGCTCGTTCTGTGCAGCGTTCCGATGTTGATGTTCAGACCGCCGCAGATGGAGGTGATATCCTCGACATCCTCCGGTTCATCGGACATGATCGGGCTTGCGCCGCATGCCAGCAGAATATTGGCGACATCGTTTACTGTAACGTAATTTGTGATGTTGTGTACGAGAGGGGTTGTTTTTCTGACATTGTCAAGACAAGTGCCTAACATAATTTTTTGTTCCTCCTGTGTGAGTATTTTTGCAGAAGCAAATTCCCTTGTGGTACTGGAAGAACCTGTTGATGATGTGTTCATAGAGATTAAAAAAGCAGATATACGTGGAGGTATATCTGCAGAAAATGTGCATATCGTATCTCCCTACGTTGGCATTACCCAAATCAGGTTCAGGGTCTAGGAGATGCATCCTACTCTCAGCCCGCTTCGCACGCGAGCTCCCCTTTGCTTTCTGCAGACAATTATATACGCATAAAAACAATTGTGCAAGAGAAAACGGAAGATTTAAAAAATTTCAGAAAATAAAAAGACATGCAAAATATTGGAAATGTAATGTTATTTGGGTTGACAGAGAAAATAATATCAGCGTAAAATGAAGTATAAAATATGCGTGGAAGTCATGGACGTGATGATGCCGCCTCCATTCCGATTTTCGCCATGAGCGCCAACGCCTTTGTTGAAGACCGGCAGGCCGCAAAAGAGGCCGGCATGGACGTGCATATCGCAAAGCCGATTGATGCGGAATTACTGAAAAAGAAAATTGCAGAGTATTGCAGGTGAAAAGAAGTGCCCCTGCCCGGCATCTGATGTGTGCCGGGCAGGGGCTTTTGATGTGCGAATCTTATTTTTCTTCCTCAGGGTACGTATAGCCCCAGGTTCTGCGGAAGGAGGTCATCAGATCCATGACGTCCTTCGTGTAGTCGAGGTGCATGGCAGATGCATCTCCATTGATGGCGCGTTCCATGTCGGCGAGCTCATAGGCGAGTGCATCGGCGTTGTCACCGGCTTTGATGATTTCGGATTCGCCGGTGGAAGCGTCTGTGATTTTTGCTTCCCAGGCACGCGGGTACTCCATGATCTCGATAAATCCGTTCTCACAGGAAACCATGCCGCGTTTCGGCTGTTTGGAGTGGAGAGAGAGCATCACACTTGCCATCTGTCCTTCCTGATTGGTGAGAAGGAGGCCGGCCTGCTCGTCCACACCGGTCGGAGCGGGCTTTACCTGGGAAAGGAGCTGATCCGGCTTAGAGTCGAAGAACCAGCGGAGGAAGGAGAGTGCGTATACGCCGATATCAAGCATCGCGCCGCCTGCGAGATTCCGGTTGAAGAAGCGGTTCTTCATGTTGTACTCTTTGAAACTGCCGAAGTTCATCGTGATCAGATTGACTCTGCCGAGACGGCCGGAGTCGAGAATTTTTTCAGCTCTTTGTAGATCGGCATATGGTAAATCGTCATTGCCTCTCCGATGATGACACCTTTTTCTTTTGCAAGCGCTATGGCCTCGTCGAGCTCGTCGCTGTTCAGCGTAATCGATTTCTCAACGAGAATGTGTTTTCCATTGGCAATCGCCTCTTTCATAAAGCCAAGATGCGTGTTGTGCGGCGTCGTGATATAAATGACATCGACCTCCGGATCGGTAAACATCTCATGGAAATCATCGTAAACTTTTCCAATTCCATATTTCTCCGCAAAAGCAGCCGCCTTCTCATGGGTCCGGTTGCCGACCGCGTAAATATTCTTTCCGTTTTTCTGCAGTGCGACCGCCATTTCATTTGCAATCACACCGCATCCGAGTACAGCCCATTTGATTTCTTTCATCGTGAGATTCTCCTATCGTATCTATTTTGCCCAGAGCGGTTCTTCGCTTCCGCTGTAGTCAAACCGTCTGTCGTTTTTCTCTTCCAGTGCTTTGATCATATGGTACGTAAATTCATTGTAAGGCGTTGGAATTCCAAGCTCTTTTCCCATGCGGATCAGCGCACCCGAGAACATATCAATTCCGTATGGCGTCCCGCATCGAGATCCTGGAGCGTCGAGTAGCGCGCCGTCGGCGGAACCGCACTTCCGCGTCCCGAGGAGACATCCGCCTTGCTGATATCAATTCCCTTTGCCTCCGCAATCGCCATCAGTTCTGCGCGGAGTCCGTCGCTGATCGCCTTCATATGCACACTGTCGCGGTAGCAGCCGACCCCGGCACCGAGAATAGCCTGCGGCAGGTTATTGCAGACATTCAGCCGGAATTTGCTCCATATTTCCTCTAAAATACAATCGGTTGCCCGGTAATGCAGCCCTGTGCCGGAGAACAGATCCAGAACAGCCTGCACACGCTCACTGTCGTACGGCGCCGAAACTTCGCCGAAAATGATGCCGAGCGTCGCCTCAGGGTTGAAAACGTAGCCGTCATTCTCTTTATGAGAAGCTACTTTGATAACAGCATGAAGCAGATGCTCCGCACCGACTTTTTCCGCGATGATCTCCTCACTGTCCACGCCGTTCATCAGACTCATGATCACAGTATTCTCGCCGGTAACGGCAGTAATATTGTCAAGAGCCCCCGGCAGTGCGCCGTATTTGAGCGAGACGATCAGAAAATCCACGCCGTGTGCCTCTTCCGGTGTCCATACCTCCGGGTGATAAACCGTATCGTTAATTTTGCATCCTTTGTTTTTCAGACGCTTCGCCCGTTCCCCGGACGCGATAACGCCAAGCCGGATGTCCTTTTTCTCCGAAAGCCCCCAGATTACATAAGACCCAACCGCTCCGGCGCCCAGAACAGCAACTGATTTTATTATCATAATAGCCTCCTTTGTAACTGTTTGAATTACCCTTACTATAACAAATTTTGCGGAGATCCTCAATTTGTTGTTCAAAATAGAAAATTTCGGAAAAGGAAGCCTAAATGTGTTAAGGTACATTGTAGAATGAAAAATATAAAAGAAACGCGCAGATGCGGCAAGAGGAGATGACAGAAACACATTACCACATTTCCAAACCGACGGCCTGCTTCATGCTGGATCTGAATGATCTGAAAATGTACGAAGACAAAATCCGGACGAAAGAAGAACAGAAGGCAAAAGAAAAACAAGAGAAGAAATAAGAAACGAAGGAGAAACGAAATTCGAACATTTCTCCTTCGTTTTTTTGCACGCATTTTTACCGGGAAATCATATTCTAAGGTTAGAATGAAAAAACAGGAGAATCTGTTGATGAAAGGAAAATGGCTGACAGGTGCGCTTGTACTGGCAATGGCGGCAGTGACGCTGGCGGGATGCGGGGCAAAAGATGAGACAAAAGAAAAAGTGGAGCAGGTGACATTAAATGAGGTTGCCCACTCCATTTTTTACGCCCCGCAGTACGTGGCAATTGAGGAGGGGTATTTTGCGGACGAGGGCATTGATCTGACGCTGATAACAGGATTTGGTGCAGATAAAGTGCTGACGGCGATGATTTCCGGCGAAGCGGATATCGGGTTTATGGGGGCGGAGGCAACCGTCTACGCGTACCTCGAGGGAACCGCAGACCCAGTTGTGAACTTCGCGCAGCTGACGCAGCGGGCGGGAAACTTTGTTGTGGGAAGAGAGAAAGACAATTCGTTTACCTGGGAGAAATTGAAAAACAAAGAGGTATTAGGGGGAAGAAAAGGCGGTATGCCGGAAATGGTCTTTGAGTATGTTCTGGCGCAGAAAGGGATTGATAAAAAAGACGTAAACATCAACCAGAGCATCGATTTTGGTTCCACAGCTGCCGCGTTCTCCGGCGGGCAGGGGGATTATACGATTGAATTTGAACCGTCCGCGACACTGCTCGAGCAGAAGGGCGACGGCTATGTCGTGGCATCGGTCGGAACGGAATCCGGGTATGTGCCGTATACGTCGTACAGCGTCAAACAGAGTTATCTGAAAACGCACGGCGCAACCGTAGAAAAATTCACGAAGGCACTGCAGAAGGGAATGGACTTCGTGCAGACGCACACACCGGAGGAGATTGCAGAAGTGATTGCGCCGCAGTTTGCAGAAACCGAGCTGGAAACCATCACCGCGATCGTGCGCCGCTACTATGAGCAGGATACGTGGAAAGAAAATCTGATCTTTGAGGAAGAAAGTTTTGATCTTCTGCAGGAGATTCTGGAGCAGGCGGGAGAGCTGGAGAAAAAGGCACCGTACAAGACACTCGTGACAACAAAATACGCCGAAGAGGCCGCCGCCAAAGGCTGATTCCGGCGGAATAGAAAAGCGAAAAAAGACAGAAAAAGACACTTTTCGACATTCGTCGACAAACAGCGACATTTCATTCGAAAAAAATAAAGAAAATTGCAAAAGAAAAGAAGAAAAATAGAGAAAAAGTATTGCAAAAAAGTAAATTTTGTTGCATACTATGGGTGTCGCATATATTTTTTACAACACAGGCATACGGAGGCGAACAGACATGAAAGTAGGTTTTATCGGCGGCGGCAACATGGCGAGTGCCATGATTGGCGGAATGATCCAAAAAGGAGTTGTATCTGCAGATGACATTCTGGTATCGGTCCGCACGGAGAAAAGTGTGGAACGCTTGACCAACCAGTTTGGAGTCCAGGCGACTATGGAGAACGAAGCGGTCGTAGCCGGATCCGATCTTGTATTCCTGGCAGTAAAGCCAAACCAAATAAAAAATATAATAAACCTCGTCAAAAACTTCATCTCACCCGAGAAGATTATCGTATCGATTCTCCCGGTAAGTCTTTACAATGGCTGGGTACAGAAATCGGAAAACCAACAAAGTTAATTCGCACCATGCCAAACACACCAGCACTCGTCGGAGAAGGAATGACCGGCGTCTGTGCCAATGATCTCGTGACGGAGGAAGAGCTGCAGCTCGTTTTAACCCTCCTGAAAAGCTTTGGCCGCGCAGAAGTTGTTCCGGAGTATCTGATGGATACCGTCACAGGTGTCAGCGGAAGCTCGCCGGCGTACGTATTTCTTTTCCTGGAGGCTCTTGCAGATGCGGCCGTAGCCGAAGGAATGCCGAGAAAACAGGCATATGAATTTGCTGCACAGTCTGTCCTTGGAAGCGCCAAAATGCTTCTCGAGACAGGAATGCACCCGGGAGAATTAAAAGACATGGTCTGCTCGCCAGGCGGAACCACCATCGAAGCGGTTGCCGTACTGGAGCGGGAGAACCTGAGAAGTGCTGTTATTGATGCAACACGAGCCTGCATCCGGAAATCAAAGGGAGTGGATTAGAAGGAGCAGCACCGCCGCTTTGACAGAATGACGCTAATGTGAAAGCAGCAAAAATAAAGAATGTATGCACAAAAAAACAAACCAAAACAAGCAAAAAGCAAGCACAAAAAAGAGTAAAAAAACAAACGAGCGGAAAAATCCCGGCAGCCGTGGAAAAGGCACCGGGTATTTTTTTCTGGTAATTTATAGTTTTTTCCTTTACTGAGCGTACTGTTGTGATAATCGGAAGAATAGGTTACATCCTTTCCAAACCATACCGGAGGAACAAAGGCGTTTGCGGATGCTTCGTCCGGAAACTCCACCTCTGCGAGGTAAAGGCCTTCATACGGCGCATCAAAGACATCGAGCTCGATCGTCAGATCCGTTCCGGTAAGCGGCAGCAGATAGCGTGTTTTTGAGATGAGAACGCCGTCTGCCTTTTCCCGCAGATGCAGGTAGGATTCCTTTGTGAGCGGAAGATTATACTCTTCACGCACCATCAGCCCTTTTGACTTGTAGGTCAGATAATATTCGTCGTCAGAGCGGCGGATGCGGACAACCGGTTCGGTGGAAAGATAGCCCTGCTCGATTTTTTTACATGGATAGCTTGTAAGATTTTCCGGAAGCTGATCCAGAAGGTATTTGCGTTCGATTTCCATAAAAGAGACTCCTTCTCGTGATTGCATCACTGCTTTTTTCAAGAGTTTACCATGCTTTTCCCGTGATGTTAAGCGAAATCCGGCTTTTTGCGAAAAAAGTCCTGAAATTTTTATGAAATGCAAGCATTCTGCGGAAAAATGTGGTATAATAGCGGCGGTTTGTTACAAAGAAAAGCAGAGAATATCACGTGACAAAACACACGAGACTGATCATACAACACAGGAGGACAAAACCATGGCAAAGATTTATGTATTTCTGGCAGACGGATGTGAAGAGATTGAGGCACTGACCCCGGTGGATCTGCTGCGCAGAGCCGGAGAAGACGTATGCACCGTTTCTATTATGGGAAGAAAAGAAGTAACAGGATCCCACAAAATCACCATTCTTGCAGATGAAACCATCGAAGAGGGAGAGTTTGATGACGGAGACATGCTGGTACTTCCGGGCGGAATGCCGGGTACATTAAATCTGGCCGGAAACGAGACGCTCGCAGCGCTGATCCGTTCCTATGACGATCAGGGAAAGAAACTGGCAGCCATCTGCGCAGCGCCGAGCATCCTTGGTGTGATGGGCATCTTAAAAGATAAAAACGCCGTCTGCTTCCCGGGATTTGAAGAAAAGCTGGCAGGCGCAAACGTACTCGATGTACCGGCAGTCACCGACAAAAATGTGACCACCGGCCGCGGCATGGGAGCAGCCACTGACTTCGCACTGGAGCTGATCCGTGTTCTGCAGGGAGAGGACAAAGCAAAAGAAATGGCGGAAAAAATCGTATTTCATTGCTAAAAAAAAGCCTAAAAACCACAGAAATATAAAAAAATCACTGGCGTTTTTGAAAAGAGTATGCTATACTCGATAAATGACTGTAGAATGGAGAGGTGTGCAGGTTTTCTGCCGCTTTTCAGATAAATCAAGGAGGAAATTGATAAAATGAGTGTACAGGTCGAAAATTTAGAAAAGAATATGGCCAAACTTACCATTGAGGTTCCGGCTGAAGAATTAGAGAAAGCACTGGAGAAAGCTTACCAGAAACAGAAAAAGAACATCAGCGTTCCGGGCTTCCGTAAAGGAAAAGTTCCGAGAGCTATGGTAGAAAAAATGTATGGCCCGGCAGTATTCTATGAGGATGCTGTAAACAGCCTTGTTCCGGAAGAGTATTCCAAAGCAGCAGAAGAGAGCAAACTGGACATCGTATCCCGTCCGGAGATCAACGTAGAGCAGATCGAAAAAGGCAAAGCTTTCATCTTTACCGCAACTGTAGCAGTAAAACCGGAAGTTACCCTTGGCGAGTACAAAGGTCTGGAAGTAGCAAAAGCTGACACAACCGTTACAGATGAAGAAGTAGAAGCTGAGCTGAAAAAAGAGCAGGAGAAAAATGCAAGAACCATCAAT
>ENA-OQKJ01000112-OQKJ01000112.1-human-gut-metagenome-genome-assembly--contig:-NODE-112-length-20570-cov-3.175953_pt1 | contig 20570 bp, 24 predicted proteins | sample MGYA00242647_ERZ504795 | MGnify/ENA primary metagenome ERZ504795 (study PRJEB26092, sample SAMD00036398) | human gut metagenome | host: Homo sapiens | study: EMG produced TPA metagenomics assembly of...
CGAGTCTTGGCGCGACCATTAACCTGAATGCGGGCGGCGATTACGGCTGGTGCATCGACAAGGAGGAGACGACGCAGGCACTTCTGCAGGCGATCGAGGACGAAACACAGGGAAATCTCGATCCGGTTTACCTTTATACGGCAAATGACCGTTCGGCGAATGATATCGGAAATACATACGTCGAGGTGTGCATTTCCCAGCAGAAAATGTGGTGCTACAAGGATGGCGTTCTGGTGACGGAAACACCGGTCACAACGGGCAATCATGCGACGGGCTATGACACTCCGGCAGGCAGTGTCTGGGCGGTGGATGCGAAAAAAAGTGACTGTGATTTCAAGCTCTATCCGAGCCATGTCATGTTCTGGCTTCCGTTTAACGGCGACGTCGGAATCCACGATGCGAGCTGGCGTACCGAGTACGGCGGGGACATCTATCTGACGAACGGATCCCACGGATGTGTGAATACCCCATACACAGAAGCAGAAAAAGTGTTCAATGCTATTGAAATTGGTGACCCGGTTATCGTATACTATAGCCTGGACGATGTAACAGGGCCGCAGCCCACACAGCAGACCGGTCTATAAAGATAAAGGAGATTAAAATAGATGAAGATAGTAGTATTAGCTGGAGGAACCAGCACAGAACGTTCGGTATCCATCACTTCCGGAACTATGGTATGTAAGGCACTCCGCGAGAAAAATCATCAGGCAGTTCTTGTTGATATTTTCTGCGGGATCGAAGTGAACGGAAATCTGGAAGATGCATTTGCAGAAGAGAACTATGATGTAGACAAAGCAGCAGAGTACATGCACAGCTTTGATGAAAAATTAGATGAGATGATCGCATCCCGCCGCAGATTCTTTGGCAGAAACGTGCTGGAGCTCTGCGAGGCAGCAGACGTTGTTTTCCTTGCCCTGCACGGCGCAAACGGAGAGGACGGAAAGGTACAGGCAACGTTTGATCTGCTCGGCATTCCGTACACCGGAACCGGCTATTTAAGCAGTGCCCTTGCGATGGATAAATCCATCACCAAACAGTTTTTCCGCGCACACAACGTGCCGACCCCGAACGGCGTTACCCTGAAAAAAGGCCAGGAGAGCGAGCCGCTTTCCAGCTTCGGACTGGAGCTTCCGGTTGTTGTAAAACCGTGCTGCGGCGGATCCAGCGTCGGTGTTTATATCGCGCATACGAACGAGGAATACTGGCAGGCCATGAAGGATGCTTTCTCCTATGAGCCGGAAGTTGTTGTTGAGGAATATATTGAGGGAAGAGAGTTCTCAGTCGGTGTTGTAGACGGAAAAGCATACCCGATCATCGAGATCGCGCCGATCGAAGGCTTTTATGATTACACGAACAAATACAAAGCCGGAGCTACTGTTGATACCTGCCCGGCCGTACTGACGGAGGAGCAGACGAAAGAAATGCAGAAGCACGCAGAGGACGGCGCTGCCGCTCTCGGTATCGAAAACTACTGCCGTCTCGACTTTATGATGCGCAAGGACGGAAGAATGTACTGCCTCGAGGCAAACACCCTTCCGGGCATGACCCCGACCAGCCTTCTGCCGCAGGAGGCACAGGTACTCGGCATTTCCTATCCGGAACTCTGCGAGCTGCTGATCCAGCTTTCTCTCAGAAAAAGAGGTAACAACGCATGAAAAATATGACACTTGCGCACATCACAGAGGTGTGCGGCGGAATCTACTTCGGACCGGAAGAAAAGAAAACAGCGGAAGTCACGGATATCGTGACGGACAGCCGGAAAGCGGGAGAGGGAAGCCTCTTCGTTGCAATTCCGGGTGAGCGTGTGGACGGCCATAAATTTATCCCGAACGTGGCTTCCCAGGGCGCACTTGCTGTCATTTCCGAGCAGAAACTTGAAACACCGCCATGCCCGTATATCCTCGTGAAGGATTCCATGGAGGCCATTAAAGCAATGGCAGAATACTATATGCAGCAGCTCAATATTCCGGTTGTCGGCATTACGGGAAGTGTTGGAAAGACCAGTACAAAGGAGACGATCGCGTCGGTGCTGGCGCAGAAATACCGTGTGCTGAAAACGGATGCGAACTTTAACAATGAGCTGGGACTGTCACTTACTGTTTTCCGCCTGCGCGAGGAGGATGAGATGGCGGTTCTCGAGATGGGAATCGACGATTTCGGCCAGATGCACCGTCTGGCGAAGATCGCGCGCCCGGTAGACTGCAGTCATCACGAATATCGGCTGGTGCCATCTGGAAAATCTGAAGACGCGAGATGGTATTTTACAGGCAAAAACCGAGATCTTTGATCATCTGCGTGAGAACGGGCACATTATCATCAATGGGGACGATGATAAGCTGTCTACTGTTGGAACGGTTCACGGCATCAAGCCGGTTCATTTCGGATTGGATGAAAAGAACGAATATTATGCCGATGAGATCGAGAGCCAGGGCTTCCGCGGCATTTCCTGCCGGATTCATACCCCGCAGGGGAGCTTTTCTGCACTGATTCCGATTCCGGGACGCCATATGGTTTACAATGCGCTGGCCGGAACCGCAGTCGGATGCACGTACGGGCTGACGCTGGAGCAGATCAAACAGGGAATCGAGACACTAGCAGTCGGTGAGCGGAAGATTCCACATCATCGAGACAGGAAAATACACCGTTGTCGATGACTGCTACAACGCAAACCCGGTTTCGATGAAGGCATCTCTCGATGTTCTGAAAGAGGCGAAGGGAAGAAAAGTGGCTGTACTCGGCGATATGGGCGAGCTTGGAACCGATGAGGCAGCACTTCACGCCGAAGTCGGCACACACGCCGGAACCTGCGGCATTGACGCCCTCTACTGTGCGGGACCGCTCTGCGAGCATCTTGCAAAAGCGGCAAAAGAGGCTGATTCGAAGCTTGAGGTACGCCACTTTGCAGACCGCGAGAGCCTGATGGCAGAACTGCCGAAGCTCTTACAGGACGGCGATCAGATTCTGGTAAAGGCATCGCATTTTATGGAATATGGAAAGATTGTGGAGATGCTTGAAACAGCACAGAAATTATGATAAAATTTTAAACTGGAAAGTACCCATGACAGGGTGGTAGCCTCCCGAGCTAATGAATACATAGGAAGGGAGGTGGCGTAAATGACAGCATACGAAATTATTATGGTTTTTCTGGGAATCTTAGCTTTACTGATTTCCTTCGGAGGCTTCATCATTGCGTTGCTTACCTTTCTCGATAAGAGAAATAAGCGAAAATAAAAATGCCTACCCCGTCGGCAAACGGGATAGGCGGTGTTCGTAAGAACATTTAACCCTTTTCTCGAGAGCATCCACTTTGGAGTGGGTGCTTTCTTTTTATATATTTATTATATCGCAGGGGTCTGGCATTTTCAAGCATTTTCTTTCAATTGTTCTAATAGAATGTTTTTCGTATAATTTCCAATCTCTTTTTTCTCTTCCTTCGTAAGCTCGCCCGGAATGATCGGCTTGCCGTACGTTACGGTAACGTGGGTACCGCGGATCTTCGGGAAATGTGCTTCCAGAATTTCTCTGGATCCGGAAATCGAAAGCGGAATGATCGGGCAGCCGGTTTTCGTTGCCATCTTGAATGAACCGTTGTGGAACTCGCCGAGCTCCAGCTCGCTCTCCGTCTTGCCGCGGGTACCCTCCGGGAAGATACAGATGGAAGTGCCGCTCTTGATCTCCTCACATCCGGAGAGAATCATCTGCAGACCCTGCTTGATGTCGGAACGGTCGAGAAACAGGCAGTGGATGAGTTCCATCCAGTTCTTTAACAGCGGAATGCGTGAAAGTTCTTTTTTGGCGACAAATCCGCAGGAACCCGGAACCGTTGTATAGGTTACAAGGATATCGAAATAGCTGCGGTGATTGCCGATGTATAGAACAGCCCGGTCCTTCGGAATATTTTCCTGACCTTTTACGGTGATCTTCGTGCCGGAAAAAACAGAATTACGCGAAAAATCCAGCGGATCAGGGAGCGGCTTACCTTGTCACAGACCTCCGGCTTTTTCTTCCGGATCAGAAGCAGAACAAGAAGCACCGGGATCGACAGAATCAGATACAGAAAAAGCGGTCAGAATGACCAGAATAAAACGAATCATGAATCTTTTTCTCCTCTTGGTAAAAATAGTGATATTCAATTATTGCGTACTTTTCAGTATACGTCATATATGGGGCGGGTTGCAATAACTTTCGTCTTTTTCGGAAAAAAGATTTTGCGTCATAGAAGACTGTGGCCCGTCATACAATGGATAGAAAGAGCGGGAAGCGGCGTTTGGAATGATGAAGAAAAAGAGACGGGGAAGAGTTCTTCTGGCGGCGGTGATCCTGATGCTCCTAGCATCGTGCCGGATCACAGATGTGAGCGAGGGCGAGCGGAAAGAACTGTCGTATGCGATTGTAAAGCCGGGCGATTTTCCGCCGGAAATCGATCAGATTTTGCGTAAGAAAAAAGAATCCGCGTTCCAGATGGCGTACGAGAGCGGGGACGATCTCTACATACTGCGCGGCTACGGAAAGCAGAAAAGCGGAGGCTTTTCCATACAGATCGAAGAAGTATCGAAATCGGAAAACGCCGTTTTCGTGCGGACAAAACTCGTCGGACCTGCCGCAAAGGAGGAGCAGAAAGGCGCCGCCTCCTGCCCTTACGTCGTGCTGAAAACGAAAGCGGCGGCGGGAATCTCAGTCGTATTTGAGGATTAGAGTGGGAGGAGCCTTATGGATTTTGTAAAAAAGATTCTGCATCAGATCAGCAGAAAAAGCGAAGCGGTGTCACAGATTACGTTTGACGAGGACTACAATGTGCCGGACGCAAGGCCCGATGTGGGGCGGATGATTCAGAAAAAAGGCGAGGTGACGATCGGGGATGTGCAGATTTCGGAAGGAAAAGCGCGTGTATTCGGCGGCCTCACCTTTCATCTGCTGTACGCTCCGACGGCGAACGGCGCCGGATCTGCCAGCTCTCCGGCGAGCTTCCGATCGACGAGACGATCCATCTCGATGGTCTGACAGGGGGCACAAGGTCTGCATCACCTGGGAAGTGGAAGATCTGAACATGCATCTCATCAACTCGCGGAAGCTGGGCGTGCGCGCGATCGTCACGCTGCACGCGTGGATCGAGGAACTGTGCGACCTTGCCGTGCCGATGGAAATCCGCGGGGAGAGCGACGTCGCGGTAAAAAGGCAGGAATACCGCGTGGTTGAGCTTGCAGTGCAGAAAAAAGATGTGCTGCGTGTCAAAAAGGAGCTTACGATTCCGTCCGGCAAGCCGGAATTGCACGAGATTCTCTGGCAGGATCTGGAAGTGCGCGGTCTCGATCTCCGCTCTGAGGAGGGGCGGGTCAGTGCGCAGGGAGAACTCTTTGTCTTCTGTCTGTACAGCGACGGCGAGGAGGATCACCCGCTGCAGTGGGTGGAGCAGGCGCTCCCGTTCCAGGCAGAAGTGGAATGCCAGGGCTGCATCTCCGAGATGATCCCGCGGATCGAAAGCACACTCGGCCAGACCACACTCGAAATCCAGCCCGATTCCGACGGCGAGGAGCGGGTCCTGCAGGCGGAGGCCGTACTCGAACTTGACATCTGTCTGTATCAGGAAGAAACCGTATCACTTCTGCAGGACGTTTACCATCCGCACCGAGAATGCATTCCAAAAGTGCAGGAGGAGACTTTGGAGAGCCTTCTGATCCGCAATTCCTCCAAATGCCGCCTGACCGACAAACTGCAGATGCGCGTGCCGAAAAATAAAATTCTGCAGATCTGCCACAGCGACGGCAAAATCAAGATCGACGAGGAAAGAATCGTAGAAAACGGCATCGAAGTAACCGGCGTGGTGGAACTCAGGGCGCTCTATGTCGTGAGCGACGATGAAATGCCGTTCTACGCCGCCGAAACCGCCATACCCTTCCGCCACACCATCGAAGTCCCGGGAATCGGACCGGACTGCCGCTACGAACTCCAGTCCTCCATTGACCAGCTCTCCACAACCATGCCGGACAGCAGCGACATCGAAGCCAAAGTCGTACTGAACCTGAACGCCCTCGTCTTCCGCCGCAGAAAAGAGATGGTAATGCAGTACGTCGAAGAAAAAGACCGAGATCCGGAAGAACTGCAGAGCCTCCCGGGCATCACCTGCTACTTCGTCAAGCCGGGGGATACACTGTGGGATATCGCAAAGAAATTTTATACGACAACGGAAAAAATTCGGGAACTGAACGACCTTAAAACCGAAAATCTTACGCCGATGCAGCAGCTTTTAGTAGAGCGGGTATAGTAGGAAAAGACAGCCTCCTGCCTTAAGAATGGAGTCAATCCATCAGGCAGGAAGCTGTCTTTTTGTGAGTTAACGAAATTACAATATTTTGATATGAGAAGCTTTTAAATCAATCAATCTTTGCGCATAGCCCGTAATCCGTGATATCTGCTCTGAGGTATAGCCCGCAGAAAGATATTCTGAGAAAGTGTCATCAGGCAGGAGCAGCTCAATGGCAAAGGTATCAGCTTCGGTTTCATATTCTGCCGTTTTTAAATGAGTTCTGGTATCCATAAAGATGGCATTTGCCTTTTTATGGAGAAACAAATGCCCAAGTTCGTGTGCCAGAACCAGTGTGCGCTCCTGCTCGGAAAGAGTTTCATCGAGATAGATGATATGGTTTCTCTGAAAATACTGATAAAAACCACGGACTCCGCTTAAAGGAGCATCCACGAGAATCACATTCAGTCCACGGACAATTTCAAAAGGATTCCGTGACTGGAATCGGTGAGCGATCTGATTCGCTCTTTTTTTTATGTCCATAGACATCAGTCCTTTTTATATTTTTTCGGTGTGTATTTTTCTTTGTTCTTCTTTTTTGCGAGTTCCATACCGATCTGCATTGCCGAAAGAATGGAATCGATGGCTTCCGGGGAAGCGGGATCGCCGTCAAACATCAGTCCCTCCTGAGAAAGAAGCTGTTCTTTGGTGCGGGCGAGATTTTTTCAATATCCCGTTCGTCACGGGAAGTCAGTACCGGATCTGGTGCAGGTTCCTCTCCGTACATCAGATATTGAGGGGAAAGACTCAGATAGTCGGCAATTTTGGAAAGACGCTCAGCGGGGAAGGATCCTTTTTTTAGCTGACCGACATAACCGTTGGAAAACCCAAGGTCTTTTTCCAGCTTCGATATTGGAATTTTCCGCTCTTTACAGATTTGCTTTACACGTTCTACGCAGTTCATAACATACCTCCAATAAAAAAATAGATAAAAGCCTAAAAAATGTATTGATAAAATAGAGAATACTCTATATAATGAGATCAAATTTAGAGAAAAACCTAAAGATAGAGAAGATTATATTTCTATATTAGAGTTTCCATAGAGAAAAGTCAATAGGTGATTCTCTAAATTTAGAACTTTATCAGAAGCGCGCAGATAAAGTATTTACGAAACCAGAAACAATACAGGATGAAGAAAAAGGAGAAATTAAAATGAGTCAGAAAACAGATCGCGTAATCGCGGAAATTTTACAGAAACGAGACCGTTTTACCAAAAACTTTCGAACAGAAAATCATGGCGGTGCAGCCGTCATTTACGGATACCCGGTTCATTATAAAGAAGGAGAAGAGTGGAAGGAAATTGATAACAGACTGGAAAAACAGAAAACGGTTATCAGAACCATGCATCCCGGGTAAAAGTCCATTTTGCGGAAAGCAGTAATGCAAATGAAATGGTTACTATTGAAAAAATGGGAAGAAAACTGAGTTGGGGATTTCTGGCAGAAAAGCAGAAAAAACAGAACATCCGAAGCCAGGCGGCAGTACAGGCACAGAAGCGTGAAGCTGTATTTCAGCCGGAAAATCTCTATCCGACAGAAGAAGGAATGCAGAACAGAGCCGCAGTGCAGAAAACAGAAGAAAAAAGCGTGGAGCAGGAAAATCAGGAAAAAATGAGTGTTCCGGGTCTTGTGGCTGCCGGACATTATGCAGAGATTGCAGAGAATGTAGATCTCGAATACAAAATCATCGGAGAACAGGTAAAAGAAAACCTGATCTTAAAATCGATAAAAGCAGCAGCTCTTGAATATTCGTTTTCCCTGCAGTTCCCGGGGATGATGATTGTCATTCGGGAAGACGGAGGAATTGACCTGATTGATGAAGAAACAGAAGAAGTTTTTTATTATTTTGCCCCGCCGTGTATGTACGATGCAGCCGGAAATTATTCGGAACAGGTACACTATGAACTGGAAACCGATGCGGAGCAGCATTGCAGTATTTTAAGCGTCGTACCGGATCAGAAATGGCTTCAGGACGAAAACCGAGTATATCCAGTTGTGATTGATCCATCGGCAGAAACCTCGAAAACAAATAGGGCAATTGACGATACGTTTGTCCGAGAAAAAAGTCCGGACAGCGCGGTGGTAGCTTCTTATGGTTCTTTTACCGTAGGCCATAACCGGGAATATGGAAAATGCCGTTCTTTCCTGAAATTTACCAGCTTGCCTGCAATGGAACCTGGAGCGGTTATCTACGATGCAAAAATCTATGTATGGCAGTACCGGTATTCTTCGGACAGCAACCAGCCGTTTTTTATTACCGCCCATAAAGTAACGGGAGGATGGAATCCGGGATCAACCACATGGAACAATCAGCCGGCATATCAGTCGAATGTACTGGATTACTGCAGTGTAAAGCAGGTACAGTCCGGTAATACAATTACCGTTACACCGTGCGGATTCAACGTAACAAAACTGGTGCGTGAGTGGTATAACACAGGGGTAAATCATGGAATTGTTATCACGGCACAGAATGAGACACCATATCAGGAAGCCGTTTTCATTTCTTCTGATTATCCATCCAATAACTCTTATGGAATTACTTCCGAGTATTTCCCGCAAGGAATCTTTTATTACCGTAGTACAACAGGACTCGAGGACTATTACAGCTACCATGAGCAGGATGCCGGACGCGCAGGCCATGGCTATGTTAATGACTTCAATGGAAACCTTGTATGGGTGCATGAAGATGCGTCAACCAGCGGTGGACTGCTGCCGATTCATATCCGTCATGTGTATAATCTGTCAGAACGGAGTAAAAACAACCGTATGGGAAAAGGCTGGAGAATGAACTTCATCCAGGAAATGGAAGCCACAGGAAACGCAAACTTCCCGTATGTCTACACAGATGGAGATGGAACCCGGCATTACTTTTATAAAGATACAGCGGATGGAAATAAATTAAAGGATGAAGATGGACTTGGATACGAGCTGACGCAGACAAGCTCTTCCGACGGAGATTCTTATTACATCATGAAGGACAAAAACGGCTGGGAATATGCGTTTGGACATGACAAGTACATGAGGAGTATCAAGGATTCCAACGGAAATCTGCAGAAAGCGCAGTACGGCCCGTCCACAGCAGGAAACTATCTGGCATATCTGATTGACCCGACCGGTGCAAGAATGGACTTCGGATATGGAAAAGACAATAACCTGGGCAATCTGAATGCGAATGGAAGAAGCATTTATTTTTCCTATGACAGTGCAGGACATCTGACCAGAATTAGTTATCCGGATAATAAAAGTACGGAATTTTTCTACGATGGAGATATTCTGGTGAGCGTACAGAATAATGATGGGCGACAGATTTCATATAAGTACCAGGATGACTGCGGAGTAAAACGAGTGTCAGAAGTTTTTGAACATACAGGACCACAGAATGGGCAGAGAATGAAAATTTCCTATCGAAATGGAAATACTACGGTGTTTGAAACACAGGGATTGGATGGGGAAATCAGTCGGACAGGTGATAATCGAAAGTTTACCTACCACTTTGACAATTTCGGCTGCCCGGCGGATGTGTCGGATGAAGATGGTGCTGCAAACAGTTATCAGTTTTTACGGGAAGGAAGAAAGAATAACAAGCTGAGCAAGACAGGAACGCTGCAGAAGGTTGTGAAGAATTGGATGGAGCCAGAACCATATTTTGTACAGTGGGATAAGATTAAAACTGGAAGTGAAAATGCGATCGCTGACTTAGATATTCCAGACGGATTTCCAGTTAAAAAATGCTGTATCATAAGTAAGAATACAGTAAACGGAAGAAATGGATTTTCAAAGAAGCAGGTTTTAGAGAAAGGAACTTATACTTTTTCTTGCTATGTTAAGGTTGAAAAATGTGTACCAGATCCAGAGAAAAAACGTTCCGAGTGCGGTGCCGGAATTTTACTTTCTTCCGGAAATACAGAGAAAATGGATCTGGTAACAGAGGTGAAAGATACAGATTCGGATGAATGGACTCGTGTATCGGTAACTATTACGATTGCATCTCAGACGGAGGTAACTACCGCGTTTTTCTTGGATAATATGCAGGGATGGGCTTATTTTTCCTGCTTCCAGCTGGAAAAATCGGCAGCGGCAAATAAATTCAATATGTTACGGAATGCGTTTTTTGAAGAGGCATTTAATGCAACCGGAGAAAATGGCTGGAAATTAAGTCAGGGAGAAAGTGCAGACCAGATTGTAACAGATTCAGTTAAAGGTAAATGTGCAAGATTACGAGGAAACTTGTCCAAAAACAAGAACCTGATGCAGACCGTAAAGGTGAGCGGAAAAGAAGGCGATGTATTTGTGTTCGGATGCAGTGTGAAAGCAGACGCCATTCCGGGCCGAATCTTCCGTGTTCGTGCAGTGGTTCATTTTACCGACAAAACAACGACAGAGACAATTGTGAACTGCAATCCGTATGTGACAGAGTGGCAGTTTGTCAATGGCGTAATCCTGACCAGGAAAGATGGTTCCACAACAAATAAGACCTACGAATCCATTCAGATCTATCTCGAATACCAGAAACAGCAGAATGATGCATTCTTTACCGGCTTGCAGCTGATCCGTGATGATGCGGAAAGTTACGTGTATGATGCAAATGGAAATATTGTAAGTGCCAAGACAGCAGCGGAGCAGAATGCATTTACCTGCAACAAAACAGACCTGCTTTCCAAAATGGTTAAAGTGACCGGCTCTTCGTTTGAGTATGAATATGATGGAAAGAAAAATATGACGGCGGCAAGAAATTCAGAGGGAGTTCAATACCGTTATACCTATGATACCAAGGGAAATCCGCAGGACGTAGGGATTCATCATGACAGGGTAAGTACGTCGGTAATGGCTGGCAGAAGTTATTATATTCGCCACAGAAAATCTGGTAAGTATATCGATGTAAAAGATGCATCTAATAAAGACGGAGCAGCAGTTCAGCAGTATGAGTTTTCGGGAAGTTCGGAGCAGAAATGGCATATTGAGGATGCTGGAGAAGGATATATTATTTTCAAAGCATTTGACGGAAATGGGACATATGTACTGGATATCGGAACGGATGCAAATGGGGCAAAGGCGAAGTTAGCTGCATACGCAAACAAAGATTCACAGAAATTTCGTATCAAACCAGTAGGAGAAGGAATGTATTTGATCACAAGTAAAATTTCTAAGGACAAAAAAGCGATTGATCTTCCGAGAGCACAGCTTGATAATTCGATTCAGTTACAGATTTGGGATCAGTCAGAAACACATCCGAATCAGCAGTGGTATTTTGAGCCTGTTGCATATGAACGAAAGAGTGACCAGCCGATTTCCGGCGGGATTTATATGATGCGTCTTGGATACAGTGGACAGTATATGCAGGTAAATGGAACAACAGCGGGATCAACAGTTGTTCAGAATCGGTATTTAGGAAAAGAAGCACAGATGTTTCTGATTCATGGAGATGAAACAGGTGGATTTTTCCTGGAACCGGCCAATGCAGAGGGAAAAGCACTTTCTATGGCTTCGGATGGAACACTCACGCTGCAGGTGAAAAATACATCGGACAGCAAACAGAAATTCTGGTTTGAAGTGAGTGAAGAGGATAAAAATAATTATTGCATCAAACAGAACAGCCGGTATTTTATGATTCCAAGTCTCTCACATGAAGAGAATACAGCAATTAACGGAGCATATCCAACAGTAGAAGCCATGAGTCCACAGGAATTTATTTTGGAGAAATGCAGCGAACGTATGACGGCGCAGTATACCTACACGGCAACCGGCCGAAATGTAAAAACACTGACAGATGCCAGAGGATTTGTAACAACAAACGAATACGACAGCAAAGAACGCCTGCTGACGGGAGTTACCGATGCAAAAGGGAATAAGGTAACGTATACGTATGATACCAAGAATGACCTTCTGACCGGTGCGACGGCTTCTGATGGAACAAATACGGTAAAACTGGGTTATACGTATGATGAAGGTGACCGGTTAAAAACGATTGCCCACAATGGATTCGAGTATACCTATGAATATGATTTCCTCGGAAATCAGACCAGAATTCTGGCAGGCGGAAATGCACTGGAAGAATACGATTATCTTCCGTCGGACGGACCGCTCAGCGAAGTAAAGTATGCGACAGGAGAAGTGCTGAAAAACAGCTATGACAAGTACGAGCAGATCGTGGAGCAGAAGTGGAATGGAACGACAGTCTTCCGAAATATCTATGATGACTATGGAAATGTATTTTACCATGAGGATCTGGAAAACGACAGAAAGATTTTCTTTGACTATGACATGATCCAGAGAATGGCAGGATACCGCACAACAGATGGAGAAACGGCGCGCATTCAGTATGACAACAAGAACAGACGCACAGGCATGGTACATCAGATTGATGACAGCAAAATTTCAACATCGTGCGTATTTGGAGAGGTTGGAAAAGCACAGGCACCGGATGTGATTTATCAGATCAAGGTAAATGATGCAGTCAAAATTTCGTATACCTTTGACACGTTATGTCGTGTTACCAGAAAAACCATTCATCTGAAGGACAAAACATATCCGGTCGACTATACCTTTGTGCCGGGAAGAAAAGCGGGAATTACAACCTTGCTTCTCAAAGAAATCAACAATAACGGAAAGAAACTGTCCTTTGTTTATGATGCTGTGGGAAATATTGTTACGATTTCCGAGAATGGTGTTCAGAAAGTAAAATATACGTATAATGCTTTGAGTGAACTGACCCGTGTGGATTCTGCATGGGAAAATAAGAGTATTACGTATACCTACGATGCCGGAATGAATATGACGTCCAGAAAAGAGTATTCCTATACAACGGGAGCACTGGGCAATGCGGTAAAGACAGATCTGTTTACCTACCGTGCTTCAGGATGGAAAGATCAGCTTATTTCCTATAATGGCAGCAGCATTTCCTATGATGCGGTCGGCAACATTACAGCTTATCAGGGAAGAACACTGACCTGGTACAGAGGAAGCCTGCTGCAGAGTCTGACCTTAAACGGAAAGAAAGCAGTTTACCATTACGACAGCGAAGGACACAGAGTCCAGTGGAAAGACCTGAACGGAATCAGCCATAAGAACTACTGGTGCGGAAACAAACTGATGGGAACGAAGTATGGAGATGTACTGGTTCAGTTTGTTTACGGTGCGGATAAATCCCCGCTGATGCTGAAAAAGGGAGAAAAAGAGTATTATTACTTGTACAACAGCCAGAATGATGTCATAGGACTGATTGACAGCGATGGAAAACAGGTAGTAAACTATTCTTACGATGCATGGGGAAAACAGACTGGTCTGACCGATATCAGCGGAGAAAATATCGGAAAACTAAACCCATTCCGTTATCGTGCTTACTGCTACGATGACGATACCAAACTCTATGTCACCGCCAGCCGTTATTATGATCCGGAATTGTGCAGATTCCTTTGTGCGGACAACTTTGATGCTGTAAAAGCGAAAATGTTTAGCATGAATGGAAAGAACCTTTATGTGTACTGTTGCAACAATCCGGTGAATGCGGTAGATGATGATGGTGATTTTGGAATTTTAATGCTGGCATTCCCAGGAATCGATCCCAGAAAAGTAGCATGGAATATCTTAAAAGATGTATTTGTATATGCGGTACAGTGCGGAATGGCGAATGAGAAAGTAACCTTAGAAGGAATTGCAGAGGTGGCCATAGAAAGTGCAATCAGTAGTGTTTTGGGAGATAGCCAAGGAATTATCTTTTCAGTAGTAGTAAGTGGTTTGAAAGGAGGATATTTAGAGTATCAGGAATCAGGAGATATGGCGAAGAGCAATGGGGGCAGGATTTTACGATGCTATAATGACCTTGTTAGAACCTAAAACGTATAACGCATATGTAAAAAATGAAACTATTGAGAATGCATTGGGTGCTTTTACAGACTTTTTTCAGTCTCCATTACTGAGCTATCCCAAAAGCGGTGTTTTGGATGGAGTGTTTGGAAAACCCAAGAAACAGGCAAATAAAAATGGATCAACACTTAAGAAAAACAGCAACATCAACTTTAGTACAAAAAAGTTGGGGGAAAAGAAGAACTGGCAGAGTAATAAGCCTGCAATTTCCAGAAAAATGCAAAATATAGGACTTCCAGCGCTTAGATAGAAAAGTTTTAAGATGCCTTTGCGCGAAGAAAAATAGTTTTGTACAAAGGCAAAGCGTAAGAAATAACGAGGAGAAGATTGTATGAAAGTAGTATGGGGAAAATTTGGTACCGGCGTAGACCTGATTGTGTGTGCTATTAGTAGTTATTGGTGGGTGAGCCTGTGGGTAAATGAAAAAGATGCGTTCCACGCCTATTCATTAAAAACAAGTATCATAGTGTTTCTAGGAATAATGTTCTTTTTAAGCATAGCAGCTTATGGAACTGTGACATTTCTACTAAAACGAATTTATATTTATGAATGGGGAATAATGTTATCTTTTGGGCTATGAAAAAAAGATAGAATGGGAAGATTTTACTGTGATACAAAGATACAATGATCATTTTTTCTTCAACATATCGAAACAGAAAGATGACAGTTTGTTCTGGTGTACCTATCACCCATTTACCAGTATCATGATATTCGACAAGTTCCGCGGACCGGGCTGGGGAATCATACCGCTCAGCGCCGACGAATTTTGTGAACTCCTCACTTCATACGGTGTCAAGTATACGGAAAGTAAATAACATACAAAAAGAGTGGAAGTGGCCGTAAGATCCACGAATTACCAGCCACTTCCCTTTTTATATGCAAATTTAGAAAAAGAAAGAAGGAAATGCCAATGAAATCAATTTATCGCACGATCCTTGCCGTAGCAGGCAGCTTCCTTGCGGCACAGTTTGGAGGCTGGGATGCTGCGCTGGAAACGCTGGTCTGCTTCATGGCAATTGACTGGATCACAGGAGGTGTTCTGCTTCCTGTTGTTTTTAAAAAGAGTCCGAAATCTGAAAACGGAACGTTGGAGAGCCGTGCGGGATGGAAAGGGCTTTGCAGAAAAGGGATGATGCTGTTCTTTGTGCTGGTCGCGGAAAAACTGGATCAGCTCACACAGACGAATTACCTGCGGGATGCCGTCTGCATTGGATTTATTTTAAATGAAGCGGTTTCAATCTTGGAAAATGCAGGGCTGATGGGTGTGAAAATCCCTGAGGTTCTGCGGTCAAGGATTGATGTGCTGAGAAAGGAGGAGCAGAGTAAATGAGGGTTGACAGAAGCTATTGTAGCAACCAGAATACATGGTCGGAAAATCATCCGCAGTGTATTGTGGTACACAATACAGACAATTTTGCCGCCGGAGCCGATGCCCGCGCGCATGCAAGAGCGCAGTACCAGGGAAATTTTCAGATTATGTCGGCGCATTATTACGTAGATGACGGGGAGATCGCTTATCAGGCTGCGCCGCACAGCAGAGGATGCTGGCATGTCGGGAGAAATTATGGAAGTAAAAATCTATTCGGCAGATATGGAAACCGGAACAGCATCGCGGTTGAGATGTGCGTGCAGAAAGGATATGATTACGAAACCGCATTTTTACATACGGTGGAGCTGGTGAAAAACCTGATGAACGAGACGGGGATTCCATCAGATGCAGTTTACCGGCATTACGACATCTGCAGCAAAAACTGCCCGTCCCAGATTCAGAAGCGGGGAGACTGGGAGCGGTTCCAGCGTCTGATTCGGGAAACAGAAGACGGCAGTGAGAAAAGTGAATACAATCCCGGCATCTACCGTGTAACAGACCCGGCGCTCAACATCCGCACAGGTCCCGGAGTAGAATACCCGGTGGTGGGAGTCATCAAAGACCAGGGAAGCTATACGATCACAGAAATCAGAAACAAAAGCTGGGGCAGACTGCTGTCGGGAGCGGGATGGATCAACTGCCATAAAAGCATATTGTTTTTACGGGGGAAGAGTATAAAATCCCATCTTTGCAAAACGATGTCATCGGACGGATTGACAGCGATGGAAAGCAGGGAGTAAACTATTCTTACGATGCAGGGGGAGAACTGGTAAATACCATGGATACAAGTGGTGCGAATATTGCACAGTCGAAAGAAATAACGAGGAGAAAATTGTATGAAAGTAATATGGGGAAAATTTGGTACAGGTGTAGATTTGATTCTGTGTGTTATTATTAATTACTATGTGGTGAGTATATGGGTAAATGGAAAAGATGAGTTCCATGCATATTCATTAAAAACAAGTATTATATTTCTAATAGAGGTAATGCTCGTTTTAAATATGGGGAAAACAGACCGGTCTGACCGATACCAGCGGAGAAAATATCGGAAAGCTCAATCCATTCCGCTATCGTGCTTACTGCTACGATGACGACACCAAGCTCTATGTCACCGCCAGCCGCTATTACGATCTGGAATTGTGCAGATTCCTTTGCGCAGACAACTTTGATGTTGTAAAAGCGGAAATGTTCAAAAAGTTAAATTAGTAGGTGGCAAATATGAAGGCAGGATATCGTAAATTTTATAAATATTTTAGTATATTGGTATTTATGGGCTGCGGATACCTTATGCTGAATTTTTTGGGAAGAGGGAAAAGGTCAAATTAGTTCTTATAACATGCAAGATAAAGCACTTATGATATTGTGGTTTATGATTTATACTTTTGGTACGGCTGCTGGAATTATAAATACTTTAACCAGTATTTACATTTATGAATGGGGAATGCAGATCTCATTTTTGAAATATAAGAAAAAAATCGAATGGGAAGAATTTTCTGTTATACGAAGATATCATAATCTATTTTTTCTTCAATATGTACAAAAACAAAAAGATGCAGGTCCGTATTGGGCAATGTTTCATCCCTTTACCAGTTTTGTAATATTCGATAATTCGCGAAATCGTTCTGTTCATACCATGCCGCTTAACGCCGACGAATTTTGTGAACTGCTCACTTCATATGGTGTTCAGTACACGGAAAGAAAATAAAGATCGAAGGAATTAAAGAGAAAATATGAGAGCAGGATATCGTAAGTTTTTTATGTTTGCACAAGTTGCTACATTAATAGGCATCGGGTATCTTATGACAAGATTTTGGGAAGATGCAAAAAAACAATGTGAATTATATAATTTGCCTCAAAAGCTTTGGGTAATATTTGGAATAATGTTTATTTGTGGGATAGTGTCATGGGGAAGTGTAGATGCTTTAACACGTATTTACATCCATAAGTGGGGAATGGAACTTGCCTTTTTGGGATATAAGAAAAAAATTGTATGGGAGGATTTTTCCGTTATACAAAGATATAAAAATCATTTTTTCTTTAACGTATCAAAACAAAAAGATAGTGGTCTGTTTTTTTCAACATATCATCCATTTACTAGCTTTGTGATATTTGATAAGTCACAATTTAGTTGTGTCCGTACTATGCCAATCAGTGCCGACGAATTTTGTGATCTCCTCACTTCATACGATGTCAAGTATACGGAAAGTAAATAAAAGCATGAGAAGAGTGGAAGTGGCCGTAAGATCCCACGAATTACCAGCCACTTCCCTTTTTATACGCAAATTTGGAAAAAGAAAGAAGGAAATGTTTTAGAATTATAGTTCGTTGGATACCAGTGAACTATAACAGAAAGTGTTCTGCTTCCCTGTTGTTTTTACGGAGAAAAGAGTGTAAAATAAATACAGACATCATTACATTGATGGAGGATAAACAGTTGCTTGAATGGATTAATGTTTTTAAGGTAAATCGGAAAATTAAATCCCGTCTCTGGCCGTGGATCAAGATTATTTTAAGTATTGTTCTTTTCTTTGCGGTATTTTACGGCGACATCTATGTTCATATTCTGGATGGAACAAATCTGGGACGAATTGTGGAAGCAATGATTCTGGTTGTGTTTTCGTTTCTGGACTATCTGATCTGCTTCATTTCCGTAGCCGAAATGGACTGTTTGAAAGACCGGCGGTATGCGGCGGCGAAAGAGAGCGGTGAATTTTACACGATTTCCCAAATCGAAAGCTCCCTGTTCAACTACGTGCCGCGTACCTATACGATTTATTACCGGCGGGGAAGCAGAAGACTTACCTTCGGCGTACGGACAAGAACGACAGGAAATCTGCTGGAAATGGGCAGCAGAGAATATTTCATAGGACCGACAGGAAAGCGCGAGCAGATTGTGAAAGACCTCGATACGCTGATGAAAGAAGTAAAAAAATACGCAAGATTTGACAAAGTCCTGGTACAGGCAATCAATGGAGAACCGGTAAAGAAATGATGCCGGTTCTTCTTGCTTTTACGTAAAAATGCAGGTAAGATAAAAACAGCATGAGTGTAATACACATGCGTGAAAAATCATCAACAGAGAAGGTATGAAAATGGAGGAAACAAAAGATGAATTATCTGAAGGAACGGGATGGTGACCTGTTCTCCAATGCGGATCTGAAACGGCTGATTGTGCCGCTTCTGATTGAACAGCTTCTTGCCATCGCAGTCGGCATGGCGGATTCAATTATGGTATCCAGTGTCGGCGAGGCGGCGGTGTCGAGTGTGTCGCTGATTGATACAATCTTTATTCTGCTGATCAACATGTTCACCGCGATTGCAACCGGCGGAGCCGTCGTGTGCGGCCAGTATATCGGAAAGAAGCGGCCGCATAAAGCATGTGAGGCAGCTGACCAGCTTCTGCTGGTGACAACGGCGCTGTCAGTTGTGATCATGGCGGCGGTCTATCTTTTAAAGCCGTTTATTCTGCATGTTGTGTTTGGAAACATTACGGCAGAGGTAGAAAGAAACTGCAATATTTATCTGATGATCGTAGCGGCCTCCATTCCGTTTCTGGCGGTTTACAACGGCTGTGCGGCCATTTTCCGTGCGCAGGGTGATTCGAAAACGCCGATGAAAATATCCATCGTCATGAACCTGATCAATATTTCGGGAAATGCGCTTCTGGTCTATGCGCTGAAATTCGGCGTGGACGGCGTTGCGATTCCGACGCTGCTTTCACGTATGTACGCGGCTGTGGCAGCATTTGTTCTCGTACATAATAAGCGGTATCTGGTGCGGTGCTCTTATCCGGTGAAAGTAAAACCGGATTTCCATATGCTGAAAAAAATCCTTGGCATCGGCATTCCGAACGGCCTCGAGAACAGTATGTTCCAGCTCGGCAAAATCATGGTCTTAAGTATGATCACACAGTTCGGAACAGCGTCGATCGCGGCAAATGCGGTGTCCAACACGATTGCTGTCTTCCAGACACTGCCCGGTATGGCGATCGGAAATGCAGTGCTGACCGTAAGCGCACAGTGCGCGGGAGCGGGAGACTATGAGCAGGTAAAATACTATGCGAAAAAGCTGCACATCATCATTTATGGACTGATGATCGTCTGCTGTCTCGGTGTCATCGCGGCACTTCCGGCAGTGCTTCACGTTTACAGTCTGTCTGCGGAGGCAACTGCCATGACGGAAGATATCATCGTTTACCATGGTATCTGCTGTATGATAATCTGGCCAATTGCCTTCACCCTGCCGAATGTACTCCGCGCGTCCAATGATGTGGCATTTTGTATGATTCTCTCGATCCTTTCCATGTGGATCTGCAGAATCGGCATGAGCTATGTGCTCGGTGTGCGTATGGGATTCGGTGTCTTTGGTGTCTGGGTCGCCATGACGATGGACTGGGTTGTTCGTGCTATTTTCTTTGTCCTTCGCTATCGAAGTGGGAAGTGGCAGCATCAGATGTGATGAAAAATACGGAATGTTTTGGGGAGAGAGAAAAAACGATACATCTGGAGGAAGTTATTATTATGAAAAACGCAAAGAAACTGATTCCCGGAGCAGCGATTGCGCTGGTGATTGCGGTTGCAGCGAAATTCCTGGAAAGCCTGGAGGAGAGCGCCGGACTGCACTTTATCGGGGCGTCGGTCATCGCCATGTTTATCGGTATGATTGTGAATGCCCTTTACAAGCCGAACAGCGTGACAGCGCCGGGAATTAAATTTACATCGAAGAAGATCCTGAAATTTGCGATTATTCTGCTCGGAGCGAGCCTGAATATCCGCACGGTACTGACGGTCGGAAGATTTTCCCTGACGGTTATGGTATTTACCCTGGCAACGTGCTTTGGCCTCGGCGCACTGATCGGAAAAGCACTTGGACTGAACTGGAAGACGAGCAGCCTCATCAACGCCGGCACGGGTATCTGCGGCGGTTCCGCGATCGCGGCAATCGCGCCGGTCATCGAGGCGACCGATATGGACATTGCCTATGGCCTCTCCGCAACGTTTTTATTGATACGGTCATGATCGTCGTATTCCCGATCCTC
>ENA-OQKJ01000113-OQKJ01000113.1-human-gut-metagenome-genome-assembly--contig:-NODE-113-length-20527-cov-3.563333_pt1 | contig 20527 bp, 21 predicted proteins | sample MGYA00242647_ERZ504795 | MGnify/ENA primary metagenome ERZ504795 (study PRJEB26092, sample SAMD00036398) | human gut metagenome | host: Homo sapiens | study: EMG produced TPA metagenomics assembly of...
GTCAGTGCATTTAATGCCTCTTCGCTTCCCACTCTCATATTTCCTACAAATGCACTGTCTACAATGTTATAGACTGCCTGCAATGCCATAGATAAGATCATCGGGATTCCCATCCTGATCATCAGCTTATTCACCGGCATCTCCTTCATCTTGTTGCTTTCCGCCATTTTGTTTTAACTCCTTTCTTTTTGGCACAAAAAAAGTGCGCACCTTATCTTATAAGCTGGACTTACGCTGACAGGCTACACACTTTTCACGGCGATATTTATTTTCTGCAAACCAAAAACGAGCAGCCGGTAAACTGGATTTACGCTTACTCGCCACTCGTTTTCTGTAATTATATTGCCTCTTTTTCAAAAAGTCAAACAAAATTTTCTCCTTACCGACCGGCACTTTTATTCCGTAAAAGTATAGCGTACAAAAGAACCTTTATTATCTCCTGTTACTATTACAACATCTCCACTTTCATTGCACATGGATTCAAGAACCGGAAATCTTCCGTTTTCTTTTACATAAGCTTCCGGACTGACTGCTTCTGCTTCGATCAAAGTTTTTTTACTATGTTTCTCCCCTCCACACGGATTTATTTCTTCAATAAAGATTTCATACTCATGCATATACGGTTCCTCCTGAAAATAGTTTTATAAAAGCGAGCAGTATCATATGGTTTTTTCCACATCATTACACTACTCGCTATGATTCTATTATAAAACGATTTTATTTTTGTTTCAAAAGCCGTTTTTACTAAAAATACGTCTGCCGTTTTTGGTCATTATTACTATGCATTGATACCTGGTCAAATTTCTTCCGAAAACAGATGATTTCAGGAATCAACTTGTCGGCACACTCCTTTGTAGTATGTTGTCTATCTTCCATTGAAATCTCTCTTCTTTGGTGATACAATGTGCTACAATGCTTATCAAAAGTTACATCATTTTGGGGGACATTTACACTACAAAGGAGAATTTTATTTATGTTTCAGGTTTTTGTTGATTCAGCGGCAAATCTGCCTGCTGTTACTGCGAAAAAATACGATATCCATGTCGTTTCTTTCGTCAATCTTGTGAATGGAAAAGAGCTGATCTGCTTCGACCCGGATCTGTCACCGGAAGAGGAGCTTGCAAAAGGAAAAGAATATTACAATGCCATGCGCACCGGCTGTGAAATCAAGACCGGACTGATCAGCACCGCAAATTTTGCGGATGCGTTCCGCACCGCTCTTGAGGCAGATCAGGATGTCATCTATCTTTCCTTAAGCAAAAACATCAGCGGAACTTATAACTCCGCAAGACTTGCTGCCGAGGAGCTTCTTGAGGAATACGGCGGAAAACGTAAAATCCGCCTCGTCGATTCCCTGAATGCCTCTCTTGCACAGGGCATCCTCGCCATCTATGCCAGCGAAATGCGCGATCGGGGCATGAACGTAGACGAAGCGGCAGATCTTCTGGAAACCTACGTTAGCAAAATGAACGGTGTTTTCACCGTCGGCGATCTGAAATATCTTTCCCGTACCGGAAGAATCAAGGGAAGTGTCGCTGTGGTCGGAAATATGCTGAAAATCAAACCGATTCTGCGTGGAAGTGAAGATGGCTATATTGTTTCCTACAAGAATGTCCGAGGACGCAAGGCCGTTTTAAATGAACTGATTCGTCTTTTCTGTGAAACGATCGAAGAACCGGAAAAGCAGATCGTCGGAATCGCACATGCAGATGCCTATGAGGAATCTCTTTATATGATGGAAGAAATCCAGAAAAGAGTGAAGGTGCGTGAGTTTATCAATACTTCCTACGATTACTGCACCGGAAGCCACGTCGGACCGGATACGATCGCTTTGTTCTATCTCGGAAAAGACCGCAGTCTTCTGTAAAAGGAGCAACCAGACTAACCACTGCTGTTTCACTGTATTTTTTCCGAAATTGCTGCAAACAGCGGAAATACTGTTTCTTTTTTCCATGCATAATTCCACCTGTTTTTCCACATACTACCCATACAGCACAAATTATGGAAAGTACATTGCGGAAACAGGAGGAATTTTTCATATGAAAGCGACGGGAATTGTTCGAAGGATTGATGATCTGGGGCGTGTGGTAGTTCCCAAGGAAATCCGGCGCACGATGCGGATCCGGGAGGGACAGGCCATGGAAATTTATACCGGACGGGAGGGTGAGATTATCCTGAAGAAATACTCACCGATCGAAGAGCTGGCGGAATGCGCAGCAGGGTTTACAAAATCGATTTCAACGGTGACCGGATGTCTCGTCTGTGTTTCGGATCAGGAACAGATTGTGGCGGCAAACGGGCCGGAACAGAAAAATTATCTTGGCAAGTCCATCAGCAGCCGGCTGGAGGAGGCGATTCTGAACCGGAAAACAGTACTTGCGCGTCCCGGTGAAAAGGCTTATTTTTCAATTTTGGAAAACACAGACAATACTACTCCTCTGCCGGAGCTCATTTTTCCGATTCTCTCCTCCGGTGATGCCATCGGTTCGGTCATTCTCTGCGGCAAAGACAGGGAGTCCCTGCCGGGCGACACGGAAAAGAAGCTCCTCCAGGTAGCGGCAACGTATCTCGGACGGGAAATGGAAAACTAAACAGGGGATTTATCGAAGGCAATTTATCAAAGGCTTTTTGCATCATCCGCACCGGTTATGCAAGAGGCCTTTTCCTGTTATTCTGTAATTCGAGATATTCCAATTTTATCTTGCTATTTACACCTGCATTGTCTACAATAAAAATGACGTGCACGAAAACCTTCAGCCGATACGCCCGAAGCTTTTCTGTGCCTGCTTTTATAAGCCGGGAAAAATTCCCGGAGTATCCTACATTACACAAGGAGGAATTTCCATTCATGAAATACATTGCAAAGAAATTCGGCTCTCTCCTTCTTACGCTGCTTCTTGTATCCTTTTTGTCGTTCTTTGCCTTTTCCGTCATACCCGGAGATGCAGCAAAATCGCAGCTTGGAACAGAAGCAACGCCGGAGCGGATTGAGGCTCTGCAAAAGGAAATGGGACTGGATCGGCCGGTTCTGGAACGGTATGCTTCGTGGGTAACCGGCTTTTTTCATGGAGATCTCGGCACCTCGTATTCGTACTCGATGCCGGTCGGAGAACTGATCCGCGATAAAGTTCCGATTACCATCGCTATCACCGTTATCGCATTCCTGATGATCCTTGTTGTCTCGATTCCCATCGGCATTTTCACAGCACAGCACGCCGGAGGCCATCTGGACCGGCTGATCATGACGATCAATCAGGTGATCATGTCTGTGCCGGGATTTTTCATCGGTATTCTGATCACGTATCTTTTCGGTCTGATTCTCAAATGGTTTCAGCCGGGCGCCTATGTGCCGATTTCTGAAAATTTTTCCGGTTTTATCGGTTATCTTGTTGCACCGTCTGCCGCCATTGCACTTCCACGCTGTTCCATGGCTGTCAAAATGCTGCGCAGCTCTGTGCTCTCGCAGCTCGATGCCGACTATGTGCGCACCGCCTATTCCCGCGGAAACAGTACACGCCGTGTTATGTATCACCATGTGCTGAAAAACGCCCTGATTCCGGTACTGACCTTCTGGGGCATGACAATCGCAGATATTGTGGCAAACAGCATTATTCTGGAACAGGTTTTTTCGATTCCGGGCATGGGCAATCTTCTGATCACTTCGATCTCCAACCGCGATTACCCCGTGGTTCAGGGCATCCTTGTACTGATCGCCGCCCTCATTATTATCATCAATTTCGTGGTAGATCTGCTGTATGGCAGAATTGATCCGCGTATCCGCGTAAAAGACTGACGGGAGCTTTCGATCATCAGCTCCCGCGACCGAAAGGTCGTGGGGAGCCGCCCACGACAAAAGAAAGGGTTTTCATTATGAAAAAGAAACGCAATCTCACGCTGATCATCGGAGCTGTTCTCACCGCTTTTATGCTTCTGTTTCTTCTGATCGGCTTTTTCTACACACCGTACGACCCGGATGCAATGAACGGCGCAGCCAAGTTTGCTGCTCCATCTCTGTCGCACCCGTTCGGCTGCGATCACTTTGGACGCGATATTTTCAGCCGCGTCTTAAAAGGAACCGGTACAACCTTCTTCGTCGCTTTCGCTACTCTGCTGCTCGGCGGAACCATTGGTGTCCTCGTCGGTGCGTTCACCGGGTATTTTGGCGGATGGATTGACGAAATCCTGATGCGCATAAACGATGTCATTGTTTCCTTTCCGGGAATCCTGCTGGCGCTGGTATTTATCGCGCTGCTTGGCCCCGGCAAATACAACGTGATCCTTGCACTCGGTATCGTATTCATTCCGAGCTTTGCACGTATCACCAGAAGCGAATTTCTCGCACGCAAAGATATGGACTATGTCAAAAGTGCCCGTCTGATGGGTGTTTCCCATCTTCGGATCATATTTGTACATATCCTGCCAAATACGGTCCCGTCCCTTCTTTCGATGGCAGCAATCGGTTTCAACAACGCCGTTCTCTCCGAGGCCGGCATGAGCTTTCTCGGCATCGGTGTCCAGCCGCCCGATGCCTCGCTTGGACGGATGCTCTCAGAATCCCAGACGTATCTGATGACTGCTCCCTGGGGCTCTGTTTTCCCCGGTCTTGCTGTCATTTTACTGGCGCTTGGCGTATCGCTCCTCGGCGACGGATTACAGAAGAAAGGCGGTAACTGATATGGCACTTCTCGATGTACGTGACTTAAAAATTGCATTTTACGATACCACGCCACCGACCGAAGTGGTAAAAGGCATCTCCTTTTCCTTAGAAGAAGGTGAGACGCTTGGCATTGTCGGGGAATCCGGTTCCGGCAAAACCCAGACGGCGCTCTCCATTCTGCACCTTTTAAAGGAAAATTCCGCCGTATCCGGCGGAGAAATTCTCTACGAAGATTCTTCCGTTGCGCACGCTTCCAGCCAGGATCTGCAGCGCATCCGCGGAAAAGAAATCAGCATGATTTTTCAGGAACCGATGACCTCTTTAAATCCGGTTCTGACCATCGAAGAACAGATTGCAGAGGGACTGCTGATCCATGAGAGCTGCACACCGGCAGAACGTCATGAAAAGGTTCTTGCCATAATGCATGAGGTCGAGCTTCCCGACCCGGAAAAGCTTTGCAAAAAATACCCGCACCAGCTCTCCGGCGGTCAGCGCCAGAGGGTGATGATCGCTGCGGCGCTTATTACAGAACCGAAGCTTCTGATTGCAGACGAGCCGACAACAGCTCTTGATGTGACGATTCAGTCGCAGATCTTAAAGTTGCTGAAAAAAATCAAATGAACGCCATCACACGGCGATTCTTTTTATCTCACACGACCTCGGCGTCATCCGTTCGCTCTGTGACCGGGTCATCGTCATGAATCATGGGACGATTGTGGAATCCGGCAGTGTAGACGATGTCTTTTTCCACCCGAAGGAAGACTACACCCGCCGCCTGCTCGATGCAATTCCGAACCGACGAACATCGCTGCGAAAGCGAATCAAAATCGCTCCAACAGCTCAATGGCCGACAGGCTCTGACAAAAAAGCTGCTCCGCCTGCGGAAAAGGAGGAATAACCCATGGAAGAAATCAGTCCAAACAACATTCTGAAAGTCAGCCATATTTCTGCCTCCTATCAGGAGGGAAAGCAGAGAAAAACGGTGCTTCATGATATCTCTTTCGAGCTTCATGAAAATGAAATTCTCGGTCTCGTCGGAGAGAGCGGATGCGGAAAATCGACACTCTCCAAAGTGATCTTAGGATTTATCCGCCCAGATGAGGGCGAAATAATTTCGCAGGTCGACCATCCGCAGATGATTTTCCAGGACCCGTTTTCCTCCCTGAATCCGGCGAAGAAAATCTCCTGGATTTTAGAAGAACCGCTTCGGATGCAGAAGGTTCCGAAAGAAGAACGAAAAAAACGGGTTCTTGCGATGGCTGAAAGAGTCGGTCTCTCCGCAGAGCACCTGAAACGCCGCCCGCATGAGCTCTCCGGCGGCCAGCGCCAGAGAGTCAGCATCGCGGCCGCACTGATCCAGGGCTCACGCCTGATCCTTGCCGACGAACCGGTTTCCGCTCTCGATGTGACGATTCAGAAGCAGATCATGGAGCTGATGGTTCAGCTTCAGGAGGAGCTTCAGCTCTCGATTCTCTTTATCTCGCATGACCTCAACGTGATCTATCAGATGTGCGACCGGGTTCTCGTGATGAAAGAAGGCCGGATTGTGGAGAACGCGGAGACGGAAGAACTGTTTGCGCATCCGCAGAATGATTATACAAAGGAGCTTCTGGCGGCATCACCGGAGCTGTAGTTTTATTTCCAGCATTCTCTAAACACCCGAAGTACATTCTTGGAAAAGACCTTCTCGATCTCCTCATCGGTGAAACCGTCGTGGCTCATCACATCTGCGAGATGCTGCATATGCGCGGTGTCCGGCACATCCGTTTCACCGCTGAAACCGTCAAAATCGGTTCCAAGGCCGATGATATCGATACCGCCGACGTTGCGCAGATATTTCATATGGCGTACCATATCCATCGTCGATGCCTTTTTCGCCGCCGGCTCCTCCTCGCGCAGAAACGACGGACAGAAATTGATACCGGTGACGCCGCCACGCTCTGCGAGCTGACGAATCATTTCATCTGAAAGGTTTCGCAGATGGAAGCACGCACCGCGCGCATTGGAATGGGATGCAATGACCGGACCTCTCGTATGTGCAAAAACATCGCGGATTCCGGCATCATTTAAGTGTGATAAATCGATCACTATGCCGAGCCGCTCCATCTCCTCGACAAAGGTAATACCGGTCGGTGTCAGCCCGTTTTCAAGATCCGGAAGATATGGCTTTCCCTCTTCCTGCGCCGGGTTCGGGAATCCAAGCTCATTCGGAAAGTTCCAGGTCAGCGTGGAAATCCGCACACCGAGATCGTACAGTGTGTGCAGTTTTTCGATACTGCCTTCGTAAACACCACCCTCTTCGACGGTCATCACCGCACCTATTTTCCTTCCTTCTGTACCTGCATCAGATCCGCATACGTTTTGATCTGACAAATGCGGTCCGGATACCGTTCCACCTCTGATTTCCAGAAGATCAGCCAGCTTTCTCACATGCTCAAACGGTGTTTCGTCTTTTCAGTCCCTTCAGGAACGTAAACAGAGAAAAGCACTGGCAGAGGCTGCCGCCCTTTTCCAGCTTATCCAGATTGATCTGAAGATCCGCAATCCGCAAGATGCTCCTTAGTTTTTCCTTCCACTGCAGCGCCGGGATGGTGTCGCAGTGCATATCAATTACCTGAAACATGGCAATAATCCTCTTTTCTGTTTTTTTTCTATTCTATCATATTTCGCTGCATTCCTTCACAAAAACTGGAAGAAAACGTAAAAAACCGCCTGGCTCATGGTAAACCCATAAGGCTAGAGAAAATATATCTTTCCGGAATCGCAAAAAATTTGGGGGTTCGCGTTTTTTCTCGAAAAAAACTTGCAAATCTCGTCTGAGATGATATACTTTTTGCATTGTGTTACTTTATGAAAGCACTGATCTTCCAAGAAAGTGCTTCTGCTTATGAAAAAGAAAGAGGTATCTATGCTCCAACTGATTGAAACCATCAACAATGCCGTGAACAATTTTATCTGGGGTGTTCCGGCTATGATCTGTATTTTCGGTGTCGGTCTTTACCTGAGTCTTCGCACCCGTTTTCTCCAGATTTCGAAAATTCCCGTATGCGATCCGCACAACGCTCGGAAGAATGTTCCGCAAACGAGATGCTTCCGATGGCGCAATTACACCGTTCCAGGCGGTCTGTACAGCACTTGCCGCCACGGTCGGTACCGGTAATATTGCCGGTGTTGCCGGCGCTATCGCTATCGGCGGACCCGGTGCCGTATTCTGGAATGTGGGTTTCCGCTCTGCTCGGCATGTGTACGAAATTTGCCGAGGTAACACTGGCTGTTTTCTATCACGAGAAAAATGCCAACGGGGAACTCGTCGGCGGACCGATGTATTACATCAAAAACGGTCTCAGCAAAAAATGGCATTTTCTGGCCTATCTTTTCGCTGCTTTCGGTGTACTGACTGTGTTCGGAACCGGAAATGCAACGCAGGTCAACACCATCACAACCGCAGTCAACTCCGCACTGATGAATTACCATGTGATCTCAAAGGACGCGGTCCCGACCTCCAACCTGATTCAGGGTATCATCATTGCGGCACTCGTAGCGCTGATCCTGCTCGGCGGTGTCAAACGGATCGCACAGGTAACAGAAAAGCTTGTTCCGTTTATGGCTCTGTTTTATATTGTCCTTGCCATCGGTGTAATTTTGCTGAACCTCAACCGGATTCCGTCTGTTTTCGTTTCGATCCTTGAGGGCGCCTTCCGTCCCTCCGCCGTTACAGGCGGTATCGTCGGAAGCATGCTTATGAGTGTAAAAAAAGGTGTGTCCCGCGGTATTTTCTCAAACGAGGCAGGTCTTGGTACCGGTTCGATCGCGCACGCCTGTGCCGACACAAAAAAGCCGGTCAAACAGGGTATGTTCGGTATCTTTGAGGTATTTACTGATACGATCGTGATTTGTACCTTAACTGCACTTGTTATTCTCTGCAGCGGTACTTCCATCACCTACGGACAGGCTGCCGGCGCAGAGCTGACCATCAGCGGTTTTACCCTTACATACGGAAACTGGGTTTCGCTGCTCACCGCGTTCGCGATGTGCTGCTTCGCCTTTTCCACGATTCTCGGATGGGGACTTTACGGTGCACGCTGCATCGAGTTTTTATTCTCCGAAAGAATCACAAAATATTTTATGGCCGCCTATGCGCTGGTTGCCATCCTTGGCGCTACCGCAAACCTCGGCCTGATGTGGAGCATTGCCGAGACCTTCAACGGTCTCATGGCGATCCCGAACCTGATTGCGCTCTTCCTGCTTTCGGGCAAGGTTGTGGAGCTTACAAAGGAATACTTTTCCGGAGAAGGCAAAACCCGGTAAAATTCCTTTTCTCGCGGCGCATTCCCTTCTTCTGTAAGAAAATCATGTAAATTCGCCTTTTCCCTTGACAATCAGGTTGCTACCCCTTACACTGTTAAAAGTTTATAACATGTTTACCAAAGAGGGAAAACCGGGAGGAACTTTTGAATGGAAAAATGGAATGAAGTAAAACTGGTGCCGGAGTTTTCGGAACAGGGCGTGGACTGCTATCGCCTCGCAGGCGGCGATTATGAGAACGAATACTATGTCGTTTCCGAAGCAGAGACAAGAAAGCTTCTGAACACACCGGAGGTTGTCGGATATGAGGTTTATCACTGCCTGATTCCGTCTACTTCACAGATGCTTTATTATTTTAAAGAGCAGGGAAAGGTAACCGCAGCCAACATCCTTTCCATCCTGCGCGGCGCTTTGAATTATCCGCTGGAGGAAAGCTGCTACCGTGAGCACATTCGTGTGCATGACATCAGCTTTCTGTCAAGTGAGCGCGTCTTTAAAGAGGAAGAAATCGCAGGGCTGGAAATCAAATACAGCAAGCTGACGATGGTTCCGGGAAGCACACTTCTGATCGGCGATATCATCGCAACGGGTGAGACGCTGATCCACTGCCTGCGCTACGTAACCGATTTCTACCGTGAGCACGGTGCTTCCCTTCGTAACATTATCATCTTTACGATCGGCGGCACAACCGGAATCAAAATCCTGGAACGTCTCACAAAAGAAATCCGCGAGTTCTGGCCGGAGTTTGAAGGCTTTATCACCGTATATTACGAAGGAATCTTCAGCACCTATCAGGACAAGGGCGTATCCGGAATCAATCTGCCGGATGTCGATTTCTACTGGAAAGACGGTATCATTGCACCGGAGTTCCGAAGAGAAACGCTTTCCATGCGCGATCCGCTGTTTGAAAAATGCATCATCTACGATGGCGGTGCAAGACGCTATGAAATCCATGAGCATGTCGAGGAGGTTCTCGATTTCTGGAATAAAATGCTGGAGAGAGCCGACCGGATCGACTTCACCAGACTGCTCGAGGAGAAGCTCGGCTGCCCGCTTGGCGCATCCTACGAAGAGTGGATTCACATCAATCACTACGAAGAAATCGATGAACGTGTGACCAAATGGCTGTACCGCCAGGAAAAAGGCTATATTGCAAGCCTTGGCGATGCTACCCTGAAAGAAATTGCGGCTGAACGAATTGAAGAGTTTACCGCAGCACTTCGCAAATACATGCTGTAACAAAAAACCATTTCTTACGGTTCGCTGAATTTCGGCGAACCGTAATCACAGTTTTCAGGAGATATTATGGAAAAAGAAAAGAAAGTAAAAGATGTTGACTTCGCGGACAGCGCGGTTCCGTCTTCTGCCCGGAAAAATGTAGTAACCATGTTTATGATCATGCTTGGCTTCACCTTCTTCTCGGCAAGCATGTGGGTCGGCCAGCAGCTCGCTGACGGCCTCGATTTCTGGGGCTTTTTGGGATCACTAATCCTTGGTGGAATCATTCTTGGTATTTATACCGGTCTGCTCGGCTACGTCGGTGCAAAAACCGGTCTGTCACTTGATCTTTTGTCCCAGAGAGCCTTTGGCGAAAAAGGTTCCTATCTGCCGTCAGCCATGACCAGCTTTACGCAGATCGGATGGTTTGGTGTCGGTCTTGCCATGTTTGCAATTCCGGTTTCCAAGGAGCTGCTCGGCGGAAGCACTGCGGCACAGTGGGGACTTGTTATTCTTGCCGGCGTCTGCATGACCGCCTCTGCCTATTTTGGTATTGAATCTCTGACCATCGTCAGCTATATCGCTGTACCAAGTGTTGCCATTCTCGGAACGATCGCCATGGTCATGGCCGTAATGAGAGGCGACGGAACGATCATCGATCAGTTTGCCAAATCCAGCGGATCTCTGACTATCATCGGCGGTGCCGGTCTTGTCATCGGCTCCTTCGTTTCCGGCGGAACCGCAACCCCGAACTTCGCACGTTTTGCAAAGGACGGAAAAGCGGGTGCCATCACCACGGTTGTGGCCTTCTTCATCGGAAACTCCCTGATGTTCTTCTTCGGTGCCGTTTCCTCGATCTTTGTCGGCGGAAACGATATCTTCGAGGTTATGGTCCGCCTGAACCTGTTCTACCTGGCTGTTCTCGTTCTCGGTCTTAATATCTGGACTACAAATGACAACGCTCTGTACACCGCAGGTCTTGGTCTTGCCAACATCTTCCATCAGAGGAAAAAACCGATGGTTCTCCTTTCCGGTATCATCGGAACGGTTGCCTCCGTATGGCTGTACTACAACTTCTGCGGCTGGCTCAACATTCTGAACTGTACCCTGCCGCCGGTCGGCATGATTCTGGTGCTCGCCTACTTCATGAACAAAGAGGACTTTGAAACCGATCAGCCGAAACTTAAAACCGTAGACTGGTTTGCGGTTGCCGGTGTCATTCTCGGTGCCATTGTTGCGAACCTCTTACACTGGGGCATCGCTTCCATCAACGGCATGGTTGTTGCCGCTGTATGCTACTGTGTCGGACAGGCCGTAAACAAAAGAAAATAGGCAAAATCGTCCTGAATATGTTCCTGTATCTTATCTCCGGAACATGTTCAGGGCTTTTTATTTTTCGGATTCGCGTTATAATATATGCATAACTCTGCATAGTTACAATTTTCGAAGCGAAAGGAAACTGCCCGGATGATCCATTCCACCGTATCTGCTCCCAAAGGAGAAAAAACAAATACCGTCTTGCCGAATCCATGAAGGAGTGCATGAAAACAACCCCTGTCGAAGAGATCACCGTGCGCCAGATCTGTGAAATCTGTGGTGTTACCCGCCAGACCTTCTACCGCAATTTTCTCGACAAATACGATCTGATCAACTGGTATTTTGATAAATTACTGACAAAATCCTTCGAACATATGGGTCGCGGAACGACCGTTTTTGACAGTCTGGAAAAGAAATTTACCTATATTCAGAAAGAAAAAGCTTTTTTCGCCGCTGCCTTCCGCTACGACAAGCAGAATTCTCTGCGTGAGCACGATTTCGATCTGATTCTCGCGTTCTACGAAAATCTGATTCACGAAAAAAGCGGCAGTCCGGTTTCACCGGAAATGCATTTTCTTCTCGAAATGTACTGTCAGGGTTCCATCACCATGACCGTAAAATGGGTGCTTACCGGCATGGATCTGACACCTTCCGAGTTTGCCGCTCTTCTCGTCCGGGCAATGCCGGAAGACTTAAAAAAACTGTTCCGAAATCTGCAGCTGCTCTCTTAGAGCGTGTCAAAGTGGGACTTGCAGATTGCGGAAATGGTTTTTCAGACACGCTCTGGTTATTTTTCACAAATTTTGTTCTGTTGTTTTTGTCACAATGGCGATTTTTTTTAAAGTGTTACACTTCGCTTCTTCTGTCACTTTCTTTTCCCTTCCGGATTTGTTAATATAATAACAAGTTCAGTAAAACCATTTATTCATTTTAGAAGGGAGTTTTTCAATCATGGCAAATCGTATTAATTTAAATGCAACCTCTTATCACGGAGCAGGCGCTATTGCCGAGATCGCAAATGAAGCAAAGGCACACGGCTTCAAGAAAGCTTTCGTATGCTCTGACCCGGATCTGATTAAATTCAACGTTACTTCCAAAGTAACCGATATTCTGACCGCAAACGGACTCGACTATGAGCTTTACAGCGATATCAAGCCAAACCCGACCATCGAAAACGTAAAACACGGCGTAGAAGCTTTCAAGGCATCCGGCGCTGACTATCTGATCGCCATCGGCGGCGGCTCTTCTATGGATACCTCCAAAGCCATCGGTATCATCATCGCAAACCCGGAGTTTGAGGATGTCAGAAGCCTTGAGGGCACCGCACCGACCAAAAATCCGTGTGTACCGATCATCGCCGTTCCGACTACAGCCGGTACTGCTGCAGAGGTTACCATCAACTACGTTATCACCGATGTAGAGAGAAAACGTAAATTCGTATGCGTTGACCCGCATGATATGCCGATCATCGCAGTTGTTGACCCGGATATGATGTCCTCCATGCCGAAAGGCCTGACCGCTTCCACCGGTATGGACGCTCTGACTCACGCAATCGAAGGCTACACCACAAAAGCTGCATGGGAAATGACTGACATGTTCCATCTCAAAGCCATCGAACTCATCTCCAAATCTCTGCGCGGTGCTGTCGCAAACACCAAAGAGGGACGCGAAGGAATGGCTCTTGGCCAGTACATCGCAGGTATGGGCTTCTCCAACGTAGGTCTTGGAATCGCTCACTCCATGGCACACACCCTTGGTGCTGTTTATGATACCCCACACGGTGTTGCATGTGCCATGATGCTTCCGATCGTTATGGAATACAACCAGGAGTGCACCGGTGAGAAATACCGTGAAATCGCACGTGCCATGGGCGTTGCAGGTGTAGACGAAATGTCTCAGGAAGAGTACAGAAAAGCAGCGATTGATGCTGTTAAGAAGCTGTCCGCAGACGTTGGAATCCCATCTGTTCTCGAGGCAGTCAAAGAAGAAGATCTGCAGTTCCTTGCAGATTCCGCACACGCAGATGCCTGCGCACCGGGCAATCCGAAGGATGCAAGCGTAGAAGATCTGAAGGATCTGTTCCGCAAAATCATGGCGTAACGAACACAATTCGTTTCCCACATGCGAAGCGGATATTCGCAATCCGCTTCGCTACTTGCTCATAACCAAATAACTGCTCCGCAGTTTATCAGAAGGAGCTTGCACTCCTCCTGATACAAGCAAGTTCCCACCCACTGCTTATTGCTTTTCGCAATGGAAGCAGGGGACTTACTTGATTCGGTTAAATCACCCGGAAAACAGAAGTTTTCATCCTGTCCGGGGTGATTTTTCTTTTTATTCTACTGTATTTCCGTCTGCATCCACAGTCACGGTATTGACTGTTGCATTGTCGAGAACCATATTGATCATGCGCTCCATCATGATGTTGCGCACTACCGTATCTTCCCCGTAATAGTCATTGGCTGCCTTCAGGAAATCTTCCTGCGACATATTGGCATTGGCTGCCTCATCGTTTAAGATCTGCTGGTAATCCTGGTCATCTGTTGTCCAGCCTTCTGCCTCTTTTACGGCATCCAGAAGGAGGGCACTTTTTGCCATCGTTCCTGCATACGTTGCTTTCTCCTGATTGTAGGTCGCTCTGTCCGCATACTGCTCCAGATAGTCGTCCAAGGAAATGCCGTAATTCTGAAGATAAGCGGTATACCGTTTATCGTAATCTTCTTCGCCAAGGGTGATATAGGATTTCGGAATTTTGTGAAACGTACAGCCGTCTGCCACCTGCTGCATCGCGTCATTCTGCAGATTATTTTCCGCTGTCGTCTCATTTGCAGCCTCCAGCTCTGCGCGTTTTCCGGCACGGTATTCCTCCACAGTACTGTAATCTGTATTCTCTGCTACCCATGCATCGTCGAGTTCCCATCCGTCAATGTTTTCTGCCGGGCGGGTAAACGCATTTACCGTAACGGTAAACACAACATCTTTTCCTGCCAGATCGGTACTCTGATAGCTGTCAGGGAATTTCAGGTTCAGATCCTTTGTCTCCCCTGTTTTCATTCCAATGACACCATCCTCAAATCCATCGATGAAGGTACCGGATCCGATCACCAGATTGTAGGAATCGCTGCTTCCGCCGTCAAACTCCTTGCCATCAACTTTGCCAACATAGGCAATATCGGCGGTGTCGCCTTTTTGTACGGTGGCATCCGGATCGTCCATGGTGACAGCTGTCTCTGCCATAATGGCCGTCTGTACGTCATCATCCGTTACCTGCTCTACTTTCTTTTCCAGTGTGAGCTTTTTGTAATCTCCAAGCGTTACACACTCTGCCGGATCAACTTCCTCATCGACAACCGGAATCCCGTCTACATCACTCGGGGAAGCGTATTCCTCAGAAGCTGTGCTGTCGGACGATGTGCTGCCTGCGCTCGACGCATCGGATGCTGAGGAAGCGCTTGTGCTGCTTGCGCTTGATACGGAACTGCTGCTTGTTGTATTGTTTTTTCCACATCCGCTCACACTGGCTGCTCCCAGTGTCATGAGCAGAAGCATGACTGCTGCTTTTCTTTCATTCTTGAATTTTCCTCCATACTACGCCGTTCCCGGCGCGTTGTAAATCTCATTTTACCATACTTGTCTGGTAAAAAAAAGGCTGGGGCTCCGATTTTAGAAATTCTTATGATTTTCGACCGTAAAATCGCCTGGATTGCGCTAAAATGTGTTTGCGTTTTGCCGAAATCAATGTTAGAATGTTCATAGACTGGCATTGTATGTTCCGATGCCCACATTATTTTTTGCAGAGGAGGAATAGAGGGATGAAACCCTGGATTATCGTATTAATCGTATTAGCTGTCATCGCTGTCATCCTTGGTCTGCTGTATTACTTCGGTAAAAAAGCACAGACAAAACAGGCCGCACAGCAGGAACAAATGGAGGCCATGAAACAGACTGTCTCCATGTTGATCATAGATAAGAAAAAGCTTCGCATGAAAGATTCCGGACTTCCACAGATGGTCATCGACCAGACACCGAAAATGATGCGTCGTGCAAAACTGCCGATCGTCAAAGCAAAAGTCGGTCCGAGAATCATGACCCTGATCTGCGACGCTGCTATCTTCGATCAGATCCCGGTAAAAAAAGAAGTCAAGGCTACCGTAAGCGGTATCTATATCACCGGAGTTCGCGGCATCCGCGGTTCTTTAGAGCAGCCGGCAAAGAAAAACGGCTTCTGGCAGAAAATGCTCCGCAAGGCACGCGGCGAGGAGAAATAAAATTTCATCTGAAACAAAAAGAAACACGCTTTGCGTGTTTCTTTTTGCTTTCGCGGCAGTCGCCAAGGTCTCGTGCAAGCCCGGACTTTGGCTCGTTGCTCGCGAAAATACCCGAGTTGAATGATTTTCATTCTTCCCGGGTATTTTTTTATAAATTCAGTTTTCCGCCTTCCCGCGGTCTTACCTCGATATCGATTACGCAGTCCCCCACGTAGCTGTCGTTGATGTCGAGCGCGTATTCTGCCTTCAGTAAAATCTGATCCGGCGTCTCTTTCATTCTGACCTTCGTCGCCGCAACTCCCATGTTGATCATGCCATATGGCGTATGATAAAACGAAATGTTCTTTTTATCTTCCTCAAAAATCATATGGACATCAATGAGGCCGCGCTTGCGCACCTCGAGGGCGTTTTCCGTAAATTTGATCATGTTGTGCGTCATCATGTCAAAGCCTTCGGTTGCCTCGTCGTAGATCAGAAAGTGATGGCCGTTTTTCTTGTAGTACGAACCCGTCGTCATAACCTCCACCGGTTCTTGTTCGCCGGATTCCTCATCCATCAGATACTGCAGTCCGCGGATGCTGATGAGTACGTCTTTTTCCATCCTTTTCTGATGTTCCTCTCTCTTTTCTGTATGTCGTTTTTAATAGTTTTCAATCTGTACCTGTTTCGTATCGCTGATCTGCTCCGGCAGAACGGAATGTGCGAAGGCATTGAACCGCTCCACGCCGTCGCTTGCGAAGAACTGGTATTTCTGACGGCCCAGCTCATCGTTTCCCGGATTCTCCAGCTCCAGCTCCCGCAGCAGTCTGCACAGTGCCTGTGAGGTTTCGTATGCCGGGTTGACGAGTGTTACTTTTTCTCCGACTACTTTCCGCAGCAGAGAACGCAGCAGCGGATAGTGGGTGCATCCCATAATCAGCGTGTCGATGTCTTTATCCAGAATCTCTGCCAGATAGCGGCGCGCCACTTCCTCGGTGATCGGATCTTTTGTCCAGCCCTCTTCCACGAGCGGCACGAACAGCGGACACGGTTTTCCGTAAACGGTGATCGCCGGATCTGCCTCGGTAATAAGCTGCTGGTAGAGGCCGCTCTGAATAGTGCTCTCGGTTGCGATGACGCCGACGCGCTTGTTCTGCGTCGTCTCGACGGCCATCTGTGCACCCGGTTTTACCACGCCGATGATCGGGAGATCAATCTCTTTTTCGATCGTATCGAGTGCCAGCGCACTTGCGGTGTTGCAGGCGATGACGATTGCCTTGACCTGCTGGGTTTCCAGAAAGTGTACGATCTGGCGGGAATAACGGATGACGGTGTTCTTCGATTTGGAACCGTACGGCACACGCGCGGTATCTCCAAAATATACGATTCGTTCGTCGGGCAGGTTTCGCATAATCTCACGCACTACGGTCAGTCCGCCGACACCGGAATCAAAGACGCCGATCGGCGCCTGTCTGTCTGCTTTCATACTTTCCTCCATTTTTCATCCGGCATTACTTTTTTGTCATGCCGAATGGGGTTCATTTCTATATTTAATATATCTGAATTTTTACATTTCTTTTTTCATTTCACGACCCTGGTTAAAATAGGTCGCTGATACATTATTTTAACCCGAATGGAGGAATATTGCAATCATTTCTCTTGAAAGTCTTTCGAAAAATCCGCTTAACGCCAGAAAAACCGGAACGAAATCCGGTCACTTTTCAGGATTTCGCGGTAGGCGGCGTCACTCAACAGATTCTGCAGCGGAATCCGGCTTTTTTCGACTTTTTCTGCACTTTCGCCGTCCTCGTTTACGGGGCGCAGGGCATCCGAAAAGCAGATGGACGGATACAGCATGCACCACCAGTTATGCCCTTTGGCTCTGCCGATGTTGATCTGAAGAGCGTCGTACGTTCCGGCGGGGAGAATATAATTGCCCGTTTCTTTTTCCTCAAAACTGGCTTTTCCGTACGTTACGGTGATATCGTCAGTACTGCCTCCTGCGCGCAGCGTCTGAAGGGCGGCGGCACGGATGGAGGGCTCGTTTTCACGCAGGATTTCTTCGGTTTCTGCTTTTGTTTCGGCTCCGTGCAGGATCGTCTGCAGTTCTTCGGCAACGGCATCGCGTACCTGAAGCTTGATCTGCTGGTCGGAGGCGCAGTCGCTGTTGGCTCTTACGTGAAAGCGCACGATCTTTGCAGCGACTTCCTGCTGCAGACGGGACTCGCGGAGAAGATTGGCGGTTCCGGAAAGGATCAGCGCCGCAATGCAGACGGGGAGCCAGCGGCGGCAGAAAATTTGAAATGCCGCCTGGAATTGACTTCTATGCTGGTTCCCAAATGTATTTCGGGGCTGCGCCTGCCTGTCCCTGGATTTCTTCTGTGTCTGATTTTGATTCCGTTTCCGGCTCTGTACTTTTTTCTCATTCATATGCTGCCTCCTGTTTTTTTCCAGTTTTGCCGGATTTCAAAACTTTTATACACAGACACTCACTGCCCGCTCCGATATTCCATACACTTTAAACCTTTTACGGCGCTTTCGGAATCCACAGAATGCTCCTTTCGTTTTCCCACGCATAGCACAAGTCCGCCAGTGTCACCGCCTCTTTTCTTTTCACCCGGTTGTCATAAATTCCGCACAGGTACTCACCGACGGACTCCACCTGTTTTCCGTTCTGCTCCATGATATCTTCTGGTTTTTCTGCGTGAAACAGATAGGCACTGTGCCCAAGCGCACGGTCCTGTTCCAGGTACTTCAACAGTTCTTCCATCCGTCCCCGGTCACTGAGCAGTGCATCGGAAAATACAATCGCCTGGACGTGTCCGGTGTCGAGATCATATTCCTCTGTGCTGTCATATTGCTGCGCAATCTCCTCAAACGTCTCCGCTTCAAAGAACAGCGATGCGGGGTCCTCGTCGGTTCCCTCCTCCTGCTCATCCTTTCCCTGGCCGGTCACCACCGCAAGATTCGCAGGCGCATACCAGACGCGCCATTTACCGCCAGCCGTCTCCTTTTCTCCGCCGCTCTCACTGACCGCCGTCCCGGTTTCTTCCCCAGTTTCACTGTTTTCCGGCGCAGTCGCCTCTTCCGACATATAATCAAAGGCAACCGCCAGTGGATACAACCGCTTTTCCGGCTCTACTGCCCCGCAGGATGACAGGAAAATCATACTGCCCAGCGCCAGACACACAAGCCGCAGTTTTTTCATATGCTTCTGGCAGAAGCCGAGCAGCACCGTGATGGCAAGGAAAAACGGAAAGTAACCGTATCGGACCGACCAGCCGCTTTCCGCGCATGACAGCAGCCATATAAAAAGCACTGTACCGATCCGTACATAGAGATTCTGCGGTTTCCACAGTCCCGTCTTCTCTCCGATCAGCGATACGTAAAACAGCAGACTTCCCAGTGTGAACAGCAGTCCCATCAAAAGAAATGCCATCCACAGAATATCAAACCGCTCCAGAAATCCACCCGGCAGGCTCGTTCCTGCCATTAACAGTAAGAGCGGGTCCTGCGCCGCAGCCGTGCCGCGCCGGCCGAAAACGCCGAGCAGCGCCATGCTTCCTGCAATTACAAGAAGCCCCGTTTTCCAGATACTCTGCGTCACCGGAAGAATGACACTCCTGTGCTCTTTCTGCACATGCCCCAGTAAAAACGGCAGCAGCGCAATCGGTGTTCCATTTTCCAGTGTTCTCCACACATTCCACCCAAAAAGTATTCCGTTATCCACAATTTCAACAGACTTTGCTGTCTCCCAGGCATCCTCAAACGAGGAAAAATGCATCTGCGGAACCGTCAGCAGAAGCAGAATCAAAATCCCGCCCACAATCCACGGATAGAGTGCTTCCGCCAGCCGTCCTCTTTTCTGTACTTCACTGCCGACACCAAACCCGGCCGCCGCGAGCAGAAACAGTCCGCAGAGCTCCTGCGGTACACCCGCTGTCAGATACGCGGCGGCAAGCTCCGCCATTCTGCGAAGCAGTGTTCCGCCGAGGAAAAGCAGATAACACAGATACATCACTGCCAGAAGGAGTTTCCCAGCCTTTCCCATCACGCTTTCCAGGCGGCAGTAAAGCCCGCCAAGGCGCACGAGATAAATGCACCACACCGCCAGCAGCCCATATCCACGAAAATCCCTGCCATACCGGGCAGGCCGTCCGATGCGCCGTACGCCGCGAGCTGCCAGAACGCCGGGCAGAGCAGAACGAGCACGATCTGGCGTTCCATCTGGCGCTGTGAAATTCTGTCATTTTCCGAAAACATGCGTCACTCTCCCCTTTCCTGTTTTTCTTCCGGCTCCGCAGCTTTTCTGTTTTTCCGCAGCCGCACTCTCTGATCGCGCTTTGTAAAGACCGGCCGCTCCCGCATCTGATGCAGCGGCGGCCGCCATACGGAATCCTTCGGCGCATGGTAGCCCGCAAGTCCTTTCCCGACAAACGGCATCAGATAGGGAATACCAAAACTCATAAGCCCGGCGAGATGACCTGCGAGAAGAAACGTGCCGAGCGCCATGCCGAAAATGCCGAGCCATCCGCCGAGCAAAATGAAGCCGAATTTCAGCAGCCGGAACGGCGCACCGAACTCTTCGTTCGGAATCGCCAGCGAACAGAGCGCCGAAACCGCAACCACAACGACGGTCATCGGGCTCACCAGATTGGCGGAAACCGCTGCATCTCCGATGATCAGCCCGCCCACAATTCCGATCGTCCCGCCAAGCGGCCCCGGCATGCGCACACCGGCCTCGCGGATCAGTTCAAAAGCAAATTCCATCAGAAGAATTTCC
>ENA-OQKJ01000114-OQKJ01000114.1-human-gut-metagenome-genome-assembly--contig:-NODE-114-length-20173-cov-5.297266_pt1 | contig 20173 bp, 17 predicted proteins | sample MGYA00242647_ERZ504795 | MGnify/ENA primary metagenome ERZ504795 (study PRJEB26092, sample SAMD00036398) | human gut metagenome | host: Homo sapiens | study: EMG produced TPA metagenomics assembly of...
CGTATCTGCGAGAAATATCCGGACTGCGAGTTCCTTTCCTTTACAAATGGTACACTGATCGACGAAGAGTTCTGCCGAGGAAATGTCTTCGTGTTAAGAACTTTGTTCCGGCAATCAGCCTGGAAGGTTCTGAGGAAGCAAACGACGGACGCCGTGGAGAAGGTGTATATCAGAAAGTTATGCATGCAATGGAACTTCTGAAAGCTCATAAACTTCCGTTTGGTGTATCTACCTGTTATACTTCTGCAAATGTGGACAGTGTAAGCAGCGAGGAATTTTTCGATCACATTATTGACTGTGGTGCATTATTTGTATGGTTTTTCCATTATATGCCGACAGGTAATGACGCTGTAGTAGAATTAATGCCGAATCCACAGCAGCGTGAGAAGATGTATCACAAGATCAGAGAGTATCGTTCTACAAAAGCTATTTTTGGAATGGATTTCCAGAATGATGCGCAGTATGTAGGAGGATGTATTGCAGGAGGAAGACGTTACCTTCATATTAATGCGAATGGTGATGTAGACCCATGTGTATTTATCCATTATTCTAATGCAAATATTTATGAAAATACTCTGCTGGAAGCATTGAAGAGTCCGATCTTCATGGCATATCATGACGGTCAGCCGTTTAATGAAAATATGCTTCGTCCATGCCCGATGCTTGAGAATCCGCAGAAGCTTCGTAAGATGGTTGAAGAATCCGGTGCGAAGTCTACAGATTTGCAGTCTCCGGAGTCTGTGGAGCATCTTTGTGCGAAATGTGATGCTTATGCAGAACATTGGGCACCGAAAGCAGAGGAATTATTTCCTGTAAAAAATAAGTAACTTAATAATAAGAAAAAATATTAACTCAAAACTTAGCCAAAGTTATCAGAGAAAGTTCCCTGTCCGGTCATCCCCTGTCCGGATGGGGAACTTTCTCGTCTTTGAATAAGGGGACGCGCGAAACAGCATCTCTCTGTGGGTTCAGTTCCGGGGGCTAAGTAACTCTAAGGTGGAGAAAATACGCTAAAAGCATGAAGAAAAACGCAAAACTCGCTCCGTTGCAAACTTCGCTCAGACAGGTTGCTGCTTTTCTTCATAACGCGGATTTTCTCCGCCTAAGAGTTACTAAGCCCCCTCCAGATTCACCCACAGAGAGATGCTGTTTCGCGCTGTTGATTGATTGTGGAAGGAAGTGTGTGAAGCATTTTATTGTTAAAAATAACTTGCCTGAGTGTGCGACATGTATTAAGGTTATGGTGTTAACCTGTATAATGGACATGCAGAAGTTCTCGTAAATAATGTATTTAAGAGGATTGCTGTAGATTTTTTAGTATGAGAGAGTGAGTAGGGATGTTAAAAACTTTTTTAGTAGAGGATGAAGTTGTGATCAGAGAGATGATTAAGAAGATGATTCCCTGGAAGCAGTATGGGTTTGAACTGGCAGGAGAAGCATCTGATGGGGAGATGGCACTGCCGTTGATATTAAAGAGCAAACCGGATCTTCTGATCACTGATATTAAGATGCCGTTTATGGATGGCCTGACGTTATGTAAATTGGTGAAGAAGGAGTTGCCGGACATTAAGATTGTGATTCTTAGTGGCTATGATGACTTTAACTATGCGAAGCAGGCGATCAATATTGGTGTGGAGGATTATCTGTTGAAGCCAATTACTAAGAATGCATTTATTGAGCGTCTGGAGGAGATTCATAATCGTTATGAACATGAGAAGACGCAGAAGGAATATTATGAGAAATTCAAACTGGAGATGCAGGAGTATGAGAGGAATGCGAGCCGTGATTTCTTTGAATCTCTGGTGAGAGCGGACTTTGATCTGGAAGAGATTTATCGGAGAGCAGATCGTTTGAATCTTGATATTGTGGCAGAGGCTTATAATATTCTGATTTTTACACCGGATGCTTCAGACAGCAGTTATAATTCGTCGGAAGGATATTCAGACTGGGAGGCAGAAGTACATAAGAAGATTGAGAATTATTTCCTCAGTCATCCGGTTGCGATGCTTTTCAGACATCAGGTGTTCAGTTATGCGATCTTGGTCAAGGGGCAGCGAGACACGATAAAGAAGAATACATGCGAATGTGTGGAAACAATTCAGAAGATCATGGAAGAAACCAGAGCAAATGTGGACTGGTTTGTGGCAGTCGGCGAGGAGGCAGACCGTCTGAGCAGAATTAAGCAGAGTTATCACACGGCTGCAAGAACTTATGCATTCCGTTATCTGTATGACGGGCATATTCTTTATTACAATATGCTTGAGCAGGTAAAGGAGAATTCAGCAGATACTTCAAAAACAGAAGCTGTTCAGCTTAAGAATGTGAATATCAATGCCCTGAATCCGGAAATCCTTCAGAAATTTTTAAGCAGTGGTCTGGAAGATGAAGTAGACAGTTTTGTCCATGATTATTTCCATGCTATTGGCAGGGAACCGATGGAATCACTGGTGTTCCGTAATTATGTGGTTTTGAATGTGCGTTTTTCTGTACTGTCATTTCTTAAGAAAATTGGATATGATGATACGGAATTGTCCAGAGAAGAGACAGATGATGTTGTGAAGAAGACAAGCCAGTCTACAGAAGCTTCTGTTGCATATGCAGAGGAAGTCCTGAAACGGGCCATTGCAATCCGTGATGAAAATGCAGGCAGTCAGAACAGAAGTGTGTTGAAGCAGGCAATAGATTTTATAGATGGACATTATATGGATGAAGAGATTTCTCTGAATAGAGTGGCGCATGCGGCGAATGTGAGTGCCAATCATTTCAGCGCGCTTTTCAGCCAGAATATGGGACAGACATTTATTGAGTATCTGACTTCGCTTCGCATGGACAAGGCAAAGGAGCTGCTTCGCTGTACTTCCAAACGTTCCAGTGAGATTGCAGGGGAAGTGGGATATAAGGATGCGCATTACTTCAGCTATCTTTTTAAGAAAACTCAGGGAATGACTCCGAGTGAGTATCGTAAGACGAGAGGAGAAGTCTGATTCATGAAGCAGAAACAGGAGAAGCTGGAAACAAAGATGAAGTGGATGCTTCTGAGCACTATGATCCCTATGACAATTCTGATCATAGTGCTTCTTGTTTTTTTCTGGCATTATACAAATGAATATAATCAGTTGTCTAATAATCTGGCGGTGAGTTCGGAATATAATGCAAACTATAGAAATTCCAATAATGATATGAGCTTTAAAGATGAAGTGGATATGGATATCTATTATGTGACTATCGGGCGAAAAGGTAAGGACGGGCTGCCGACAGAGCAGGTAGACAAGGCAATCAGTACTGTGGAGAGTCTGAAGAAAACCACATCAAAGAAGGAAAGCCTGCGTTCTCTGAAATATCTGACTAACTATCTGGAGAATCTTAAGAAACGGATGAATCAGCTTCTTGAGATAAAGAATTATCAGGAACGACAGGAATTTGTGGCAAATAATACAGAAATCCTGACCACGCTCTTTGAGAAAGAAATGCAGAATTATATTTATCAGGAGGCGACGGAACTGGTGCAGATAGAGTCTCAACTGGCTGGAAATGTACGTCTGACGATCATCACTATGTGTGCGGCGATTTTGGTTGCTACGGCTATTCTGTTGCGGCGTTCTTTCCGTCTGACATACAGCATTACCAAACCGATTTCTGAAATTCTCCATAATATTAAGAAGGTTGGAAAAGGAGAGTACAAAACTATTAATGCAGTATCTGCCGACAGTGTTGAAATCCAGGAGCTTGATGCCGGTACCAGAAAGATGGCAGGAAGGATTGAAGGGCTTCTTGAGAATGTGCGTAAGGAGCAGGAGGTACAGCATATGACGGAGCTGCAGCTGATCCAGGCACAGGTAAATCCGCATTTTCTGTATAATACACTGGACACTATTGTGTGGCTGGTGGAGGGTGGTATGCAGCAGGATGCAGTGGATATGATTACAAGTCTGTCTGTTTTTTTCCGCACTTCGCTTTCGAAGGGGAAGGATATCATTCCGCTGTCGGAAGAGAAACGCCACACATTGAGTTATCTGGAGATTCAGCAGTCAAGATACAGGGATATTATGGAATTTGAGATTAATATTCCGCCGGAACTGGATGAAGTGATGGTGCCGAAGCTTACTTTGCAGCCGTTAGCGGAGAATGCTCTTTATCATGGAATTAAGAATAAGCGTGGAAAAGGTAAGATTCTTATTGAAGGATTCAATCTGGGAGATGATATGATGCTGAGAGTGACTGACAATGGTCAGGGAATGACACCGGAACGTCTTTATGAAGTACAGGAAGCCATCCGCACCGGCGAACGTGCCGGGTTCGGACTTGCTGCGGTGTCAGAGAGAATTGCACTCTATTATGGTCCGGGTTATGGACTGAAGATTTCTCTACAGAGGGAGAAGGTACGGTTATGGAAGTGTATATGGCGAAAAAAATTAACCTGGATAACAATTCAAGAACAGTTTTATGGCCTGCTGATAGAGACTTACGAAGGTCTGCCAAATAATGGAATGTATGAATTATGTCGACTAATGCTGAATTGTGCAAAGTGAATACAAAAGAAAGCTGATAATTTATTTCTGTATTTATAATGCACAATAAAAAATCCAACTTCCGCAATAAAAAAATAAACTTTGTATAAATTATGAACAAAATATGATAGAAGAATAAACTTTTTGCGGAAAATATTCTATGGAATTTTCCTGGATTTTTACTATAATAAAGACATCTTAAATGAATCGGGAGGATTTACAAAATGAAGAAAAAAATCGTGTCAGCTTTATTAACAGCAACAATGGTATGCGGTATGAGCGTTGTTCCGGCAGTGGGTGTAGCAGCAGCGGACGACACAATCACAGTTGGTTTCTCACAGGTAGGTGCTGAATCTGACTGGCGTACAGCTAATACAGAATCCATGAAATCCACATTCAGCGAAGAGAACGGATATGAATTAATCTTCGACGATGCACAGCAGAAACAGGAAAACCAGTTAACAGCAATCCGTAACTTCATCCAGCAGGAAGTTGATTACATCGTACTTGCTCCTGTAACAGAGACAGGTTGGGATACAGTTCTCCAGGAAGCAAAAGACGCAGGAATCCCTGTAATTATCGTAGACCGTATGGTTGATGTATCTGATGACAGCCTTTACACTGCATGGGTTGGATCAAACTTCAAACTTGAAGGCCAGAAAGCTATGGCATGGCTGGATGCATATCTGGAAGCAAAGGGACGTGGAGATGAAGAAATCAATCTTGTTGATATTCAGGGAACTATCGGTGCATCTGCTCAGATCGGACGTACACAGGGATTTGACGATGCAGTAGAGGCTCATGACAACTGGACAACACTTGCACAGCAGTCAGGTGAATTTACACAGGCCAAAGGTCAGGAAGTTATGGAATCTATCCTGAAACAGAGCGGTGATGACATTGATGTTGTTTACTGTGAGAATGATAACGAGGCATTTGGTGCAATTGATGCAATCGAAGCAGCAGGCTACGAAGTTGGTGGAGAAGAAGGCCAGATCCTTGTAATGTCCTTCGATACAACAAACGCTGGTCTTACAGATACATTAAGCGGAAAGATCACACTGGATACAGAGTGTAACCCATTACACGGACCACGTGTACAGGAAATCATCGAGAAACTTGAAGCTGGCGAAGAGGTTGACAAACAGGCTTATGTAGATGAAGAAATGTTTGCAGCTGATGATACAGTTACATCTATCAAAGTTGACGACGCTGACTATGAAGTAACAACTATTACACAGGACATCATTGATGGACGTGCATACTAATTATTAGTGTAAATCCGGAGCGTGGTTCATAATTCGGAGAAACCCGGGTTGCGGACCACGCTACCTTTATGCCATGAATTAACCCGCTTTGCTGAAAAAAATTCAGCGATGAGGGGTAAAAACCAGTATAGAAAGCAGGTGGAAAGATTATGGAACAAAATGTAGTATTGGAGATGCGCGATATTTCCAAAAATTTCACTGGCGTTCGTGCCCTTTCCCATGTGGACTTTACCCTTCGTAAAGGTGAAATCCACGCACTGATGGGTGAGAACGGTGCAGGTAAATCAACTCTGATCAAGGTGCTGACCGGTGTTCACGAATTTGAAAGTGGTTCTATTCATATGGCCGGAAACAGCAATGCAATTGTAAATCATTCTCCGCAGGAGGCACAGGCAAACGGTATCAGTACAGTGTACCAGGAAGTAAACCTTTGCCCGAACCTGACTGTAGCCGAGAATTTATTTATCGGTAGAGAGCCGAGAAAGATGGGAATGATTGATTGGAAGCAGATGAATGAGCGTTCAGGAAAGCTTCTTGAGAGCCTGGACATTCATGTGCCGCCAACACAGATGCTGGAAGAATGTTCCATCGCTATCCAGCAGATGATCGCAATTGCACGTGCAGTTGATATGAAATGCCGTGTGCTGATCCTGGATGAGCCAACCTCATCACTGGATGACGATGAAGTTGAGAAGCTGTTTGTACTTATGAGAAGACTTCGTGACGAAGGAGTAGGTATTATCTTTGTCACCCATTTCCTTGAACAGGTATATGCAGTCTGCGACAGAATTACAGTTCTTCGTAACGGCGAACTGGTAGGAGAATATGAGACAAAGGATCTTCCGAGAGTTATGCTGGTTGCCAAGATGATGGGTAAAGATTTTGATGATCTTGCTGATATTAAAGGCGAGCACAAAGATAAGAAAAAAGCAAAACCTGAACCTGTTATCGAAGCAAAAGGAATCTCCCACAAGGGAACAATTAAGCCATTTGACCTTACCATTAATAAAGGAGAGGTTATCGGTCTTACCGGACTTCTCGGTTCCGGACGTTCTGAACTTGTACGTGCCATTTACGGTGCAGACAAGGCTGAGACTGGAACCCTTAAGGTAAAAGGCAAAGAAGCAAAGATCAACAGTCCTCTGGATGCTATGAAGCTTGGTATGGCGTATCTTCCGGAAGACAGAAAAGCAGAAGGTATCATTGCAGATCTTTCTGTAAGAGAAAATATTATTATAGCGCTCCAGGCTAAACGCGGTATGTTCCATCCATTAAGCAAGAAAGAAATGGAAGAAGCAGCCGATAAGTATATTAAACTGCTGCAGATTAAGACAGCAAGCCGTGAAACCCCGATTAAGAGTCTGTCCGGTGGAAATCAGCAGAAGGTTATTCTTGGAAGATGGCTTTTGACAAATCCGGATTACCTGATTCTGGATGAGCCGACCAGAGGTATTGATATCGGTACTAAAACAGAGATTCAGAAACTGGTTCTTGATCTTGCGGATCAGGGAATGGCAGTTACATTTATCTCCTCAGAGGTTGAGGAAATGCTCCGTACCTGCTCCCGTATGGCAGTTCTTCGTGACGGTCAGAAGGTAGGCGAGCTGGAAGAGAATGAACTTTCCCAGAGCGGAGTTATGAAAGCTATTGCCGGAGGTGACGATAAATAATGAATAAGAGTAAATTAAAGAAAATAACAAGTGCGCGTCTGTTTCTTCCCATCGTGTGTCTCATCGCCGTACTTTTGCTCAATGTGATCAAGACACCGGACTTCTTTAATGTATCTATTCGAAACGGCGTACTTTACGGTTATATCATTGATGTTATCAATCGTGCTTCAGAGTTGGTTATCCTTGCAATCGGTATGACACTGGTAACAGCGGCATCTGGTGGACAGGATATCAGTGTGGGTGCGGTTATGGCTGTAGCAGCTGCTGTTTGCTGTCAGATCCTTTCCGGTGGACAGGTTTCTGTAAATGAGTATCAGAATTCTATTATTATTGCAGTGATTGCAGCGCTTCTTGCATCTGCATTATGTGGTGCATTCAATGGATTTCTGGTTGCCAGGCTGAATATTCAGCCGATGGTTGCAACTCTGATCCTTTACACAGCCGGACGTGGTATCGCACAGCTTGTAACAAATGGACAGATTACTTATATTCGTGTGGATTCTTTTAAGATGGCAGGTGGTTACATTGGAAAGTGTCCGATCCCAACTCCTATTTTCTTTGCGATCATCACAGTTTTAATGTTTACCTGATCCTGAAGAAAACAGCACTTGGCCTTTACATTGAAAGCGTTGGTATTAATGGAAAAGCAGCCCGCCTTGTGGATTAAATTCCACAATGATCAAATTCCTTACTTATGTTATTTGTGGTGTGCTGGCTGGTATTGCCGGAATCGTAGCATCCAGCCGTATCTATTCCGCAGATGCAAACAACATCGGTCTTAACCTGGAAATGGATGCCATCCTTGCAGTAGCACTTGGCGGAAACTTCCTTGGCGGTGGTAAATTCAGTCTGATCGGTTCCGTAATCGGTGCTTATACGATTCAGGCTCTGACCACAACACTTTATGCAATGAACGTAAAGGCTGACCAGCTTCCTGTTTATAAGGCAATCGTGGTAGTCATTATCGTTACTCTGCAGAGTGATGTATTTAAAAAATATATTGCCGGCTTAAAAGCTAAAAAGAGTGTGGCAGCAGAAGGAGGTCAGAAGTAATGAAAGCAAATGGAATGCAGAAAAAGAAAATGACAGGAAACGGCTTCCTGCTTCTGATAACAATCGCTTTATTTGCAGTTATGTATATTGCAGGTATGATTATTTTTGCTGATAAAGGTTTTGCAAAACCGCAGATGTTTTTGAATCTGTTTGTATCTAATGCAGGACTTCTGGTTATCGCATGTGGACTTACCATTGTAATGATCACCGGAGGTATTGATATTTCCGTTGGTTCTGTAACAGCTCTTGTTTGCATGGTTCTTGCAGATCTGATGGAGAATAAGGGTGTAAATACATATGTGGCAGTTTTAGTTGCACTGCTTATTGGTGTTGCTTTTGGTGTTGTCCAGGGCTTTCTGGTAGCTTACCTTGATATTCAGCCATTTATTGTTACTCTGGCTGGTATGTTCTTTGGACGTGGTATGACAGCTATCATCAGTACTGATATGATTTCTATTAAGAATGAGTTATTCCTGAAGTGGGCAAACTTCCGTTTTATATGCCTTTTGGTTCTACGAATAAGAAGGGAAAATTCATTCCGGCTTATATTCCTCCTACAGTAGTGATTGCGGTAATCGTTGTTATTATCATTGCAGTTCTTCTGAAATACCGTAAATTCGGACGTAAGCTGTATGCGATTGGCGGCAACCGTCAGAGTGCATTAATGATGGGCCTGAATGTTAAGAGAACAATGTTCCAGGCTTATGTGCTGGATGGCTTTCTTGCTGGACTTGGTGGTTTCCTGTTTTGCTTAAACAGCTGTGCTGGTTTCGTTGAGCAGGCGAAAGGTCTTGAGATGGATGCGATTTCTTCAGCAGTTATCGGTGGTACGCTTCTTTCTGGTGGTGTTGGTACACCGATCGGTACTTTGTTTGGTGTTCTGATCAAGGGTACGATTTCCAGTTTGATTACTACTCAGGGTACGTTATCAAGCTGGTGGGTAAGAATTATTCTTTCACTGTTACTGTGTTTCTTTATTGTAATTCAGTCAGTGATTGCTTCTATGAAGAAGAAAGCGAAATAAGTGATTGTATTATGAAACAAGCTGGGACTTGGATGGGTTCTGGCTTGTTTTTTGTTCTTACAGAGGGGACGCGCGAAACGATTTAGAGCGAAGTGCGTTGCGGAGAACGGAGTGAACAGTAATACTTTATTTGTTTATAACTGTGAATTATGATGGTTTGCTTGCCATGGGGGAGTTTTATTTTATACTTTAAGCAATGAATGATGTTAAGGTTAAAGGGGATTTTAATCTTGATATTATTGAAATTATGTGAGAAATGTGGCTTTACTAATGGTTGGATATGTAGTACAATCGTAACTTATTATGCGTTTATTTTAGGAGGATTATTATACAATGTGGATTGCAGATGGATGGAAAGATTATGAGGTTATTGATACTTCCTGTGGGGAGAAGCTGGAGCGTTGGGGGGATTATCTTCTGGTGAGACCGGATCCGCAGGTTATATGGGATACGCCGAAGGTGAATAAGGGCTGGAAGCATATGAACGGGCATTATCACAGAAGTAAGAAGGGCGGCGGTGAATGGGAGTTTTTTGATCTGCCCGAGCAGTGGGATATTCATTATAAGGGACTTACCTTTAATTTGAAACCATTTAGTTTTAAGCATACCGGGCTTTTTCCGGAGCAGGCGGTGAATTGGGACTGGTTTGGCAATAAGATCCGCAATGCGGGACGTCCGGTGAAGGTGTTGAATCTTTTTGCATATACAGGTGGTGCGACTCTGGCGGCAGCGGCTGCGGGAGCTTCTGTTACTCATGTGGATGCTTCTAAGGGTATGGTTACTTGGGCAAAGGAGAATGCGGTTGCTTCCGGTCTGGGAGATGCTCCGATCCGCTGGCTGGTGGATGACTGTGTGAAGTTTGTTGAGCGTGAGATTCGCAGAGGGAATCATTATGATGCGATCATTATGGATCCGCCTTCTTATGGACGTGGACCGAAGGGGGAGATCTGGAAGATTGAGGATTGTATCCATGACCTGATTAAGCTGTGTACAAAGATTCTCAGCGATGAGCCTTTGTTTTTCCTGATAAATTCTTATACAACAGGTCTGGCACCGGCAGTTCTTACTTATATGTTGTCTACTGAATTGAAAAAGTTCGGCGGGCATGTGGACTCTCAGGAGATCGGGCTTCCGGTAAGCTCTAACGGACTGGTTCTTCCATGTGGTGCTTCTGGAAGATGGGAGGCGTAGAAAGGTTTCCTTTTCTTTTGTTTGTCATTGACGGAAAACTGCTTTTTAGCCGAATCAGTTAAGTCTCCTGCAGAGATTGTGAAAAGCAATTTCACATGAGTTCAATTTGAACTGTTTGGCGAGATGGGAGGAAACGTGATTATGAAGGAACTTAATTTAAAACATGAAGCCAAGCGTTACGGCTGTGCGGTTCTGGCTGCAACGATCATGGCGTTGAATATTAAGACATTTGTTCGTGCAGGCGGTCTTTTTCCGGGAGGATTTACAGGACTTACTCTGCTGCTCCAGAATATTTTTCAGACATTTATGGGGATTGCAGTTCCGTATACGCTGATTAATGTACTGCTGAACTCTATTCCTGTATTTATTGGTCTGAAGTTTATCGGAAAGAAATTTACCATAAGTTCTGTCTGTGTGATCGTGCTTTCCGGTCTGCTTACAGATATTATTCCCAGTCAGCCGATCACTTATGATACATTGCTGATCAGTATCTTTGGCGGTCTGATCAATGGCTTATGTATCAGTCTCTGTCTGATCGGTAATACCAGTACAGGTGGAACGGACTTTATTGCGATTTATTTTTCCGAGAAAAATGGCAGGGATATCTGGAATTATATCCTGTGTGGAAATGCAGTGATCCTGACAGTGGCAGGTTTGCTCTTTGGATGGGACAGAGCGCTTTACTCTATTATCTTCCAGTTTACTTCTACTCAGGTGATTCAGATGCTGCATCAGAGATATAAGAAGCATACGCTGTTCATTATCACGAAGGAGCCGTATCAGATTTATGAGGAGATTTTCAAACTTACCAATCATACGGCGACACGTTTTGAAGGTACCGGATGTTATACAGACGAGAAGACCAGTATGATCTATTCTGTAGTCTCTACAGAAGAAGCAAAATATCTGGTAAAGAAGGTACATGAGATCGATCCGAAGGCTTTTGTAAATATTATCAAAACCGATTACATAAACGGAAGATTTTACCAGAAAACAGATTATTAATTACTTGTATTCCCTTTCTGTGAGCGTATAATACAGGATATAAGGAATCTGTTCGTTCATGGAGTTTGTACTTAAAATTGGATGAACAGTAACCGGCACACAAGGAGGGTGATATATATGGGTAATGCAACAGAAAGCACACTTCCTCACGGCAATACCTCAGGCTATGACCGCAAAGCCTGCAGGACATGCGCCTGTTCCACCTGTTATGAGCAGGAGTTCTGCGACAGATGCAGTTCCTGTCAGAATCAGTCACGGAAATTAGACAGGTGTAATGCTTACGAGGGGGCATATAACTATTAACCTCAACATATCCCTATCTGCTGCAAAATAATAAACAGTGGATGGGGATTTCTTTATAAAAAACAGTTATTATATTATAAGTATAAGCAATGTTTTTCTATAGCAAGCCTCTTAATCAATATGCATTATTTACGAGGGTTGCTATAAGTTTACAGATTCATAAGATGTATCTGATATAATAATTCTGTTACTTACTGATATAAACTTTCCGTAAGTTCTTTTGCTGATGAACTTTGCTATAGAATTTTTTTGAGGATGGCAGAATGTTGAATGGTTACAAAAGAACAATTATTTACAGGAGAAGAAAAATATGATCGTATATCACTATTGCAGTTTAGAATCATTGAATTCTATTTTGAAAAATCGTTCCCTCCGTCTGACAAATATCCTGAAATCCAATGATTCCATGGAGATCAGCTGGATCTGCAGGTATTATGACGTAGAATTTAAAAGAGCTTATGAAAATGCTTCAGATTTATTCAGATCAAAGATTTCATCAGAGAGATTGATGGGATATGTGAAACTGTTTACAGATGAATTTTTCAATGAAAATCATGCAGACTTCAGATATTATGTAACCTGTTTTTCGTATCAGAATGATCTGCTCAGTCAGTGGCGGGGATATGCGGATGACGGGCGCGGAGCTGCCATCGGATTTGACCTGGATGTATTAAAAGAAGTTGTAACGGTTTCTCCGGAGATTTCAAAGCCGTCAATTGTGTCATTACATAAGATCAGTTATTCTGAAGCAGAGCAGAGAGAAGTTGTACATCAGATAGTGCAAGAATTGGTTGATGAAATCGAGAAGATATTACAGAAAGAAGAACAATGTCGGGAAAGCATTGAGAAGAAGCAGGATTATGAAATAGAAGTACTGGATAAAGTCATGAACTGTTTTGAGAAAAAGTTTTTGAAATTATTTCAGGAATCTGTTTACATGAAAAATCCGTTTTTCAGAGAAGAAAGCGAAATCCGATTGTGCGAGTTTTCGCCGAAACAGTTTCTGATGGGAAGAGAAGTTGAACTTTCTCTCGGTGCACGTTTATATAACTATTCCTACTATGTAAAAGAAAGTCAGCTGATATCTTATGTGGATTTTGATTTTTCAGATTGCCTTGACCGGCTGATAAAGGAACTCGTTATAGGGCCAAAGTGTCTGATGTCAGAGAGAGACATGGAATATTATCTGACAACGCTCGGTCTGTCGAATTGTCGGGTAAAGAAATCGCAGGGGACATATCGGTAATATATTTATAGCAATTCCCTTATATGGGCATATCAGACATCATGGAAAGGCAGATGAAAGACATGAAAAGAAAATTACCATTCAGAAAAGTGGCGGTATTTCTGATACTGGCATTATTTCTGACAGCAGGCATCAGTATGCGTGCAGTTACCGTAAATGCAGCTACATATGTGAAACAGGACAGAACCTCCGTCAGCATCACATCGAAGAAAACGGGATGGCAGAAAATAAACGGAGATTACTATTTTTATAATTCAAAGGGGCGTCTGATCTGCGGTTCTTTTAAGTATAAAGGTTATTATTACTACAGTATTGCCAACGGCAAACGTTTCACCGGGTGGATGAAGCGTTCCGGTAATAAATACTATTATAATCGTAAAAATGGTGCCATGTTCCGTAATCGCTGGGCTACAGGAGATAAATATACCTATTACTTTAATAAATCCGGCGTGGCAATTGCCAGGCAGTGGCTCACCCAGGATGGAAAAAAATACTATTTCCTCAGCAATTCCACCATGGCAAAGGGCTGGCAGAAGATAGGAAAATATTATTACTATTTCAGCAAGAAAACAGGAGTGATGGCAAAAAATACCTGGATAGGTAAATATTATGTAAACAGCAAAGGGCAGCGTGTAAAATCTTCAGATACTAAACCGACAAATACTAAGCCAACAGTTACTCAAAGCGGCAATACTTACGAATACAAAAGCAGCACTCTTAATATTAAACTTGAACGCAAATCAGTCCATGGAATTTCCTACTGGGTAGCGCATATAAAGACATCCAATGCCAAACAGCTGAAATCCGCCCTCTCCAACGGAACTTATGGCGGATCCCGACAGACAACCTCTGATGCAGTATCCTCAAATGGAGGCATTATCGGAGTAAACGGCAGTGCTTTCGACTATGGTACAGGAAAACCATCCCCCCTTGGCATGTGCATCAAAAACGGGATTATCTATGGTGATTACATGACCAGTTATTCAGTCATGGCAGTAAAGAAAGACGGAACCATCTATACTCCGGCACAGGGACTTATGGGAAAAAATCTTCTTGCAGCCGGTGTAAAAGATACATATAATTTTGGTCCGGTTCTTATTAAAGATGGCGAAGCCCAGCTTCCATGGGCTGAAACAGAAAAATATTATCCACGTACAGCGGTAGGAATGGTAAAGCCCAACGATTATGTACTCCTTGTAACAGATACCGGCAGCTATAATGGTCTTAATCACTGGGATATGGTGAATATTTTCAAATCCTACGGCTGTACTTATGCTTACAACCTGGATGGAGGCGGTTCTGCAACCCTGTACTTTAATGGAAAAGTAATGAATAAACTTATCGGCAATACTCAGCGTCCATGCGCAGACTTCCTTTATTTCACCCGATAATCCTTTTCCAGATAAGAATCCCGTCTGCTTGCACATGCTGCCAAAGCCCAACACACAAGAATCAGCAGCCCGATCCCCATAGCCAGCACAGCAAGCAGGATTACGATAATTGCGTGGATAAACATAGACATGGATGACCTCCTTTCACAGTCATTCGGTTCTGAACTGAGCAGCGAAGCAGATGATTTTATCCGCCTGACTTGTCTCATTCACTGACTTGGATAAAAATGGATGTTGTATAAGAAGTAATAAAAAGATATCAGGATGACCTGACAAGAACAATTAAGACAGTTAAAAGATCTGTTAACTGATTTAAATATACGCTGTCACACTCAAAAAAGCAAGCCGAAACTTTCGAGGAATTTCGACTTGCTTTTTGGCTAATTATTTACGAGGCTTGTTATAAGTATCAGAGAAAGATGTTACGGCAATCCAGAATGAATTTGGGTTACGTTACTGAGAACAGAGGGAACAGTAACGATTGTTTTGGTAAAATATTAACAATTCCATAAAAACACTTGACAACCCTACTTTACCATACTAAAATGTAAAAAGCAAAAAAACTGTTGCCGTAGGAAAAACAAATGATTGCCCTATACGGAAAAAGGGACATCCTTCTATGGCAGAACAAGGAGGAATATTATGAAAAAATACAGCGACATGAGCAAAGAAGAACTGCTTACACTCAAAGCACAGCTGGATAAAGAATACGCAGATATCAAAGCAAAGGGCTTAGCTCTCGATATGTCACGTGGAAAACCGTCAGCAGACCAGCTCAATCTCTCAATGGGATTAATGAACGTATTAAGCAGCGATTCAGACCTCAAGTGCGAAACAGGAGTAGACTGCCGTAACTACGGTGTTATCGACGGAATCCCGGAAGCTAAACGCCTCCTTGGAGAAATGTCCGAAGTAGATCCGGACCACATCATCATCTACGGAAATTCAAGCTTAAACGTTATGTTTGACAGCATTGCACGTTCTATGACACAGGGTGTAATGGGAAATACCCCATGGTGCAAACTTGATAAGGTAAAATTCCTCTGTCCTGTACCGGGATATGACCGCCATTTCAAGATCACAGAATTCTTCGGAATCGAAATGATCAACGTGCCAATGACACCACAGGGACCAGACATGGATATGGTAGAGAAGCTTGTCAGTGAAGACGCATCCATCAAAGGAATCTGGTGTGTGCCGAAATACTCCAACCCACAGGGATATACTTATTCAGCAGAAACAGTAGAGCGCTTTGCGCATCTGAAACCGGCAGCACCTGATTTCCGTATCTACTGGGATAACGCATACAGCATTCATCATCTCTATGATGACAATCAGGACTTCCTTGTAGAAATCCTTGAAGCATGTGCAAAAGCAGGAAATCCTGATCTTGTATATAAATTTACATCAACATCAAAAGTCAGCTTCCCGGGTTCCGGTATTGCAGCAGTTGCAGCTTCCAAAGCAAACCTGGAAGATTTCCGCAGCTACATGCAGATCCAGACAATCGGACATGACAAATTAAACCAGTTACGTCATGTAAAATTCTTCAAAAATATCGACGGTCTTCATGAACACATGAGAAAACATGCGGCAATTCTCCGTCCGAAATTTGAAATGGTCCTTAACACACTGGACAGAGAACTTGGCGGTCTTGGAATCGGCGAGTGGACAAAACCACATGGTGGATACTTCATTTCCTTTGATTCAATGGAAGGATGTGCAAAAGCTATTGTTGCCAAAGCAAAAGAAGCAGGTGTTGTACTTACAGGAGCAGGTGCAACTTATCCATATGGAAAAGATCCGAAAGACTCCAATATCCGTATTGCACCAAGCTTCCCGACTCCTGAGGATCTTGGAAAAGCAGCAGAAGTGTTCGTACTCTGTGTTAAACTTACAAGTGTAGAGAAATTACTGGAAAACGCATAAAAGAGAATAATCGTATTTACTTTCTGGATAAATAATGTGATAATAAAACTGCCCGGCATAACTTCTTGCCGGGCGGTTGCTGTTTATAAAAAAGAAAGGAGAGGATGTCGTGAGCAGCAGAAAGAAAATCATGATCACCCTGATCATAATCTTGCTCCTGCTGACTGCCGGAGTATATGGATATGGTGTATACTATTTCACAGAGCATTTCTTACCGGGATCAATGGTAAACGGATTCAACTGTTCCTATATGACAGTATCCCAGTCAGAAGAATTGCTTACGCAGAAGGTGGGAGCATATGTTCTTACTATTGACACCAGAAATAACGGACAGGAAAGTATCACAGCAAAACAGGCGGGACTTTCCTATGACTCAGATGGAAGTGTTGATAAACTGATCAGAAATCAGGATCGTTTTACATGGTTTCTTGCTTTTAATCAGCACAGGAATTATGAAGTGTCCTCCTCCATTAAATATGATGAGCAGAAGACAGAGGCTGCCATTTCCGAACTGAAATGTATGCAACAGGAGAATATGACAGAGCCTTCGGATGCTCATATAGAAGAGAAAGACGATAAGTTTGTAATTGTTCCTGAGCAGGAGGGAACTGCACTGAAACCAGAAAAAACAAGTCAGGATATTATAGATGCTCTTGTCACAGGACGAACGCCGGTTGATCTGGAAACAGATGGATGCTACAAAGAACCGAAAGTTTATCAGAGTGATGAAACTTTGACGAAGAATTGTGACCTGATAAACAAACTTACGGATGTAGTGATAACCTATGATTTTGACGATTGCACAGAGACCGTAGACAGAGATATGATCAAAAACTGGCTCACAACAGATGAAAACGGTCTTTATACACTTGACAAAAAACAGATAGAAGCATATATCAGTGAACTGTCGGCTAAATATGATACGGTTGGAACAGAGAGAACATTTAATACATATGATGGTCGTGAGATTACTGTCAGCGGAGGGAATTATGGCTGGCAGATCGATCAGAAAGCGGAGCTGAAAGAACTTACAGAACTGATAAAAAACGGAGAAACCCAGGTCAGAGAACCTGTTTATTCCCATGAAGGTCTGGTCAGGAAAACAAATGATATCGGATATACGTATATAGAGATTGACCTGACGGCCCAGAGAATGGTATTCTATAAAGATGGAACGCCGACTGCGGATGCGCAGATCGTATCCGGAAATCCATTCGTGCCCAACTGTGCAACTCCTGTGGGATGTTATACAACAGGTGAAATGAAGAGCGGATGTACAGTGAACGGAGAGGACTATCCTTCTGCTGTAAATTACTGGATCCCATTCGATGGAAATCTGGGGATCAGTGATGCTCCATGGAGAATGGATTTCGGAGGACAGCTTTATGAATTTGAAGGCACACATGGAAGCATCTGTGCACCATCCGATCAGGTGCAGATCATTTTCAGCAATGTTGAGAAGAACACACCGATTGTTATTTATGAATAAAGGAGAAAAATGATGAAGATTGTAGTATTAGCGGGGGGAACAAGTACAGAACGTACTGTCTCCATTACATCAGGAACAGGAATATGTAAGGCATTACGACAGAAAGGACATCAGGCGATTCTTGTGGATATTTTTTGCGGCATTGAGAATGTGGATCGGGAGAATCCGTTTCCGTCAGAGTATGATGTGGACGCAGCATCAGAATATATGTCAGCATTTAACGACAGGATTGAACAGATGAAAAAGAGAGAAGAAGCTTCTTCGGACCAAATGTGCTGAAACTCTGCGAGGCGGCTGACATTGTTTTTCTGGGACTTCATGGTGCGAACGGAGAAGATGGAAAAGTACAGGCAACATTTGACCTGATGGGAATCAAATATACAGGAACCGGATATTTAAGCAGTGCCCTGGCAATGGATAAGGGAATCACCAAGCAGATGTTCCTGATGAATAATGTACCAACACCGCGGGGAGTGTCTATGGTAAAAGAAGAAATGACCACAGATCTGAAAGCACTTGGAATGGAATTTCCTGTAGTTGTAAAAACCTGCTGTGGCGGTTCCAGTGTAGGTGTTTATATTGTGAATGATCAGGCCGAATATGAGCAGGCTCTCAAAGACGCTTATTCTTATGAAAATGAAGTCGTGGTCGAAGAATATATAAAAGGACGTGAATTTTCAGTAGCGGTTGTGGACGGAAAAGCTTATCCGATCATCGAAATTGCTCCGCTTCAGGGATTCTATGATTATAAGAATAAATATCAGGCCGGCTCTACGATTGAGACCTGTCCTGCCGAAATTTCACCGGAACTCACAGAGAAAATGCAGCATTATGCGGAAGCAGGAGCCAAAGCTCTGTTTATGGAAGGATACTGCCGTCTTGATTTCATGATGAAGGAGAATGGAGATATGTATTGTCTGGAAGCAAATACTCTTCCCGGAATGACACCAACCAGTCTGATTCCGCAGGAGGCAAAAGTTCTGGGAATCGACTATCCGACTTTATGTGAGAAACTGATTGAAGTTTCCATGAAAAAATATCCGGCGCAGGATTTCACACTATAGAGCGTGTCTGCAGTAATTTATAGAATTGTTATAGATGCATTATTAAGAGAATTGCTATAACAGGAAAGAAGATATAAAAAATATTATGAAAAACTTAACTCTTGAAAATATCGCCCGCGTATGCGGCGGTACTTATTATGGTCCTGCTGATAAATTACAGGAAGAAGTAATGTCTGTTATCACAGACAGCAGAAAAGCAGAAGAAGGATGTCTGTTTGTACCTATTGTGGGGGAACGTGTAGATGCCCATAAATTTATTCCCCAGGTGATGGAGGCAGGTGCGCTTGCTACCTTATCTGAGAGAATCCTGGAGAATGCTGATTTCCCATATATCAAGGTAGAATCTTCCCTTCAGGCTGTAAAGGACATTGCAGAATTTTACCTGCAGCAGCTTCAGATTCCGGTTGTTGGAATTACCGGAAGTGTGGGAAAAACAAGTACAAAAGAGGTAATTGCCTCTGTCCTGAAAGAGAAATACCGTACCCTGAAAACACAGGGAAACTTTAATAATGAGCTCGGACTTCCTCTTACAGTATTCAGACTTCGTGATGAAGATCAGATTGCAGTTCTGGAAATGGGAATCAGTGATTTTGGCGAGATGGCCCGGCTGACAAAGATTGCAAAACCGGATACCTGTGTGATCACAAACATCGGTACCTGTCATCTGGAGAATCTGGGAGACAGAGACGGTGTTCTCAAGGCCAAGACAGAGATTTTCCGGTATGTGAAAAAGAATATCGTACTTAACGGTGATGACGATAAGCTCTCCACTGTAAAAGAATACAACGGAATCAGACCGGTATTTTTCGGAACAGGAGACAACTGTGCTGTTACCTGCGAAAACGTGGAAAGCCGTGGCCTGAAAGGGATGAGCTGTGATATCTGTATCAGAGGTGAGCTGGCAGAAGGCGGAGAAGAGCGTTTTCACGTAAACATTCCAATGCCTGGCCGTCATATGGTATTCAATGCACTGGCAGCAGCAGCCATTGGCAGGCTTTATGGCCTTACAGCCCAGGAAATCAAACAGGGAAT
>ENA-OQKJ01000118-OQKJ01000118.1-human-gut-metagenome-genome-assembly--contig:-NODE-118-length-19921-cov-3.209609_pt1 | contig 19921 bp, 25 predicted proteins | sample MGYA00242647_ERZ504795 | MGnify/ENA primary metagenome ERZ504795 (study PRJEB26092, sample SAMD00036398) | human gut metagenome | host: Homo sapiens | study: EMG produced TPA metagenomics assembly of...
ACCCAGCAGTAATGATGCCGTCAAGAAATTTATTCAAATGTCCGACAATCTTAAAACCTAAGCGTGAGATTGAAACTCTGCTTGCCGGCGGGGAAATCATAAAAGAGATTCATCAGGAGCTGATCTATCCGGAAATGTATCAGTCTTTAGAGAACGTCTGGAGTCTTTTATTTATGACGGGATATTTAACGCAGCGTGGAAGTGGAAGGGTTGATGCAAAGCCGTAGCGTTACCTGGAGTATAGAAAAACTCCTATGTTATAATTTGTTGAAACTATTAAAAACAAAGAACATGAAAATTATAAACAAAAAAGGTATGATTCCGAACATGGAATCATACCTTTTTATAATATGCGGAAGATGGGACTTGAACCCACACAAGCGCAATGCTTACAAGATCCTTAGTCTTGACTCGTCTGCCAGTTCCGTACACTTCCGCATTTATGTAAATCATTTACATGATTAACAAACAATATAAAATTTGAAAAGTTTAATGCGGAAGATTTTTATGTGGAGGTTGATGTACTTGACAGCGTAGCAGCGTGCCTGCTACTGTTAGACAAACCGGAGGAAGGAATTCAGAAATTTAAAGAATTGCTTGAAATATTGGTTAAGTATAAGGCGAACGACACAGAAGCAAAATTCCAGTTGTGTAATAATCTTTTCTGCATCATAGATGCGGAGTCTGAAGAAGAGATAGAATTGAGAGAAATGTTAATGGAGCAGATTAAAGATGAACCTGCTACCGTAGAATATGTTCATAATTTCTTAACAAACCGAGAAGAAAAATAGCACACGTTTTATCACAGACAAATGAATAGGTTTCTGGCATAATTTGAGTAGTGAAAGCTACTTGAGCCAGAGGAGAACACCCATGGTTTAGGTTACGGCTTGAACTGTGGGTGCTTTTTTATCCTACACAATAATGTACATTATGAACATATCATAAATTCTGCGAGATGTGTCTTGCTTGATAACCCCGATGGAAGCCGAAGAAAATGGCTGCCGTCTTAGTCCCAGTGCGTATGTTTCAGAAGAATATGACCTTGAGATAGGTGTGACAGATTTAGATTTAGAGGTCTTGATGTGTGAAAACAGCAAACTACAAGCAGAGCTTGAAGAAATTCAAGATGAGTTTGTAGAAACAATGGGAGAATTTATTCGACTTAAACAGGAATGGGAGGGCTGTTAATGGAGAAAAAATCAAACGAAATCAGAACTAAGCACAATAAACTTCACGTGGGGAACCGAGCAGAATTAAAAGGCTGTCCGGTGGCAAAAGTGAACCCACAAAAAGAAGACTGATTATATGACATCGCTTGAATTTACAGAAGGAGTTTATAATCAGCCGATAAAGATGGTAACAATCTATTTTCAGGATGGAAGCATTCGGAATGAAACGCCGCTTACAGAAGCAAATATAGAATCATAGAAAGCTAGACAGTCACCTCTACAAGTATGTAGGCTGTCAGACCTGTGAGGATAACGAAAAAAGAATATATATCTTGTCGCCAACTGAGCGATGCCGCACTACCAATAAAGTAACGAGCATGAGCCGGAGCGAAATGTTTATGTGATGTATTGAGAATCAATGCAGATCATAGCATTTTGTTCCGGCTTTTTGTCGTTATATGGCAATACTTGTCGATGTGAGAATCGGCGAGTGTGTTGTTGGTGCGGTAATCCATGCTTTTGGCAAATAATTTTCCACAGCCTTTTCCTGATGCGCACAGGAAGGGACTGTGTTTTATATATAAGTACACATTTATCTTTGATCTAAAAACGGCCTTGTCTATTTTTATGCCTTAAAAGGCGGAAAGGACAGTAATATGCAGAATGTAATTGACAAGATTGAGCTGACTTTTGCAGCTCTGGATGGTTTTCTGGGATGGTTCTTCGGTGACCTTGACGGTTTCCTCTACGCACTCATCATCTTTGTGGTGATGGACTACTTTACAGGGATTTTAGCAGCAGGCGTGAAGAAGGAGCTTTCCAGTGCGCCCTCTGCCCAGCTGAACCTGCCCTTTATCGCGGTGGGCAAGGACGGGCCCCATCACTTGGATATTGCTTTGTCCCGCCCGCAGTTCGAGATGATGACCGGCGATCTGCTGTCCCGCACCGTGACCCCGGTGCAGAACGCTTTGCGGGATGCCGGCATCTCTGCCAGCCAGCTGGGCAAGGTGCTGCTGGTGGGCGGCAGCACCCGGATGCCCGCCGTGGAGCGGCAGGTGCGGGAACTGCTGGGTAAGGAGCCCAGCCACAGCCTGAACCCGGACGAATGCGTCGCCATGGGCGCAGCGGTGCAGGGTGCATTGCTGCAGGGCGGCGGCAAGCTGGCGGGTGCCACCGGTGCGGCAGCGCAGGGACTGGTGCTGATGGACGTGACCCCGCTGACCTTGTCCATCGAGACGCTGGGCGGTGTCGCCACCCCGCTGATCACCCGCAACAGCATGATCCCCACCCGCAAGAGCCAGATCTTTACCACCGCCCGTCCCATGCAGACCAGCGTGGAGATCAACGTTTTGCAGGGCGAGCGCCACTTTGCGCGGGACAACAAGTCTTTGGGCAAGTTCAAGCTGAACGGCATCCGGGCAAGCTTTTCGTCTAAGCCCCAGATCGAGGTCACCTTTGATATCGATGTGAACGGCGTGGTGAAGGTATCTGCGAAAGACCTTGCCACCGGGCGGGAGCAGAATATCACCATCACCGGCAGCACCAACCTTTCCGAAAACGAGATCCAGCGCGCTATGGCAGATGCCGCCGCATACGAGGCCGAGGACAGCCGCCGCAAGGAGCGGCTGGAGCTGCACAATCAGGCCGAGGTGCTGGCCTACAAAGTGGATGAAGCGCTTTCCAAGTGTAAAAAGGAACTGGACAAGGACGAAAAGTCCCGCGTGAAGGCCGACCTTGCCAACCTGCGCCACTGCCTGCGCAAGGATAAGCCCGAAAAGATGAACGAGACCGAGGAAGCCGCCCTGCGGCAGGCCAAGAGCCAGCTGGAAGCCTCGGCCAACCACCTGATGCTGCTGTACTCTGCCGAGCAGACCCCCGGCGATGGAACGGACAGCACGCTGTAATATAATAAGGTTTGTGGGCTGCTGCACCCGCCCGGCGCAGCAGCCCTTTTTTGAAGAAAGAGAAGGAACTGTTATGAAGGAACTGCAATATCCGGTGCGCCCCGGGCGCTACCGCCACTTTAAAGGCAACGAATATCAGGTGCTGGGCGTAGCACGCCACAGCGAGACCGAGGAGGAGATGGTGGTGTACCGCGCCCTGTACGGCGAGGGCGGGCTGTGGGTGCGCCCCGCCGCCATGTGGCTGGAAACCGTGACCCGGGACGGCGTTACCCAGCCCCGCTTTACCTATATCGGGGAGTGATGCGCCCGGCTTGAATCCCGTTATTGACCCTAGGATTATTTTGCGGTAAAATGTGGGTATGATACCAAATAACAAAGGAGGTTTTCGTATGAAGGCCAAACGATGGATCTCGCTCCTGCTCGCAGTCAGCATGATGCTTGGTGTACTGGCAATGCCTGCTTCGGCGGCAGCTCAGCAGCCGGAAAGCACCGCTGTTGTCAGCGAGGAACTGCCCGATGCCGCAGCGCTGAGCGCGGCAGAGGATGAAAATGATATCGTCAACATCCGCATCCGGGCGACCGGAAACCTTGTCTATGGTTCCGATTATAAGCTGGAGGTGGAGACCCGGCCCGAAAACACCCAGTATATTGCCGTGGTGCTGGGCACCAGCGGCGAAGCCTACGGCTATGTGACCCTGATGATCTCGGATAAGCTGCGCACTTTGCTCAAGCTGATCCCCCTGCCCAAAAAGATGTCCCAGACTCCGGACCAGGCCGAGGAATTCAACGTATACAGCTACCTCAAGCAGCTGATCGACGGCAACGATGTCGGCGTGCTGCTGCGGGTGGCGGACGAAGTAGTGTCGGTGATGGACACCGTCAGCTTCTTTGTCCCGGCCAGCTACCTGACCACGGTGAAGAATGTTTCCAACGGCATGAAGCTGGCGCTGAGCCTGATCCGCAAGTATCTGCCCGAGGGTGCGCTGAGCCGTATCTATCTGGACGAGCAGCCCAAGGACAGCGGCAAGTACTTTGCCGGTGCCATTGCGCTGGAAAGCAGCGATATCAACGCCGCCGGGTTTGCCATGTTCAAGATCAAGCCCAAGACCGAAAACGTCAGCCTGAGCTGGACAGCGGATGCCCCGGCCAGCATGACCGTCTCTCAGCTGCAAAGCGCTGATCTGACCGCCAAGGTGATCTCGGACGGACAGGTGGCTGAAAACGGCAAGGTGAGCTACACCTACAAGAAAAAGACCTTCCTGTGGTTCAGCAGCAAAATGAGCGGCGTGCCCACCGAGCCCGGCACCTACACCCAGACCGCCAAGGCGGGGGGCAACTACTCCTGCAGTACCATCAGCCGCACCATTACGGTGACTGCTGACCCGCAGCCTGCTGCCGCAGAGCAGCCCGCGGCATAAGCATCTTTATAGCACATAAACCGGCAGAAAATTATTTTTGAATTGGACGATCCCGGAAAGTCTGCGGACTTTCCGGGATCGTTTTTTCACGAGAGAGGCTACTTTTTATTTTCTATAAAAGGGGTTGCTTTACTCTTGCAAATCGCTGCATAATACGCTATTATAAAAATAAAATAACCCCTTGCGGTAAAAAAAGGATAAGAAGGAGCAGTTTGTCTATGGAAGAGAAAAAAAGCGGCATCAAAAAGTTCTTTGAAGAGTTCAAAGCGTTTGCCATGCGCGGCAACGTGCTGGACATGGCAGTGGGCGTTGTCATCGGCGGTGCCTTCACCGCAATCGTCACCGCGCTGGTGGAGGACATCATCAACCCGCTGATCGGCCTGTTCTTCAAGGCGGATTTTTCCGATGTGGTCATCGGACTGGGCGGCTCCAGTATCAAGATCGGCGAGTTCGTCAACTCCGTCATCAACTTTCTCATCGTGGCCTTTGTGCTGTTCGTTGTGATCAAGTTTGTCAACTCCCTGCACAGAAAGCCCGAAGAGCCCGCCGAGCCGGAGGAGCCTACCACCAAGGTGTGCCCCTACTGCCAGAGCGAAATTTCCATCAAGGCTGTGCGCTGCCCCCACTGCACCTCCAAGCTGGAGGGCTTTCCCGAAATGAAGGCCTGAAGCATTCAGCATTGACAATACAACAAAACCCTCCCTGCCGGGCGCAGTCTTTGCGCTTGAGGCAGGGAGGGTTTTGCACATTTTGCGGCTTGGTTGTGGAAAAGTGGAACAGGAAGTGAGGTGGGAAAATCAGGGGTTCTTACTTACTGTCTTACTGAACCTTGGTCAGCTCAGCCAGCTTGTGGTAGATCTCGGTGTTGTCGTATACACCGCCGAACTTCTCGGCACCGACACCCATGGCATACACGTTGACCATGGCACCGGTGTGGGCGTAGGTGGTGTGATCCATACCGGACTTGTGGTTGATGGTGTGGCAGACAGCCATGCTGAAGGGGATGTAGGTACCGTACAGCTCGTAATCCTGCTGGCTCATCTTGCTCTGGCTGGAGGAACCCACCTGCAGGGTGCGCTCGTAGGCCTTGCGCAGGTTCTCCACCTCGTAGTCGGTCAGCAGCAGCTTGCCTGCGCTGGCGGCAGCGGGGTCGGTGGGCAGGGTCAGGCCAAAGACGTTCTTCACGTCCTGCATGGCAGTCTCAAAGGGGGTCTTGTTGGCAATGTAGCCCTGCACATAGGTGGAATCGAACTTTGCGTAGGACATCTTCTGGTGTGCCAGATTGGTCAGGAAGGTGTCGTAGTTGGTGGTCTTGTAGCCGATGGCCATGCCGCCGGTCTCGTGGTCGGCGGTGACAAGGATCAAAGTCTCGTTGGGGTGGGCATTGTAGAAGTCCACCGCAGCCTGCACCGCGTTGCTCATCTCCAGCACATCGTGGATGGAAGCAGCGGCATCGTTGGCGTGGCAGGCCCAGTCGATCTTGCCGGACTCGGTCATCAGGAAGAAGCCCTTCTTGTTGTTCAGCAGTTCAATGCCCTTTTTGACATAGTCGGTCAGCTGCCACTCGCCGTTGGCAGCGTCCATGGCGTAGTTCATGGCCTTGCCATCGCCCAGATTCTCGGCAATGATCAGGGTCTTGCCAGCACCGGCGGTCAGGGCAGCGGCACCGGCCTGCGTGGTGACCACGTTGTAACCGGCGTTGGCAGCCACGGTATGGTTGTCGGGGCCGGTGCCATCGCCGTTCACCTTCTGGAACTCGCCGCCGGCAAAGTACTCAAAGCCGGAGTTTGCCAGCTCCACGCCGATCTGGTAGTAGTTCTTGCGGGTCTTCTGGTGGGCATAGAAGGCAGCGGGGGTGCGTGGTCGATGTTCACGGTGGAGATGACGCCCACCTTATAGCCCTTCTGGGCGTGCAGCTTTTCGGCAATGGTTTCGTAGGGCACATCGCGGGTCCAGGGGCACATATTGATGACGCCGCTCTCGGTCTTGTGGCCGGTGGCGATGGAAGTAGCGGTGGAAGCAGAGTCCGGGCAGAAGGAGGTACTGTCGTAGGTGGTCACGCTGCCCACCTGCGGGAAGCTGGTAAAGCTCAGGTCAGCCTCGGTCACAGCGCCGTTGTTGTCCACAGTGCCCTTGTAAAAGCGTGCGGACTGGATCTGGGCAGTGCCCATGCCGTCACCGATGAACAGGAAAACGTACTTGGGCTTTTTGAACACGTCCAGCAGACCGTTCTCTTCGTCTGCTGCGGCAGAAGCATCGGCCTCGGCGGCGTGAACGGCTACGGGTGCAGCCGACAGCATCCCCACTGCCGATGCCACGGCACCGGCTTTCAGGAAGCTGCGGCGGGAAATTTTCGCATTCTTCATAACAGATATCCTCTCTTTTTTTCAGCCCGGCTTGGGGCGGTTCTACTATTTCTTGTGGGAACACCTGTATTGTAGCGCACCGCCCGCAGCGGCGAAACCAGCCCCCGTGTAATACTTAGGTAAACCTTTGGCGCACGGAAGAGCGGCGGTGTAAAATGCGGGCAAAACAGGTAAAATCTGCCTGTAACGCCCGCCGCCGAGTCACTTTTTGCACCGAACCGCCCTGCAAGGGTTGCAAGCAGGGGGCTTTTCATTGTACAATAGAAAGAGCAAGCTGAGATATACTTCTATATTGAGAGGATCTTTTAAATATGTCTGATATCAAAGTGCTGGCGCTGGATCTGGATGGCACCCTGACCAACGACCAGAAACTCGTCACCCCGCGCACCCGCGCCGCGCTGGACGCCGCCATTGAAAAAGGCGTTACCATCGTGCTGGCGTCCGGTCGGCCCACCGCCGGCATCCAGCCGCTTGCTGAGGAGCTGGGTCTGGACAAAAAGGGCGGCTGCATCCTGTCCTACAACGGCGGCAAGATCGTGGACTGCCGCACCGGTGAGACGCTGGTGGAAAAAACGCTGGACCCCGCCCTTGTGCCCGAGCTGTGCGCCTTTGCCGCCGCGCAGGATATTGCCATCCTGACCTATAACCGCGAGGGCATCGTCTGTGAGCGGGACAAGGACGAGTGGGCCAACAAGGAGTGCTTTACCACCAAGCTGCCCATGATCCATGTGGATGATCTGGCGTCCTATGTGAACTACCCCGTGTGCAAGATGCTCATCACGCTGGACCCTGCCCGCCGGGACGCGGTGTGCGCCGCCGGACAGCAGCAGTTTGCGGGCCGTGCCGACCTGTATCCCTCCAGCCCCTTCTTTATCGAGGCGGTGCCGCTGGGCGTGGCCAAGGACGGCAGTCTGGCGGAGCTTCTGCGCCGCATGGGCCTGACCCGCGAGAACCTGATGGCCTGCGGCGACGGCCTGAACGACCGCTCCATGATCGCCTACGCCGGGGTGGGTGTGGCCATGCAGAACGCCGAGCAGCCGGTAAAGGACTGCGCCGACTATGTGACCACCGCCGACAACAACCACGACGGCGTGGTCGAGGCCGTGGAGAAGTTTATTTTACGAGAGGACTAACAAAGCAATGCCGCGTAACTTGGTTTTATTTGATCTGGAATGGAACATCGGCTACCAGCCGTATACCTTTAACTACCATGGGGTGCAGCAGACCCTGCGGGGCGAGATCGTGGAGATCGGCGCCGTAAAGATCGACGAGGATGCCAATGTGCTGGACACCTTTTCCATCCATCTGCGCCCCCGCATCTTCCGCAAATTGCAGCACCATATCGCCAAGGTGACCGGCCTGACGCAGGCCGATCTGGACAAGGGCGAACCTATTGTGCAGGGCCTGCGCCGCTTTATGCAGTGGTGCGGCCCGGATGCCGAGTTTGCCGAGTGGGGTCTGGATGACGTGCCGGTGCTCAAGCAGAATCTGTTCCTGTGCAATCTGGACGAGTCCAGGCCCACCGTCTGGTATGACCTGCAGCAGGTCTTTCTGCGGGAGCATCCCCGCAAGGAGGGCGAGGGCATGACGCTGGAAAGCGTGGTCACCCGCATGGGCATCCCCATGGAGCGCCCTTTCCACGATGCACTTTCGGACACGCTGTACACCGCCGACGTCTGCCGCCTGCTGGATCTGCGCGCCGGGCTTGCCGCCTACCCCACCGAGGACGAGGCGCTGCGCCAGAGCCTGTGCCAGACCCCCGGTGACTACCGGGACTTTGCGGTGTTCCACGGCTATGTGGAGCAGTACGCATGGCGGGCTGACCCCAAGATCAGCCAGATGCCCTGCCCGGAGTGCGGCACCACCCTGCAGCCGGACGAGATTTGGCTGAAAAAGGGCAGCAACAGCTGGTATACCCTGTGTCAGTGCCCCAGCTGCACCGGCAGCGGCAACGCCGCCGGACAGGGCGTGTTCCAGCGGTACAAGCTGTCCCGCCGGGACGGCCTGCACTGGAGCTTTGCCCGCTGCGCTCAGATGCCGGACGCCGAAAGCCTTGCCCGCTGGGAAAAGCTGCGCACCGCCCAGCTGGAGCGGATGCGCGCCAAGGCCGAAAAGCAGGCCGCGGAAAAGTAAATGAAGGAAAATCCCTTTTCATCTCGTAGTATTGGTAGCAGAGCCTGAAGCGTGTCGAAAAATGCACACTCTGTTCACGGCTCTGTCATAGAGAATGGATATACTAAGCATGATGCAGCCTGCCCGGGAACGTCCCGGCACCGCTGCACAGAAAGGGATCGGACACAGGATGCAAACCGCACTGATGGGCTGGGTACACCAGCTTGGAACACTGGAATACTGGGAGGCGCTGCTGGCGGGCTTTGAGGGGCTTGGCCCCCTTGTGCCCATTTTGTTGGCGATGGTGGAGCCTTTTTTCCGCCGCTGCCGCTGATCGCCATTGTAGCGCTGAACGTAGCCGCACACGGCGGTCTGCTGGGCTTTTTGTACAGCTGGGCAGGCGTGGCGCTGGGCGGCATCATCATGTTTTTGTTCTGGCGGCGGCTCATCAAGCGCTTTTTCTGGAAGGTAGCCAGCCGCTCCCCCAAACTGGAAAAGGCACAGCAGTGGGTGAACCGCTTCGACACCTCGTCCCTGTTCATGCTGTCGCTGCTGCCCTTCACCCCCACCTCCTTCATGCACTTTGCCTTCGGGATGTCGGACTTTGACGAAAAGCGCTACCTGCGCGCTGTCCTTTTGGGCAAGGGGCTGATGGTGGCCATGATGGCTGTCTTTGGGCAGTCGCTGGTCAGCTCCATGAAAAACCCGGTCTACCTTGTGCTTGCCGTCCTGCTGTGGGGCGGGATGTACTGGGTGAGCAAAAGGTTCTGCCGGAAGCATCATCTGGAATAAAAGAATAACATTCGGGACAGCGGAAGTACCTGCGGGTGTGCCGCTGTCTTCTTTTTTTGCAGAAAAAAGCTATGGCGGGCAGCCCGCAGACTGCCCGCCATGGCATAGATTACATGATTTTTATTTTGCTTCCGGTTCCTGCACAAGGGGTTCGGACGGCGGTGGGGTAAGGGTGGAATGCGCCACCACAAAGGCCGTGGCCTTTGCCCGGGCAAGGCGCTGACGCACCTTGCGGGTGTCGTTTGCCGGGAAGGTGCGCTCTCCGTCCAGCTTCTCGTCCCAATCGGCAAGGGCGGCGTTCACCTCGGCTTCGGTGGGCTGTAAGCCCTCCCGCTCGGCCACCAGCAAAAGCCCCAGCCAGCTGCGCAGCTTGCGCTCTGCCTGCTGGTGCAGCCACTGCCGGAACTGCTCCACCGTCTGCCCGCGCACGGCCAAAAACTGGTCAAAGTTGACTCCATTAGCCTGTAAGCCCAGATTGAACTGCCGCTGCTCGGCAAAGTAGTTGCCCGCTTCCAGCCGTTTTGGCACCGGGCCGGTCACCTCATCGCCCAGCTGCCAGACCAGCTCCTTTTCAGCCCGGTCTCTGGCCTGTGCGCAGCGTTTTGCGTAGAGCTCCCGGGTCACCCGGTCGCGCAGCGCGGCCTTGCCTGCAGCATCGGCGGCGCGCTCTTCATCGCCGTAGTTGCGGTTGATCTCCAGTTCAATGGTCAACCGGCGCAGCGGGTGGGGCTCGATGGCTTGTACAAAGCCGGTGTCCCGTCCCAGCTCCAGCGGTGGCAGGGTGTAAAACTGTGCCCCCGCCCGGAAGCCCTCGGCCTTATTGACTGCCAGCAGCTCAAAATCCGGGTCGGTCACCGGTACAAGCTGCTGCTCCTGCACCAGCTGCCGGTAAAGAGGGTCAAAACCCTCCAGAATGGTGCGGTTTACCGCTGCCGTCAGCAGTTCTTCCTCGTCCTGCGGGGCATCCGGGGCGGCCAGCTCCTTTGCCAGCGCAGCGGCCAGCTCCTCCGCGCTTGCCGTGAATACCAACCGGCAGTCCCCCGGCTCAGCCATGCCGAAATGTTCCAGTTTCATGCGGTGTCCCTCCTTCTCAACGGTTCATGATGCCGACCATCAGCACCAGCAGCACCACGCCGATACCAGCGTACAGCAGCTCGGCACCCAGCACGGACTTGTCGCCCTCTACGAACATCTTCTCCGGGGCATCCGGGTCGTAGTACAGGGTGACCACGCTGCCCTCGGCAAAGGGCTTGCCCTTGGCGGGCTTGGGATATTGCAGCCGGTGGCTGCCTCCTGCGGTGGTAAACTCCAGCACATAGGCAGCGCCGTCCCGGCTCTGCACCGTGCCGCTTACCGTGGCCTGTACGCAGACGCCCTTGGTGCGCAGCTGCTGCCGCGCCCGCACACTGCGCAGCGCCATGTAAAACATGATCAGCGCGCCCACCAGAAAAATAATCACATTCAGCATTGTTTTCCCTCGTTTTTCCGTAATCGCCGGGCGGTGCCCGGACGTATATTATTGTACCATAATCTGCCCTAAAAAGCGCCCCGCAGCCGCTATCCAGAGTGCACCAACTTTGCTGCAAAAATTTGTCGAATAATTTTGAAATTAAGCCTTGACATTTCTTTTGTATCTGGTATAATAACTATCGTTCCCAGCGCTACGGCGCGGGAACACAACAGAATATGCGGATATGGCGGAATTGGCAGACGCGTTAGATTCAGGTTCTAATCGGGGCAACTCGGTGGAGGTTCAAGTCCTCTTATCCGCACCAAACCATGAAAATCCGAACCTTTTCTCGATAGGAGAAGGGCTCGGATTTTTTGTTTTCTTCGGAAACGAGAACAATGGCTCTTCCCTTACGGCTGTGTGTCCAAAACCTTATCAGAAGAAAGACCGTATCACGAAGGTCACAACAGTAAGAGTGCCGTAAGGCAGAAGGGACGCAAGATTATGAAGTACGATGCAAGAGCCTGTCAGTTTAACATGGGCACCGGCTGTGTGGAGCTGCTGCTCCGGGATGGGCGCAAAATTTCCATCAACTGCACCGGTGTCGAGGATGCACTGGATGTTACCATGGCGCAGAGGTCTGAACTGGACTACCTCATCTACAATGACCCGCTGGCGTATGCAGAGCTAATTTTGAACGGTGAGCCAGAGGAGTATCTGAGAAATGCGGCTGGAAGTCACGGATTAGAGGACTGAACGCAAAAACAGGGTGCGCCCTGCCGGACGCACCCTGCAAAAATCCACACACGATAAGTAAGGCAGGGAGTTCCCCGACGGGAACTTCCTGTTTTTCTTTGGTTGCGATATGAGCCTGTTCCGCCTGCCATGCAGCAAATTCCCGTTGACCTTCCTCGCTGTTCCAGCAGGCAAGGATCGCCGGATAGAATGCCCGTGCCAGTCGTTCGATGGCTTCATCGGGGTAAGGGGAAATATTTGTGGACTTTTTCTTTTTGTTCAAACGCACACTCCTTTGGATTTCTGTTGACAGCATACAATGTGCCTGTTGTTATGCTGTCTGCTCATCCTCTGCGAGCGCAGATTCCAGCGAAGCAAGGTACTCCTTGTGCTTGTGGATGATTTCGAGAATGACTTCTCGCTGTGCTGTGTCTGGCATAGTTCTCAGAAGATAGTCAAACTCTGTGCGGAAACGTGTTGTAACGTGTTCCAGTGCGACATAATCATGCCGCACTTCTTCCGGGTAAGCATCGCTGTCGTAAACCGATTCGATTTTCTGAAACGGCAATACAGGTGCCTTTCCCGGTTCCCGGATGATGCCATCGGCATCCGGTTTCGGTTCAACTTTCAGTTCCGGGTGCAGGATTTCCTGCAAGGTCTGTGCGCGGGCATCATAGTTGGCTCGTGCAAGGCGGTGCATATCAGCCTTGCTGACTTTTACCTGTTTGTTCAGAATCTTCTCCCGCATACCGGGAATCAGGGATTCAGCAATTTCAACACCTTTCATGTACTTCGATGCGCGAAGTACAGTTGCCTTGCTTACACCATTTTCCTCTGCGATTCGTTCGCAGGTTTTCATGGCTTCACCGGAGTTATCAGTTTGAGAACTCCGGTGAAATCGGCCATTTTCATCATGCGATTCTTTGCGGGCTTCGCCATGAGAGGATTTTTCCGCTTCATATTGCTTCCCGATGAGGAACAGCTTCTGCTCCGGGGTGAGGTTGCGCCGCCCCAACTGATTCTTGCAGATCCATGCGAGGACTTCTTCTCTGCTTTCAAATCGGAGCGGCATGGTGGAAAAGCAAATCTCCGGGTGCTTCTGGAGAATTGCATAACGATTGTGGCCGTCAACGAGGGTGTTGTTCCAGACGATCAAAGGAGAGAGCAGCTTGCCTTCCTTGAGGATGTTTTCTTCAAGCTGCTTGTACTCATCGTCCGTCAGCGGCGGGATCTGATTCTGGAACTCCGGGTCGATTTTCAGATTGATCATACGCACAACTCCTTATCTCTCGTGATGTTGCGTCCGTTCGTCCTCCCGGAAGAACAGGGCAACATTCTGTTTTGCATCTTTCAGCTTGAGCAGTTCGATCTTGGCTTCCTTGTACTGCTCATAGAACTGGGCCTTTTCGGAAGCAAGAGCGCAGTATTCCGCTTCCAGCTTGTTCGGACTTGGCAGTTTAGTGATGTTGTTTGCCTTGAGATAGGCTGCTGCTGTCCGGTATGCTGTCAGCTCTGCACGATGCTGTTCTTCAAAGGTTGCGGGGGATTTGGCAGCGTTCCGTTTCTGCGCGAGCGGTCGGTACTGCTTGTAGGAAGCAGCATAACGGCGCAGTGTTTGGTTGTTTGCCATGCGGGTTTCGAGGTCTTTCACTACGGCCAGCGATTCATGGAACTTGGTGTCAAGCTCTGCAATTCTCTGGTCGAGTGCGTCCTCGTTGAGCAGACCTTTCTCCTGCAAAAGAATCAAGGTCTGCGCCATGGCTTTGAGGTTGTGCTTCTTCGCCCAACGCTCATAGCCGATGCCCTTGCCCTGCTTCAGTTTTGCCTGAATGTCCACCAGCTTCTTGATTCGGTCGGGTTTTTCCTCAAGATTGCTGTGGAGGATAATGGGCTGGCTCTTGGCATTTTCTTTCAAGGTGGCAAGCACGAGTTCTTTCTCAAACTTGTCACCGAGGCTGTGCGCCCGGATAAACTTCTTTCTTCCGGCTGGCAGGTAGCTGAGCCGCCCACGGCTTTTCTTGACCGTGATGCCGTACTGCTGCAAGAGCCTGTCCGAGAAATCTTCAAAGCTCGCTGCATTGTCCAGCACATCCGAGATCTGTTTCCGCAAAGTCTCCTTTGCGGTTTCAAACTCCGTTTGTGTAGGCTGCTGTCCGGCGGCAAGCAGGGCAGCGTTTTCACGGTCGAGTTTCATTTGACTGCGCCGTTTCATCCAGTATTCACGCTCGCTCACACGCTTTTTCGAGCTGAGCAGGTCGATCTGGTACAGCTTGGCATCCTGACACATTTCCATGACTGCGACACGCAAGTGCCGCATGGTCTGGGCTGTGCTGGAGTGCTTCATACCCTCACGCCAGTCACGGGGCTTTTGCATATAGGGCTTACGTTCCACCTCTCGTGTGCGGATACTGCCGATCACAATGTGGACGTGGATGTTTCCCGAATGGTTATGCCCATCCGGGTGAGTGCAGACGATGGCGGGGTGACCGGAGAAGTTTTCTTCGCAGAATTTCAGGCCAAGTGCCTGTGCTTTTTCCATGGTCAAGCCGTTGTCGGCTGCATCGCGTGGGTCAAAGCTGATGATATACTGATGGCTCTTAATATCATCGCGTTGGGTGTTCTTGCCATACTTGCGGTTTGCCAGCAGACAGGCCGTTGCGAACGAGAAATCGCCGCACTCAAGGGTGTCGAGCAGGTACGAATCCCGCAGCTTCGGCTTGCCGTGCTCATCCAGAAGTTGCTTTCCGGTGAACGCGTCGTGCTGGTAAACGAGGTACGCTTCGATGGCGGTGTAGTCCGAATTCTTAGAGGCGATATGCTTGAGCGTTGCCATACAGTTCACCCAGAACTTTCTCGGCGTGCAGCCGGAATGCGGTCAGGTCTGCAAGTTCGTCAAGGAGTTTCGCCCGGATCTGCTCGGTGTCCGCACCGCCGGAATTGAAGTGCCTTGCAAGCTGGTTGAGATTGCTGCCCACCTTGCTGCACTGGGCAAGCAAAGTGGAAACAGCGGTCAGGGTTTCTTCTCCGCCGCCGGCAACGATGATTGTTTTCTCGATCTTGACGTTGTGGATGGCACGGCGGATAAAAGTGGAGAGGGAGAGATTCAGGAGTTTGCAAGTGAGTTCCAGTGACGTTTTTTCCTCCGCTGTCACACGGAACTTGATGACGTGCGTTTTGTTGTTCGGCGTGTCGTGGTGCTGGGAATTGCTAGGAATCGGTTGAACATTCGTTTTGGTCATTGTACCTCCTGTCTGTTCGATAACTCCTCGGTGAAGTTATGTAAAGCACGACACGCCGTTGCTGTTCGCACCGTCAGGTGCGAACCATGAGCAGGGTTTGGGGCAGGCACGCCCCAACAAGATCACTTGGAAAACTCGCAAGAGTTTGAGAAGTGAAGTCCCGGATGGACAGGAAATTTTCAAGAATTGAAAATTTGTGGCCACGGGACGGTTCTTGCCCTCTACCGCTGCGCTCAAAACGCATTTTCAACAAATGTTTCCGAATTGTTAAGACGCAAAAATAAGTAGAGGTGGTGCTGCTCGTGTATGTTGATCACCGTTTGCTCCGAACGCAGTTCCTGCCCCTGTTTTGCAGCGGCGTTGTCCGGCTCGCCCACAGAAAGTGTGAGGTCATGGCACGGTATCACGTTCGGACGGCTTATGTAAGATTCAAGGTACAGTATGAAGAAAGCCGGGCGCAGTGCGGACACTACAACCTGCTTCTTTCAAGCACAAGAATAACACTTTGTAGTTGTGAAGTCAACAACCAAAAACAAATTTTGAAAGATTGAACAACTACATAAGATTTTTTTTGTGGAAAAGAAAAATACCGCCCACGCAGCGCAGCGATGATTTTGTCGGGTGAAACGGCGGCAAAATAGATCGGGTGTGTTGCGGGGCGGTATGCTCTTTCTGGGCAATCATCCACTGAAAGTGGTGGTTATTACGGTGAGAACTACCACTTTTGTCAGCAGGATTTGGAATAAAGGGTACCATGGAAGCATGGGTGCGTCAAGATAGTTTTGCAAAATTTATTGTGGTAAAGCGGTGGTAGTAGGACTTATTTGTGTAGTATGGAAAGCCTGAGTGCCCCAAAAGCCATATTGTAACTATATGTTTCTTTGCAATCTACGGATGAAGAGAAGGAGAAGCTCTAAATCTGCGTCGGAAAGCTCTTGTATTCCCTCTGAGATGGCATCGATTAGCTCTGGTCGATCGTGGTCGCTAAAGAATTGCTCTGGAGTGATGCAAAAGTAATCACATATATTAAAGAATTGCGTCATGGATGGAAGTGCTTTTCCGGAGCTTATTCCTTGAATATAATTTTTGTTTTGTCCTAGCTCTAGGCTCATCTGATACTCTGAAACATTGCGTTTCATGCGAAGTTCTGTGATTCGTTGCCGAAGGAAGCTTGCGTAGTCCACATTTTTTCACCTCATCAGAAAGCATACAGGGAATTGAATTTAAATGTTCCAGATAGAAAGCCTCGTTTTGGTTAAAAATTGCTTGACAATACAGAACTAATGTGGCAGAATAAAATAAAAGGTCGAATTGTACAGAACCATTCTGTCAATGGCATAGGAAAATTCCAGACAGAAATTCTAATGGAAACTGCTGAAGGCAATTATAAAGAGGGGAAGCACCGATGGAATCAAATCAGGTACAAGTGATCCGTCAGGATCTGAGAAACTTTTCCGACGCAGTGCAGAATATGGTGCAGGGGGTCAGAGCGGCATCTATTTCATGGGGAGATCAGAACTATCAGATGTTGTTTCGGTCGATTCAGGGACTTTCCACAAAGTCAAAACGTGTGCTGGATAGTGGCAACCGTGCAGCACAGGCGGCGGAACAGTTCTTTGAAATATCCCAAGAACAATACTGAGAAATAGTTCAGAGGAAACTGTATGACACAAGTTTCAGTAGAAGGTCTACAAAAAAGTAAAGCAGGCACTACAGGATTTACAAAAATCAAGCTGCGCCGATGTCCTATACTGTTATGAATCATAATCAGTCCTGTCAAAGCGATGCATCGAAGGCTGTGGATAAGACCAGGCAGACAGTCGAAGAACTGACGCAGAGGGTTAAAGCTACTGGAAAAATAAGATTCGGGAACTGGAACAGTCGATTCAGCAGAGCGAGAGGATGATTCAGGAACTGGAGCTACAAGGGCAGGAAGCGCATGAGACGATTGGAACGCTGGAACAGCGTGCAGCCAAAATTCAAGAGGAACTGCGGAAGATTGGAAACGTCTCAACAAGTGATGAAAATGGACAGAGCCAGATTGCACAGCGTATTCGGCAACTGAAAGAGGAATTACAGCGATGCCGTGAACAAATTTCACAGCTTCAAAATGCTGTAAGAGAAATGGAACAGGAGAAAGCTCGGCTCCAGCAGCAAGAGGAGTGGCAGTGTAGCCAGAAAGCGCGTGCAGAGCAAGAACTTGCATCCCAGAAGAGACGGCTACAGCAGTATCAGGGTAAACTGGAACGTCTGCAACAGCAGATGAGCATTTTGTCCAGTGCACTGGGAGAGTATCAGCAGTCGATGCAAGTATTTCAGGCGCAGGCAGCACAGCAGGGGCAGGTCACGATGCAGTCTGTAGACAGTTGCATCCAATGCGTGGAACTTTATATGCAGTATCGCTAAGTAAATTCGATAGATAAATGAAAGGAAGTGTTTCTTTTGGCAAGCGCACAAGTTAAGATTCAGGATTTGAAAAACGGGATCAATGCCTGCGGCGTATGTACACATGAATTGCAGCTTACAGCTCAGCAGCTCCAGCGTGATTATATGAGTGCCGGTTCCGGCTGGAAGGATGAGCAGTACAAAAATCTTGGACAAATCGTCGAGGATAGCTGCGCTGCAATTCTGCAGCCAATCCCCCAACTTGAAAGCTGTCAAAAGTGGCTGCAGGAGCTTGCGGCGTTGGTTGAAAAATATGAAACCTGATGTCGGTTTATAAAAAGGAGGCTGGATATAATGGCAATGAACGCATCCGTTTCTGCTATTCAGGACATGGAAAAGACGCTTGCGGATACAGTGCGTAATCTGGATACGCTCAGTGAAAAGATTAGCACGAATTTCCGTCCTTCGGCAGATTGGAACGATAACCAGGCGGTGGCTTACAATCAGGTGATGCAAAAGATTGCCCGGTTGGTCAAATCGCCGACGGAGGATCTGAAAAAGCAGCAGGAAAAGCTGAAACAACTGGAGGAACTGGTACGGAGTTATCAGAGCCACCAGTTTAATGGATAAAACAAAATCATTATGGAGGAATCAAAAATGGATATGAGCGATTTCACAAGTGCGGAAAACAAGAAAATGACGACGGAAAATGATATTCCGACGTTCAACCCTCCTATAGGTGATGCACCAAAGGTGGGAGTTGACGGTAAGAGCAAGAAGGCGCAGACTTTTACACCCCCTACGACATCCAACATGGATCCGGGATGCTACTACCACCCGGAAGAGAGGGTGGTAGGCCACTGCGCACGGTGCGGCAAGAATTTGTGCCGCTATTGTTGCGATTCCTTTGGTGTGACTGGTGGTGAATATGCAGGAAAGATGTTGTGCTATGACTGCACTACAAAGCTCGTGAAGGATAATGTGGAAGAACTGCAGAAAAACCATAATTATATCCATGGACAGTATACGCAGTGTCTGGTTGGATGTGCAATCGGTGGTGTGATTGGATTCATCTGGGGGCTGAGCGGTGGCATCATGGGTGCACTTCTTTATATGGTACTGTGTGCAGCGATCGGCGGCAGCGCGAGTAACTTTTTCCACCGCTTCATTGCAGCAATTCCGGGGTTCTTTGTTTCCACGGGAAACATGGTGATTTCGATTTGCGTCGGTCTGTTTAAATTTATCTTCTGTTTCTTCCTCTATGCGATTATGGCATTGTTTGAAACGGTCAAAAAGATTCTTTACTACCGCAATTATATGGCTCAGACGGCAGATTGTCTGGAAAAGGACAGTTCTGCCCTGCAGTGCATCCGGGATCGTATGGAATATAGCCGTGTGATGAATGAAAATCGCGGTATGAGTCTGGCAGATCTGATGAATGAAGGCAGCGAGCTGTACAACAACTCTTATGCTCGCATGGTTCAGGAACAGGGCGAGGAAAAAGCAGAGGCATTTGTCAGCAGATGCACTACTCAGATCGCCGAGAACGGCGAGATCATCCGCAGCTTTGCAGCCTGATCGCCTGGCAAGGACAAAAAATACTGTCGCGCCAAACGACTTGTTTCAGCAGGAGGTTAATACAGTATGGATAACAATGATGTGGTCGCTGCACGTCGTCGTGCATTGCAGGAAGCAATTCATAGCGGTGAAACCGTTATGGTCTCGCCCACGGGTCAGGTTCAGTTGCCGGCGAATCGGATGATCCTACCCGTCCGGGAATTTCGGTCCCGCAGGGTAAGCTTGCTTAAGGCAGGAGGGAGTAACAATGGCATTTTACTGGTATCAGAGTGATCCGACCTCTATCGGGCAGAAGTCCAGGCCATGAACAAGTTCTTTCCGTCGTTTACGATTCATCAGCTTCCTGATGGTTCCGGCAGACTGTACTGGCGTGGCAAAGTGCAGCCCGCTGGTCCGGACGGTATGGTCTGGGATTTGATGCTGATTTATAAAAACGATCATCCTCATGCAGGCGCATCGGAATATGGCGGTTCGATCCAGATTCTTCCGGTACAGCCGCGGCTGAAGGATATAGCGACCCGCATGATGCCGATCCTTGAGGAAACATATGGCAGCTACGAAAATTGTGTAAGACATGGCTTCGGTCTTGGTCTGCCGCATATCTATCGGGATAATTTCGGACGTAATGAAGAATATTTTATTTGTACTGCAGATCCGAAATACTTCAAGACGGGTATGACACGTTCGACTTCAGCTGCATCCTCTCTCAGCTGGGCCTGTAAATGGATCCTTCTGTGCGAAATGTGGATGAATGGCGAAATCAGCGATGA
>ENA-OQKJ01000119-OQKJ01000119.1-human-gut-metagenome-genome-assembly--contig:-NODE-119-length-19886-cov-3.174806_pt1 | contig 19886 bp, 16 predicted proteins | sample MGYA00242647_ERZ504795 | MGnify/ENA primary metagenome ERZ504795 (study PRJEB26092, sample SAMD00036398) | human gut metagenome | host: Homo sapiens | study: EMG produced TPA metagenomics assembly of...
ATATTCCCCATCAATCTCACTGTTTTTTGTCTCAATTGCCTGTAAGCGAAGCTCCTCCTGATGACGGTCATACGCTTTCTTTGCAAAAACTCCGATGACACAAATGCAGACAATCGCAATACCAATTACAGCAAGCATGATGACTGTCTTTTTGTTTTTGTTCTTTGTTTCCATCTCGAAACACTCCTCCTTTTTCTTTCTGTTTCCCGAAAAATCCATGTTTTCTATGTTCTTTTCCATATTTTTATTGATTTTTCGTTACTCATTTTTTCATCACATTCATTATATCGCAGCTCGTTTTTCTTTACTATTTCTTTTTATGTAATTTCCAAAAAATCCTCACTCTTTGATTTCACAAGATTTTAAAATAACACTTTCCTTCCATCTTATCTTACGTGATGTTGAAATACCCCGGAACACAGTTCATCTCTTCCTGCCCTCCGGGGTACCTCTTAATCTAATTCAGCCACTTTAAAGCTCTTCAAAATGCGAATCACCTGTTCTTCTTCTTTTTCTGTAAATGTACCGTCTGGTGCTTCTGCGATAAATGCAACTGGTGTCGGATAGTCAAAAGAAAATTCGTCTACGTCCCCAGCCTGACCTGCAAATTCAATCTCGCCAAGACGGGATGTCGGTATCACTGCGAACAACGTGCTGTCTACAGGAACATAATCATCATCAATGCCAGCCATCATCTCGCCTGTGATATGTACTCGTGCTACCATAAATTCGCCAAGATCTGAACAGTCACGATCGGTTCCCCATGGATATCCAGGCACGAAATTAGAAGTGTCTGCCTGTGAAACCTGTGCCTTCAGCATATCACGCGAATAGCCGCCAAGCGCGCCTTGGCAGTACCAAAACGAAACGGTAACACCTCTCTCGTTTGTCAGAACAACGTTTTCTCTGACCGCATCCATGGAACCGCCAACTTCCTCCGTCTGAATTTCCCAGCCTTTTGGGATTTCAAACTGGAATGCCGTGCTGTCACACTGATTTACTTCTCCATACCATGTAACATAGATATCTCCCTGCTCTCCAGTTTCCGTCCATTCCATATCCTTCTGCCAGTCTGCACTTGACTCCCAGTGTTTTGACCAGATTGGATCAAAGGTCCGGTCAAAAAGATCTGTTTCCTGCATTTTTTTATCAATGACCGGGATATCAACCACTGCTTTTCCTTTGATTCTCGGGCTGATGGAAAGCTCCAGTGAGCCCGCATATCCACCCAGGTCGTCCTTCATGGATACCTTTGCCTGGCCTTCTGCTTTTCCAACTGCTCCGCCGGAAAGATTCAGGCCAGCGCTGTCATATAATTTTGCGCTCAGCCGGATGTCAATGTATGCTTCCAGCCTTCCGTTCACCTCAACCGTACTCCACTCAAGTCCGTCTGAATTCAGATTTCCTTCTTTGACTTCTTCTACTTTGCCTGTTCTGCTGTCATACTGGAATCCCAGGGTGCTGTCGGCTGTTGCACCGTAAGAGCTGTGAATGCCGCCCTCCAGACTTCCCGCTGCCCCGACAACGGCTTCCATATGATTTGTAATAACAATCGGTACAATACCGGCGTTGAACTCGATATTCGGCAGTTTTCGTTCGTAAACGGTTTTTCCTTTTCAAATTCTTTCTCGCTGTTTGCGCCGCATTCCAGGGAAATACCGGCTTTGCTCCTTACTGCAATTCCACACTGGACTTCACCGTCTTCGATATCAATCTGAAGTTCCAGCCAGCATCCCCATCCTGCCTCTCCTGAAAACTGAACGGGTTCTTCTTCAACATTGATTGAGACACTGTAATCGTAATCACTGTTTTCTTCCTCTGTCTCTTCTTCCGATTCATCTTCGGACAGTCTTTTAATAATATAAGCGCTGTTATTTCCTGTTTCACTTGCACCATCCTCCGTCAGCCGGAACTGTTTGATAATATGTGCCTTTTCGAATACATCCAGCAGGGTCGCTGGCTCTGTTTCTACCCGGTAACCCTGATTCGTTTTTTCTATCTGCACTACTTTTCGAATAAATCCAGAAGGCGCTGCACTGATTTCTCCCGCAACAAGAACATCTCCGGTCTGGTAACTAGGATCTTTTTCAAAGGTGAGACTGTTGTCAGAAACTTCCGTTGGCTGATCTTCTGATTTCATCTCATTGGTAATCACCTTTACATTGTCTTTTACAATGATGTCAGGATCATCCGTACTGTTTTCTGCTGTGCTCTCATCCGATGTGCTGTTTTCCGATACACTTGTATTCTGTTCTTCCGGATTCTGTTCCGGCTTTGTACTCTTCTGTGTATTTTGAGCTGCAAAAATTCCAAACAGAATCAATGCCAGAATGATTGTGCCTGCCAATACTGCGCGGATCCATTTTTTCATCTGTACCTGCTCCTTATTCTGCCTGTCAAAGCGGATATTCGCAATCCGCTTCGCCACTTACTTGATTCGTTTAAAATGTGGTGCATCAGATTTACTGATTCACCACATTTTAAACTTCTTTGTATTACGGAGTTACCGTTTCATCTTCTGCCACGTTTTCATCATCTGGCTCTGATTCTGATTTGGATACTGCTTCACCAGGTTCTGCTACTTCCGACTCCGAAATCACGCTCTCTGCAGTTGTTTCCGGTAATGGAGTTTCCTCAACAACCACTTTCTGCTCTGGCTGTTTTTTGTTCGTACCTTTCCAGCGTACATTTCAATCTCTTCTGTGTCATCCACATCATCCATTTCCTGATCAATTCCACCGATGGTGTATGGGTCATTCTGATATTCAAGCGTGTTTACAGATTTAATGGTTTTGTCGCTCCATCGAAATCGAAAACATGCCATAAGGTTCCTGGCTGATTTGTCGGAATCGTGTATGTTGCAATGTTTTTGCCTTCGAGGTAAACCTGAACTTTTGCTCCGGAAAGAGACATTTCATTGGCCACTTCACTGTAACTGTTGGTATAATCGTGTACGAAATAGCTGAACTTTTCGTCTGCTTTTACGTTACGTACTGTAATGGTTTCCGGACCATAACTACTTGTATCATCTACGTCTAAGTTTCCAACAGAATTTCCTTTCGAAATCTGTCTGTCCGAACCAGATATGATACGGTTTGTCCAACGAGTAGCATGCAAGATGAGAATCCAGATCCCACGGCTCTTCGCCCCAGGTTAATACGATGCGGAGTTCTCCTGCGGTTTCACCGTCCCCATCTCCCGGTACAAGAACAATATTTGCTGTTTCAATCTGGTCTCCCGCTACTGTGATATTTTTGTAATTCGTCACATAGCCTTCTTTGCTGATTTCAAGCGTATAATTTCCATTTTCCATTGAAAGAGTATAGTCTGCATTTTCAAATACTCCTTCTGTCACAGCATCACCCGTTTGATTGTTCCAGCCTTTGCGTACAATGTAGGCTGTTTCTGTAATACCATCTCCCGTGACTGCATCGGTTATCGTTCCCTCTACAGAACCTGTATTAAAATCATCATGGCGCTCCACCATATAGATATCTTCTACATATCTGATTTCACTTTTCTGAACCAGAACTTCCGCAACCTTGTACGTCTGATAAGACGTTGCGGATACTGTAATTTCATAAGTTCCATCCTGCAGATTTTTGGTGCTGTACTTGCCAAACACATCGGTATAGAGAATTCTTTCTGTTTCTGTTCCTTCCTCTCTCCAGGCTCCAGCTCCTCCTGAAAAAACAGCAATTTCATTTTCTTCTGTTTCAAGGTTCCAGGCTCCATGGCTTCCGCCTCCACTGCCGCCTCCGGCTACGCTGTTTCCACCATTGCCGCTGCCTGCTCTGACTTTTCTGGAAATTCTGACTCTCGCGTTTTCTATCGGCAAACGTGTTTTGCTCGAGTAAACATATCCTGTGATACCGCCGCTGACGTACGTACATTTTTCAACGCGGACTCCATTTTCCTTATGCATTTTTATTCTCAAGTTGTTGTTTTCATCATTTTGAAGCGGTTTGAATTCCAGATCAAAATCGAAATATTTCTTCAATACATCTCCAAGCAGGGAATCTGTATCGAGTCCATTTGTTGAGTATGGATATACCTTGATATCCTCGCATGCGAGACTTCCATTTTCTAAATCATGGTATGCAAATTCTGCCTCAACGCCTAAGCCTAAATCTGCATAATAGCCTGCTAAATCAAAAACACTGTACAAAGTCAACAGACCTTTTATGCCAATACCGCCTTCCATATTTCCCTTTACCTCAAGGGTATCAACACCATGATGAAAATCGAAAATGCCTCTCCATGTTCCATCTTTATATTCAAATCCCTGTGTTGATTCAACGCTATATGAAATATGTAAGGATCCATCTGCTTTGTATGAACAGAAAAGTACAACATCAAAGGTAAAACCGGTAGCCCCTATTGTAATTGGAAAACGCATTAATTCTACCTGACCACTGTCAGCAAATTCTTTTTCCGCCGTAATATCTTCATTTGCATTTTCCGTGACAGCAAGTTTAAGTTCATTTACCGAAACACCATTTACTCCAACGTCAACATTTACAACGCACAGAATTTCAGGAATTTCAAAATCAATTTTTCCTTTTCCTTCATCATTCGAACCAATATTAAATTCAAAATTCTTTTCGTAGCCAACATCAATAACACCACCTGCTCCTATATTAGCCTGTGTTGCAATTCCGTATTCATCCGTGTCAGCAGCTCCTCCGATAAGTGCTGTACCGCCTCCGACAAAATCAATTTTGCTGACCACTTCCCATAATTCTGGCTTTATGCATGTCAGAATCAGTTTCTCGCCATCCTCTGTTACCGTAGTTGCTTTGAGCGCGATACCTGAAATATAAACTTCATTCGCAGGAAGGATCATAACACTTCCTTCTCCGATTTTTTTCTGTCTCGGTTGTTTTCGGAAGTGTAACTGTATAGGTTCCATCCGCATTCTCTACAACTGTATAATCTGTGATATTTTCCAGTTCTTTTTTCAATACACCATCTACGTACTGTGTATTATCATGCGGCTCTTCACCAATTGTTGTGTCTTCCTGTCTGATTTCATCAATTTCACAGAAAATCGATTTAACATCTTTCTTGGAAAGCAACGCATGCGGCTGGAACTGGTTTTCTGTATTTAATTCCAGAAATCCTTTCCCTACTGCAATTGCTGCTTCATTTTGATATGTAATACTATCCCAATCCGTCCAACTGTTCGTATCATACGAATGTATTCCATTGAATCCCATTGCATGTACTGCCGTATAAGCCGCAAATTCGCGTGTTGCCGGTTCATCTGGATAGAAAAACGGGATATCCTGCTCCAGATCTTCGATATCCGGTGGCGGCAGGATTCCATATTTCTCTGCGATTTCGATTGCTGCTTCATACGCATTTCCTGCCGTATCCGCATAATAATGGTTTAAGGAATCCGGATCTGTATCCAGGTTCATTTCAACCTTTTCAGCGAGCATCTGCACCCACTCACCGCGTGTATATGTTTTGGTGTCGTCCGATGGATCATCTGACTTCACGTAGGTATATTCAACTTTTGCTTTCAGCTCCACGGTAGTCTGATCCACAAGAATATTCTTGGAAAGCTCCATGACCTTTCCTATGTTTACACCTTGTGCTTCTGCTCTTGCCCGTTCCGGAAATACGCCTGCAACGGTGCTTCCCGTCATAATCAGACACAGAAACCACGCCAACATTTTATTTCTTCTGTTTTTTTTCTTCAGTGCAACAACAATGGCTGCTCCTGCCAGCACCAGCAGTACAACCCAAACAATAATTTTGGTGTTGTCACCCATTTTCGGTGCAGATTTCAGTTTCTCAGCCTTTAAGGACTGGCCATTTTGCTTTGCGTTTCCAGTTCTCTGATCTTTTGTTAATGTCGTTCCGGAATCCTTGCTGCCCGTTGTCGTACCAGGATTCTTCGTGTCATTTGCTACGTTTCCATTTCCTGGCTTTTCATTATCTGTCGGATTCTTTTTGTCATCTCCAGAAGGATTTTCCTTATTTTCATCATCCTTCTTGTCATCTGATGCTTTTACCGTACAAACCGTTGTCAACGTAACGGTTTCTCCAGCCTGCAGAGATTCCATCTTTTTTGTTGTCTCCGCATTTTCGGCCAGCACAAAATTTTCCGGCAAAATATTTTCCAGTGACAGATTCGTTACTGCTGTATCATTTGTATTGGTTACAGTTAAAGTAACTTTGATTTCTTCACTCTGCTGGTAAGTTTCTTTGTCTGTTGTCAAGGCTGCTTCGATTCCATCCTGAAGCAGCGATGCTGCAAGAGCAGGCTGTGTCATCATTCCGGTGCATAAAAGCAGTGCCAGAAAGACAACTTGTAATTTCTTCCACACTTTCATACGTCTTCTCCCTCGTAAATGTAAAATTTCGATCCTTTTTCTCTGAATATCTGCCGCTTATGCTGTCTTCAGGATCCTTGGTGCCTTCCGTCAATGGAAAGGCGGCTTTTCTTGCTCTGCATCTTAATCATTAGCTGAGCAGAGCAATGAACATTTCATTTTCCTCCTTCTTCTGTTGTATTTCTTTTAGTGTAATACATCCTCCCTTTATTTGCAATATATTTTGCCATGCATTTTGCAATGCATATTTCAAGCAAGTTATGCAATACAATAAAACAGACTGGGCTTCCAGTACTCTTTAAAATCAGAATACAGCCAGAAAAAAGCGCACTGAAATAAGCTGTCCCCAAAACAGCTTTTTCTTCATTTTTCGATTTCGCAGATTCGAAAAATTTATTTTTTTGTCGAACCTTTTTTGAAACACCTTTGTTATGTTTTATGCTGCCCGTAGTTTCCACATAAGATCCGGAAGCATGCTCCGTTCTTATATTCTCCGGCAGCAGAATGGAGTTTGATATGGCATTTCAATTAAAAGGCAACCGCAAGGAAACGGAAAACAAAACCATCCGTTTCCCCATTCACCTGATCGATCAGATCGAACAGGCAATTTCCGATTCTGACCAGGACATTACCTTTTCCAGTTTTGTGATTCAGGCGTGTGAGTATGCGCTGGATCACATGGACGCCCCGTCAGAAGAACACAATTAATTTTTCTTTTTTCAAAGCAGATTTTTATGGTTCGACGTGCATTTTCTGGCTGTTCTCTGCTTCTATTTTATCTTACCATGCTTCTTATTTTTTTCAGGACAAGATCCTGTCCTACCTCAACTCCACAATCTCATCATACAGACACACAAACACCTCTTCCACTTCCGCATCTTCATGAAAGTGTCCGAAATACCATTTCTGAAACTCTGTCTCATCCGCCACGCGCTGCAGGTACTGGCGGAGTTCCACCTCATCGTCAGACAGCTCTCCATACCCCATTGCCGCGGCCACATCTCTTGGGGCGGTGTGAGTCAGTATGTAGTCCACCTGGAAATCTTCTTTTTCCAGATTTTTCCATCCTTCTTCGTACTCTTCCCGTGACGGAATTTCTTCCGGGAACCACGAAATTCCCTCCGCGCGGGACATTTTGTCGATGCTGTAAGCACCTCCGAAGGTAAAGAATTTCAGCCCGTCAATCGTAAAGATCTGTCCGCGCATCAGATGGATCATGTTGTCCTCAATGATATGCACCTTTCCGCCGTTCCACTGCTCCACGGCGTAGGAGTTCAGCTGTTCGAAGTTCTCATGATTTCCGTCGATAAACAGTGTCGTCACCGGCAGACTTCGGAAAACGGCTCTCGTATTCGCTTCGTATGCTGCAGAAAAGCCGCAGATGCCGACATCTCCGCAGATGATCAGATAGTCATCCCGGGGGTACTCGTCTTCGTGCTCGTTAAAATAGCGTACAACTTTTCCAATATCAAAGGTGCCATGGGTATCGCCTGTAATGACAATGCTCATTCTCAGCGTCTCCTCTCGTGTTTTCTGTTTCTGTTCTCTCAAGTATCGCAAAACATCATCCGCAAATTCTGTCCGCTTTCTCTGCCGCTGCTATCGTTTCTTGCAGAGGCACAGACTACGCCGCACTATTCCCGAAAATAAAACACTTCTCCCCGTGCCCGGAACGGCAGCCGGTTTCCTCTCGGAAGCAGAAATGCATGCTCTCGTCTTACCTTCAGATCATTCTCAATCTCCCCGTCCGTAATAATCAGAATCGGCCCGTCCTTGGGGAAATCGTTCGCCTGTTCCAGACAGTCCACCCCCGGTTGCAGTATGGTTCCGCCTCGGCCAGTAACTTTTACCCGGCCGGCAATATCTTCCGGTGCCAGATATCCCGCATCCGTCGCTTTAGCATCACAGAAAATGATTCTCACGAACGGAACATCTTTCGCCGCGGCATAGCTGGCGATGGAGCCGAGTGCCATACCGATCTGTTTTGCACTCATGGAACCGGATGTGTCCACGACCACACCGAAGGTCCGGCTCTCCAGATCCTGCTCGTAATACGCATATCCTGGCCTTGGAATATCCGGCGTGGCACCCTGCCGTCTGCTCGGCCGCGCATAGGTGCGGTGTTTTTCCAGCGGTGGAAACTGTACGTCAAACCACTTCGCCAGCGCGGCATCCCAGGGAATGACCGGCATCGCAAGCGCCCTGATTTCCTGCACCAGCCCGGCCGGCAGGAAACCACGATTGTGCTCCTGATGGTAATCCAATCCCTCCCACAGTGCATTTTTCAGCAGTTCATCTAGGCTGACCCCGTTTTCTCTTTCAGTAAAATGCGGTCTGTTTCCGTTAAACATATCACCTCTGCCAAAGCCCCGGAAGGTGTTTAGTTTTTTGTTACTTTCGGATCTCTTTCACGATCAGATCATAGATACTTTCTGCCGATTTGTTGTGAAGTGTTTCATCATACAACAGCCCATCCGGCGGCATTCTGCCGATCCTCCATTTCGTGCAGCCAGTCGTTGATGACGTAGTCGCAGGCGATGTTCCACAGAAAGAAGTCACGCCCATTGCACCGTTTCTGGTGCTGCAGTCCGGCATGGAGATATTCATGCGCGAGAACAAAAATCCACTCTTCCTCTGAAAATCCGCACGACGGATTGGTATAAATGATTCCCTGCTCTGCGTCAACCGCGGCAATATGGATTTCATACCGATGGCACATTTCAATGTCCTCCACAATTTTAAATGCAGCCGCAAGACCTCCGAGCAGCGGATAATGGGACAGGAACCATTCTGCTGCTCTGGAAATGACGGTATTCTTTTTCGTTTTAAGATCGTATCCTCCCGCATCGCAGAGTGCAGATTTGATGGAATGAGTGACTGCATAGGAAAATTTTTCAGCATATGCATTTCTTTCTCCCTTTTTATAAACGATCAGCCGCTCTACCCCGATCATATCCTTTAATTTTTCAGAGTTTGTCCCGCAGATCTGCGCACCCTTATCCTGGTGTTTCAACAGATATTCATAAATTTTCTGCTCGCTGTTCAGTTTGATCGGATATGCTTCCGCCGGATCTGCGCAGATCGGCTCGCCGAGGCGGATGTCATAAAGGAATCTGGTAATGTAGATATCACAGGCTTTGTTCCAGAGTGCCGGGACAAATTCGCAGTCGGAAGGGATGCTCGCTTTGTCAAAGTGGCCGAACGCCAGGTGCAGAAGGTTGTGTGCCATCACATAGCACCATTGTTCCGGCGACAGGTTCGCCCGCATGTTGACGTAGATATCTCCATCTTTCGTAACACAGGCCAGACTTCCTTTTGCATTCAGATGTGAGGGCTTTGCAGTGATGTACCCATCCAGTTGATGGAACAGTGTATTTTTTTCCAGCAAACCAAAGCCGGCCTCCACTCTGCGGTACCCGGCCGGCTTTTCTTCTTCGCGGTAATACCTGCTTCGAACGTATGGCATCCTTTTCTCCTTCCTTTTTTCATCCGACGAGCCGCGGCAGATCGCGGATGATTTCCATCATAAACCAGTCCGGCAGTGCCTCCGCTCCATCAGCTACGACGGTCATCTGGGCGATTTCGAAATTGATGACTGCGAGTTCTTTGATCATGCCCTTGGCGCGGTACGCAAAGGAAAGCATGCCGCCGGAAATTCCCTGTTTGCTTTTCGGCAGTTCTGCAAGCAGTCTGGCGCGGAAGGACTGTGCGAGAAAATACAGCACATCCCGGTTTTCCGGCTTGTCCGGCCATTTTGCTTTCTGCGCGATAATGTCATCCAGGAGATGTGTGTTGCGCAGTGTTTTTGTGTAGGCAAGAAACATCCCCGCATGCTGTTCCAAGAGGCAGGCGTACGCCATCATTTTTAATGTTTCCTGCGAAATATCCTGCTCCCCGGCCCGGTATTCCTTCAACGCATCGCTCAGCATATGCCAGGAACGCGGGGTGGAAAACGGTTCTTCGGTTTTCGGCGGTTCGGAAAAGAGGTGATCCGGCCGCTGGATGATATAGTCAATGACCCACGGATGGAGTCCTTCTGCCTGCGCCCACTTGATCCACTGTCCCACATCCGCTTTCAGCTGCACGTGGAACATACGGTTTAAAAGGGCGGACGACATCGTTTTTACGATCGCGCTGTCCTCGGCACGGTTTCCTGCTCCGATCACAATGCTTCCCTCCGGAAGATGGTATTCTCCGATCCGCCGCTCATGGATCAGGGAATAGAAGGCTTTCTGCACTTCCTGCGTACAGGCGTTGAGTTCGTCCAGGAACAGGACATATGGCTCTTTTCTGGCGATCATTTTCGGCGGAAGGAATTCCGAGGTCTCGCCCCGGATCTGCGGAATGCCGATAATGTCCTCCGGCGCGAGCTGGCTTCCAAGGAGCGACACACACGGCAGGCCGACTTCGTCTGCGAATTTTTCCACTAACGCGGATTTTCCGATGCCGGGCGCACCCCAGATAAAAACCGGCCGCACCGGCGCAACCTGAAGCAATACTTCTAATAATTCATCCTGTGTTACACTGATTGGTAAATGCATCTGATGTACTCCCTTCTGTTTCGATCCTGTGTCTTTTCAAAGCGGATATTCGCAATCCACTTTACCACTTGCTTGATTTGACTAAATCACTTTTTCTGCCCTGCCGTGATCTTACTGTGCTGCATTACAACGTGTCTCACCATATTTCTCTGTATTTTCCAGTTTCACTGTCATATTCCAGCACCGGAATTTTTCCACTCCGCCAGGTGGTTCCGTCGAGATAATAATGACTCTGACCGTCATGCCAGATACCGTCATATATTCTGTTTCCACTGATTTTTGCCGTGGAAATGTGGCCCGCAATCACATCCTTATAGAATGCTCCGCGGCTTACCGTTCTTTTCCCCACCATCAGCTCCTCGCTGGTCACGCACAGCCAGTCTTTACCGCCCCATTCGGCAATTCCGGCGTGCACCAGAATCTGGCGTTCTGTTTCATAAAAGTAAGGAAAATGGCGCATCCAGGTGATCAGATCCCCCGCATCTTCGAACATCAGCCGTACTGCTTCTGTATTTCTGGAATCCTCTGAGAGGTGTGCTTCTTTTTCCAGAAACTCTTGAAAATGTTCTTCTTTCAGAAAGCTGTGCAGCGTTTCATAGTCTCCATCTGCATCCGATGCCAGCCATTCCCGGCTGCGATATTGCTCCACACTGCCGATATGCCGGTTGACATCTGCATATTCTTCCAGCCAGTCCAGCAGTGCTTTTTCATGATTTCCCATCAGGGCAATGACTTTTTCCGAACCATATTTTTCCTGCAATGCCCTGACTTTTTCCAGCACCGCCCGGCCATCTGGCCCATAATCTATGTAATCGCCCAGCAGAATCAGCTGGTTTTCCCCCGAAAGGTCTGTTTTTTTCAGAGCTGCCTCGAATGCCTCCAGAAATCCGTGAATATCTGACATCATATATCGCTTCATTGCTTTTCCTCTGTTTGTTTATACGTAGAAAGTTTCCTTCGTTTCCAGGCAAAGGCATCCCAGTCTTCCATTCTCAAAGCCGCAGCCGCAGTCACACAGATAGACGTTTTCTTTTTATTCTTCCAGATGGATCCATTTCCCATGTTCTGATGGCCGCAGACGGAAATATATCCATGCACTCCCTCATGAAGAAAAACCTTGTACCACAAATCCCCCATCAGATAATAGTTGTCCAGTTTCCATTTTCCCGGTTCTGCCGTACAGGCATGGGCAAGCAGATACGGCTGACCGTCCACCTCGATTTCCACCTGTACCGGCCAGGAGAGGATATACTCCGCAAGCTCTTTCAGATCTACTTCTGTCAGGCGCTCCTGCAGAAGATGGAAGGAATTGTACGGATACGGCTGCAGGAGGGCGCGGTCTCTCTCATCCATTCCGTAATAGCGGAAAATGTAATTGGCAAGCCAATGATCGTGGTTGCCGCGGATCACAGTACATTTTTTCCCCAGCTTCAATACCTGAAAATACACGCCCGCCGGGTCTGGATGATCCATGCAGCGGTCAAACAAATCACCAAGCAGATACAGGTGATCGTCCTCTTTGAGATCCATTTTTTCCAGCAATTTCATGAACCGCCAGCTGTCGTTATGTATATCAGTAATAATATAGTGCATCCAAAATCTCCTTTTCTTTCGCAGCTTTCATGTCTGCTCCTGCAATCTTCAAAGCTTTCGTTATCCGCTCATTTTTCCAAAAACGGCTTTCCTGCTTGTGTTTTGGCATGTCCTGTTTCAAAAATCTTCCCGCTTGTTCTGCTGGTTCCGGATTTCGGTCTTCTGATACTGGCATCATGGAACGTCTAAAATCTTTCACCCATTGTTGTCCGAACTGTAAAACTCTTCCCCCGTTTCCAGACAGATTGCCGCCAGCCTCCCTCCCGGGAAGCATGCGCCGCAGTCGATGGCGATGTGGTGATATTTTTTATAAATATACCCGGGATTATCATTTTCCGGAATCGTCTGCGTCGGTGTATGTCCTGTTACCAGATTTGTATCCGCAAAGTATTCCTTCTGATAATCTGGTCTGGCCCATACAAGATCGTGCAGGGAATATTCCTCGATCCTCTTTTCCGGTGTAAATCCCCCCAGCCCTCCATGCACCAGCAGATACTGTTTTTCTCCCACTGTAAGCTCCTCATACAGACTGAAATCCTCCAGAAAATTCAGTACTTCCTCCCGCATCTCGGGATCCAGCGCCCGAAATTCCCGGATCGTAGCATCACCGCCGTTATACTTCCAGCGAACCAGGTTGTCCAACAGTTCAGCATCCACTTCCTCGATGGCAAGATCTGTGATTTCCTGACAGAGAAACCGCAGACATTCCAGCGCCATCACCTCATGGTTCCCCACGATACAGAACGCATTCGGCATTTCCATCAGTTTCAATACCACCTTAATCGGATGCTCACCCCGGTCCAAAATATCCCCCAGAATATAGAGCGTATCTGTATCTTTCAATTCAATTTCTTCCAGCAGCTCCATAAATCTCTCATACTCACCGTGAATATCAGAAATAACGTAAGTAGCCATAAACAGAATCCTCCCTTTTTCATCCATACGAATCTGCATACGTTCTCCATTACCAGCTTATCTTACCATACTTCCTGTTTTTTACCGGACAAACTCTTGTCCCTCCTTTTTTTGCATAATGTACACTCTAGAGCGTGTCTGAAAAAGGCTTTTCGCAAGCTGCGAGTCCCAGTTTGTGGAAATGATTTTTCAGACACGCTCTAATACATCTTCTATTGAACTTTCCTTCATGCGAAATCCCTTTTTCTTGATACTATACCACATCTATTTTTTTCTTCATTGAACTACAAGTTTAATCCTCTTTTTCTTGCTGTTTTCTCGCATTCTATCAGCATTACGCGCTGTTTATACAGCGCCTTTTATTTCTGTACAATTTATTCTCTATATGCAAAAAGGAACGTTCTATCCAAATCGTTCCTTTTTGTTTGTAGATTATTTTATTTTTCAAATTTCTCAATCACGCACGTATGCGTCTTCGTTTTCTTATCACAAACGCGTATTTGCCGAGTGCACAGTAATGCCCGCGTCCCCCCTTCGTCATCCCACCGTCAGGCGCAAAAACCTCCCGCCGCACAGAGTACAAGTCCCCTATTTACTTAACACCCCGTCGACAGCCTTTTTCCATCCGGCATACTTCTTCTCCCGGATTTCGTCGTCCATCTTCGGTTCATACACACTTCGTTTCATATTTCCTGCGAGTTTTTCCAGATCGTAGACCCCGGCTGAAATACCGGCCATATAAGCCGCTCCGATGCCGGAAAGCTCCTCCGCGTCCGGAATATTTACGCGTTTATTCGTAATATCACTCTGGAACTGCATCAGATATCTGTTTCGTGTCGGACCGCCGTCCACGCGGAGTTCCTCGATCCGCATGCCGGTATCCTGCTCCATCGCACGGACAAGGTCGGTGATCTGGTAGGCGATACAGTCGAGAGCCGCTTTTACCACCTCAGCTTTTCCTGTGGTGCGGGTAATTCCGCTGATCGATGCCGTTGCTTTCTCATCCCAGTACGGCGCACCAAGCCCGGTAAATGCCGGAACCAGATACGCGCGGTCTGCCGGATTTGCCTCCCTTGCCAGTCCTTCCGTCTCTTTTGCCGAAGAAATCAGCTTCAGGTCATCCTTCAGCCAGGTAATCACCGCTCCGGTGTAGTTCAGATTTCCTTCCAGCACATAGTCCACCTTGCCGCCTCTTCCCCACGCAAGCGAAGTCACAACGCCGTGGCTGCTCTGAATCGGCCTGTCTCCAATGTTCATCATCAGCGAAGAACCCGTTCCATATGTTGCCTTGATCATGCCCGGTTTTAAGCAGCCCTGTCCGAACAGAGCCGCATGAGAGTCGCCTAATACACCACAGATCAGAACCGGCTCGGAAAACAATCCTTCCATCGTCGTGGTTCCATACACCGCATCGGAATCGCACACCCTGGCCAGCGCACAGACCGGAATCCCGAACATCTCACAGATCTGCTCATCCCACGCCAGTGTTTTCAGATTAAACAACTGCGTTCTCGACGCATTTGAAAAATCCGTCTTAAATGCATGATCTCCCGTCAGCTTGTAAACCAGCCAGCTGTCGATGGTGCCAAGGCAGAGCTCCCCGTCTGCAGCACGTTTCTGTCTTTCTTCTCCGCCGTTTCGAAGCAGCCACGCCATCTTTGCAGCAGGAAAATAAGCCGAAAGCTGCAGACCCGTCGCCTCGCGGATCTCCTCTGCGTGCCCCTGCTCCGCAATCTCCTGCGTAATCCCGCTTGCGCGTCCGCACTGCCATACAATGGCCTCTTCCAGTGGTTCCCCGGTCGCCTTATCCCAGATCGCCGTCGTCTCACGCTGATTGCTGATGCCGATTCCGGCGATTGTTTCCGGTGCAACACCGGACTCTGTCACCAGCGTTTTTACCGTCTGTACTGTATTTCGGTAAATCTCATTCAGATCATGGGACACCCATCCCTTTTCATTGACGATCTGCCGATGCGGCAGGTCGGTACGGCGGAGTAAATGTCCCTCCCCATCAAAGAGCAGCGCTTTCGTTCCCTGCGTGCTCTGGTCAATTCCGATGATATACCTTTTCTCCATTTTTTCAGCTCCATTCCTAAAATTTTATAAATATCCAGATTCCCATCTCGAATAACGCTGAATGCACCCTGTTTTTCAACACACCATGCGTCATTTTCTATTGTCGCAGCATTCACCCTGCCCCTATAGGCAAGATCTTTGGCGATTACCACACATTCCAACATCTTCCGCAGAACGATTTATTCCTGATTATATAGAAAAAGTTCCTGCGTTCCCGGATTTTCTTCCGCCCGGGCACGCAGGAACATGGCATACGCAGACCTGCGGCAGTTTACAGTTCCCTGCGGGCTATCACATTCACCGCTGATTCCATTTCTGATTAAGCCAGTAATTCTTTCGCTTTTTTTGCAATGCCCTCGGCATTCAATCCATAATAGTCAAATACTTCTTTGGAAGTTCCCGTAATCACCGGCGCATCCGGCAGAGACATAGGAATGACTTTGCGCGGGCATTCCGCACCGACCACCTGACTCACCATCGATCCAAGACCGCCGAATGGAGCGTGCTCTTCGATCGAAATGACAACTTTTGCCTTCTTTGCAGCTTCTACCAGGCCCTCTTTGTCCAGCGGTTTCACACAGTACATATCGAGCAGTCCTGCGCTGATTCCCTCTTCTTTCAGCATAGCAGCCGCATCGAGCGCCGGGCGGACCATCTCACCGCAGGCTACCAGTAAAACATCGGTGCCTTCCGAGAGAGCCGTTGCCCTATCCATCTCAAACGGGGTATTTTCTTCGCTGTAAATATCCGCAACGGCATTTCTTCCCACTCGGATATAAGCCGGTTTTTCATCGGTAAGGAGCGCCTCAACCAGTTTTGCTGTCTGGAAGCGGTCGCTCGGCAGATAAACGCGCATGTTCGGAATAGCTGCCATTGCTGCGATGTCCTGTGCAGAATGATGACTCATGCCGAGTGCACCGTAGCTCACACCGCCGCTGATACCGATCAGCTTTACATTGGTGTTGGAGTATGCACAGTCAATCTTTGCCTGCTCATAGCTTCTTGTAGAAAGGAAGCACGCCGGAGATGCCGCAAATGCTTTCTTGCCGCATTTTGCAAGACCGGCAGAAACGCTGACCAGATCCTGCTCCGCAATACCCATCTCCACAAACTGCTCCGGATACGCATTTGCAAACGGTGTCAGGGAAGCACTTCCCCTAGAATCGCTGCAGAGCACCACGATATCTTTATCCGTTTCGGCATGTTTCATTAAAACCTCGCAAATGGCCTGTCTGTTTGGAATCTTATTCATGACAGTGCCTCCTTTCTCTCATCCAGATCCTTCATGATCTGTTCTACTTCCTCCGGTGTCGGCACTTTATGATGCCACTCCGCCTTATTTTCCATCACGGAAGAACCACAGCCCTTCGTTGTGTTTGCAATAATAACCGTCGGTTTTCCCTTGCAGTGTTTCGCCAGCTCAAACGCATGAACGAGCGCGTCCATATCGTTGCCCGGTACGGAAAGAACATTCCATCCGAACGCTGCCCATCTCTCCTCCTGGCTGTCCTGTTTCATGACATCCTCGGTATTTCCGGAGATCTGCAGACGGTTGCGGTCTACGATCGCACAGAGGTTGTCCAGCTTGTAGTTTCCTGCGGACATTGCGCCCTCCCAGACAGAGCCTTCTGCCAGCTCGCCGTCACCCATAACGGTGTAGACACGATAATCTTTTTTATCCATTTTTCCTGCCAGCGCCATTCCCACGCAGACCGGAAGTCCGTGGCCGAGAGAACCGGAATTCATCTCGATGCCCGGCAGTTTATTATTCGGATGGCCGATGTACGGGCTGCCGAATTTGGAGAATTTTTCAATGACCTCTTCCATCGGGAAGAACCCCTTTGCCGCAAGTACTGCATAATATGCCTCAACGGAATGACCTTTACTCATCACAAAGCGGTCGCGGTCCGGGTCATCCACATTCTCAGGGCTGATGTTCATCTCTTTAAAATACAGCGCCACAAGCACATCAATAACACTCATGTCACCACCGATGTGGCCGCCCTTGCCGGAAACTACCATTTCCACTACTTTCTTCCGCAGATCATACGCCAGACAACTCAATTCCTTGTATTCACTCATGATTTTCATTCTCCTCTTAAATATGCTTTGACATCTTCCTCGATCGGATCATATAAATCCGGGGCAATACCGATGTATTTGCATGCTTCATACAGAACCGGCACAACGTTCTCGTGGATACCGACACAGTGGTGGATGTACGGTCCTTCCACGATTTTTGCCTCGAGGCGTTTCAGGTTCTGTACCTCAACCCATACGTAGGTTCCCTTCGTATAAGGTCCCTTGACACCTTTTGCATTTCCAAGCAGCAGGGAGTACTCTCCGTTGTCTCCGTCAAAACGCGCCAGTGTCATTTCGCCTAATTTTGCCTGTGCCTCTACAGCTCCCGGATGACTGAATGCCAGAGGATAACCGATGGTCGGTTTTTCCTGTGCTACCGAGATTGGCCACGGTCCGCAGTGCTGCAGCAGCTCGCCGTTCTCGTTGTCCGGGTGGCGTACCGTCCAGTCGGCAAAGAAGCTTCTCTTATCGTTTCTGCCGGCAGCCTCTACCATCAGAGCGGTGATGGCGCCATGGATATCGGTCTCACAGACAACCGGAATTCCCTCTTCGTTCAGCAGGGAGTTTGCCGCACACGGCATGATGCCGATCTCACCCTGCAGCGCGTTCCAGCACTGGATCGCGATGGCATTGCAGGAATATTTTGCAGCCAGATTTTTCATCGCAACCTTCAGAGCTGCTACATTTTCCAGTTCTTCCGGTTTAATCTTTACGCACATATTGGTATTGCAGTAAGAAACGACGTTTGCTACCTCGGTTCCTTCTGCTTTTACTTTTTTCATCTCTTCGGTCAGTTCCGGCAACGGAATCGGAGAAAGCTGAATATTAAACTTCTCCAGCAGTTCGCCTTCGTTGCACATCGTGGACCAGAAATCGAACGGACGCGGTCCGATCTGCAGGATTCTGGTATGGCGGAACGTATCGACGACGTTGCAGACGGCAAGGAAATCTTTGATGCCGCGTTCAAATTCCGGATCGGTCAGGCGGCAGTTCGTCATATAGGTAAAGGGGACCTGGAATCTTCTGAGCACTTTTCCGGTTGCGAAAAGTCCACACTGGCTGTCGCGGAGACGAACACCATTTTCATCCGGGCGCTCATCGCGCGGTCCCCAAAGGAGTACCGGCAGTCCCATCTCTTTTGCCAGTCTTGCACAGACATACTCGGTACCGAAGTTGCCGTGCGGGAAGAAAATTCCTTTTACATTTTCTCTTTTGAATTTTTCCTGGATCTTTTCACGGTCCGCTTCATCGTAAAACAGGCCTTCCTCGTTGATATCGGTGATGTCCACAAATTCAACGCCAAGCTCTTTCAAACGCTCTCTCGTCAAGTTGGCGTATTTTACGGCATCCGGCGCACTGAAAATGCTTCTTCTCGTAGGGGCAAATCCGATTTTGACTGATTTCATATTCATTTCCTCCATTTAATTTTTCGTTGAATTTTGTTAAATTCATGATTGAATCATCTTCTTTTCTATAGCCCTTATATTACTAAATGCAGTTGAATTTGTCAATCTCGTTTTAGTTATATTAAATATTTTTTAGTAATTTACACAAAAACAGCACCCGTTTTTATGCATTCCTTCATATTTTTAAATTTTTCCGCTCAGAAGTTGACTTCCTTTTTAATTCATATTAAAATCAGACCATGAGTTTAATGCTTTTTCAGAAATCTGGCCGCTGTTTTGCAGATTTCTGGCATCCCGAATTTATGGAACAGGAGTAAAATCTTATGAATATTTCTGCAAAAGAACTGGCAAAGTTGATTAACGTATCGCCTGCCACCGTTTCGATGGTTTTCAATAATAAACCCGGCATCAGCGATGCCACCAGGGAACTGGTTTTAAAGACTGCAGCCGAGTATGGCTATGAGCCCAAAAAGAACGAATCTTCCGGCGCATCTTCCCGCATTATCCAGCTGGTCAATTATAAAAAGCATGGAAAAGTCGCTGCCGACACACCGTTCTTCTCCCAGCTGACCGAGGGAATTTCCACCGAATGCACCCGTCAGGGCTGTGCACTCCATATCTCCTATTTTTATGAGACGATGGACATCGACAGCCAGCTTGACGCGCTCCGTGCTGTGGACTGTGAGGGGATTCTCCTTCTCGCAACCGAGATGGCGCCGTCCGATTTCCGCAAGTTCCGCGATTTTTCTGTCCCGATTGTTGTGGTGGACTGCTATTACGACGAGCTGGATTACGACTGCGTTCTGATTAACAACATCCAGGGCGCTTTCAACGCCACCAGTTATCTGATCCAGTGCGGTCACAAAACGTGGGCTACTTCATTCGAGCCTCGACATCAGCAACTTCTCCGAGCGCGAGTCGTAGGAGAC
>ENA-OQKJ01000120-OQKJ01000120.1-human-gut-metagenome-genome-assembly--contig:-NODE-120-length-19837-cov-2.971689_pt1 | contig 19837 bp, 18 predicted proteins | sample MGYA00242647_ERZ504795 | MGnify/ENA primary metagenome ERZ504795 (study PRJEB26092, sample SAMD00036398) | human gut metagenome | host: Homo sapiens | study: EMG produced TPA metagenomics assembly of...
ATCATCGTGTTTGTGCTGTGGGGCACCGCAGAAATGAGCGACCTTGTGCGCGGTGCGCTGATCGCCATTCCGAAGCACCAGTATGAGAGCGCCGAGGCCCTTGGCATGAGCCGTGCGCAGACCTACTGGTACATCATCATTCCGCAGACGGTGCGCCGCCTGATCCCGCTGTCCATCAACCTGATTACCCGCATGATCAAGACCACCAGCCTTGTGCTGATGATCGGTGTGGTGGAAGTGATCAAGGTAGCACAGCAGATCATCGAGGCCAACCGCACCCATGCTACCGACACCGGTTCTCCCGAGGTTCAGGTGGCCATCCTCACCGAGCGGATCAACCAGCTCACCGCCCATCTGAAGGTCCATCCCCACGACTTCCACAGCCGTCGTGGTATGCAGATGATGATCGGTAAGCGCCGTCGTCTGCTGGACTATCTGGCCAAGAAGGACATCGAGCGTTATCGTGCCCTCATCGCCAAGCTGGGCATCCGCAAGTAAGTTTTGTGTCTCATAGGGCAGCGCGCCTATCGTGCCCGCATAGCCCGCGGCCAGTCGCCCTATCTGGCTGTTCTGGACGATGTGCTCAAGGGTGTGGATATCGTGGCGCAGGAGCCGCTGGGGCTGGTGGAGATCCCGTCGGACAGTCTTGTGGGCACCAAGACCAGCGGACGGCACACTGCCTTTTCGTATGACTTTATGCCCTTGCTGGAGCCGGATACCGAGTTTGCTGCCAAGTGGTCGAACCTGTGTGACGCGCACTTGGAAGAGGGCATCCATACTCCCATCATCGCCTTTGAGTACATGAACCGGTTCTATGTGCAGGAGGGCAACAAGCGGGTCTCGGTGCTCAAGTATTACGGCGCCGTCAAGATCCCGGGCACGGTCACCCGGCTCATCCCCGCCCGCACCGAGGATCTGGAAAATAAGATCTACTACGAGTTTCTGGATTTCTATAAGCTGTCCAAAGTGAACTATGTGCATTTCTCCAAGCTGGGCGGCTACAGCAAGCTGCAGACGCTGGTGTGCAAGGCCAGCGGCGAGGCTATGGTCGGAGGATGACCGGCTGAACTTTGCCGCCTTCTACACCATGTTCCACCAGCAGTTCGAAGCCTTGGGCGGCAGATCTCTGGGGCTGACCACCGGTGATGCGCTGCTGGTGTACCTGTCGGTGTACCGCTACTCCGACACCTACGACGCCACCCCGGCGCAGGTGCGGCAGAACCTGGAAAAGCTGTGGAACGAGGTGAAGGTGCTCACCGAGCCCCATGGCGTGGAGCTTTCGCTGGAACCGCCCAAGAGCCCCGCAGAGCCGCTGCTGTCCAAGCTGAATATCTTCAGCCCCAGCAAGCAGCCCAGCGAGCTGCGGGTGGTGTTCCTCCACGAGTACAACGCCAAGATCAGCGCATGGGTGCGTGCGCATGACGAGGGGCGCGATGCGCTGGCCAAGGTCTTCCCGGACAAGGTGTATATCAGCTGCTACGAGGATGTGAACCCGGAGGTGGACGCGGAGCAGATATTGGAGGAGGTAGCCCACAACAATGCGGACGTGGTGTTCGCCACCAGCGTGCGGATGTACAACGCCTGCCTGAAGGTGGCGGCGCAGCACCCCAAGACCCGCATCCTGAACTGCTCGCTGAACGCGCCGCACCCGCTGGTGCGCACTTACTACCCCCGCACCTATGAGGTGACCTATCTGCTGGGGATGCTGGCCGGTATCATGACCAAGACCGGGCACATCGGCTATGTGGCGGCAAACCCCGTGTACGGCGTGCCCGCTGCGATCAACGCCTTTGCGCAGGGGCTGAAGAGCGTGCGCCCGGCAGGCCGTATCTGGCTGCGCTGGGCCTGCCAGCCCGATGCCGCCCATCCGCTGGATTTTGCTGACTGCCCGGAGATCGACATGGTCTACGCCCGGGACAGTCGGGAGCCTGCCGACACCAACCGGGACTACGGCCTGTGCCGCAAACTGCCGGACGGCAGCTTACAGCCGCTGGGTCTGCCGATCTGGCGGTGGGATACCTTTTATGTGCAGATCGTGCGCTCCATTTTTGACGGCAACTGGGACAACGCAGCCACCACCCGCGCAGTGAACTACTGGTGGGGTCTGCGCAGCGGCGCAGAGGATCTGGAGTATCAGGAAGCGCTGCCCAGCGGTACGCGACAGCTGCTGGATCTGCTGGAAACGCTGCAGGGCTCGGACAATGTGCACATCTTCCCGGAAAAGCTGTATGATAACGAGGACAACCTGCACTCCCGGAGAATAGAGTTTACAGCCCAAAGAGCTGATGGAGATGGATTGGCTGGATGCCTGTGTACACGGCAAGCTGCCCCATTACGATGAATTGGACGTCAAGACCCGTACCGTGCTGGCGATCAACGGGCTGGACACGTAAAGGGTCTGGAGAAATGAGCCGGCCTGACCGGAAACAGAATGGAGCATACGAACGTGAAAATTCTTGCCATTTCAGATGTCCCGTCCAAGGCGCTGTGGGACTATGACACCCGTGCCCGGCTGGAAGGCATCGACCTGATCCTCTCCTGCGGGGATCTGCCCAAAAAGTATCTGGAATATCTCACAAACTTTACTGCTGCGCCCATCCTGTATGTGCACGGCAACCACGACGGCAGCTACCAGACCCAGGGTGAACCCGGCGGCTGCATCTGCGTGGACGATCAGGTGTACACATGGAAGGGTCTGCGCATCATGGGGCTGGGGGGCTGTCAGCGCTATAATAAAGAGGATACCTACCAGTACACCGAGAAGGCCATGCGCCGCCGTGTGCACAAGCTGGAGCATCAGGCGCACAAAAGGGGCGGCATCGACCTGCTGCTGACCCATTCCCCGGCGGCCGGCCTGAACGATGGCAATGACCGGGCCCACAAGGGCTTTGCCTGCTTCAACGACCTGCTGGAGGAGTACCAGCCCAAGTGGTTCGTGCACGGGCATGTCCACCTGAACTATGATGCCAATCTGCCCCGGGTGTGCACCCACGGCCAGACCACGGTCATCAATGCAACGGAGCGCTATACGTTTGAGATCCCGGACCCGGACCCGGTGGCCCGGAAGCGCTTTTTCTGGAATGACCCGGCATTTCCCACCAAAAACTGAAAAAGGAGAAACACCCAATGGAACAAAATGAGAAGCTGCGGGCGCTGGAGACCCTGCAGAAGAAGCTGTACGCCTACAACTGCGCCTCCAACAGCCTGTATCTGGACGCTGTGACCGTGGCCCCCAAGAACACGGCCGAGGGCCGGGGTGTGGCTCTGAGCATTCTGGCCGGTGAACTGCAGAAGCTGATGACCGCCCCCGAGACCCTTGCACTGGTGGAGGAGCTCTATGCCCGGCGGGAGACGCTGGACACCCTCCACCGCCGCGAGGTGGAGGAGCTGCGCCGCAGCTGCCGGCAGCTCACCCGCATCCCCGCCGAGGAGTATATGGCATACAGTGAGCTGACCAACCGCGCCAGTGATGTCTGGCACAAGGCCAAGGAAGAAAACGACTTTGCCTCCTTCTGCCCCATCCTGCAGGAGCTGGTGGAGTATAACCGGAAGTTCGCGGGCTATTATGATGCGGAAAAAGCGCCCTATGATGCCCTGCTGAACGAGTATGAGCGGGGCGTGGACACTCAACAGCTGGACGTGTTCTTTGACACCCTGCGCAAGGGGCTGGTGCCCCTCATCCGGGCCATCGGCGAGAAGCCCCAGATCGATGACAGCTTCCTGCATCTGGAATATCCGGTCGAGCAGCAGAAGGCGTTTGCGGACTATCTCATGGAGGTCATGGGTCTGGACCGCGGCCACTGCGGCCTGGGTGAGACCGAACACCCCTTTACGCTGGAGTTCAACAACAAGGATGTCCGCATCACCACCAACTACGACCTGCACAATGTGGCCTCCTCGATGTACTCCGTTCTCCACGAGGGCGGCCATGCCCTGTATGAGCTGGGCATCCGGGATGACCTGCAGTACACCTGCCTGACCGGCGGTGTGTCCATGGGCGTGCATGAGACGCCAGTCCCGCTTCTACGAGAACCTCATCGGCCGCTCCCGCGCCTTTATCGGGGCCATCTATCCCAAGGTGCAGGAATTCTTCCCCGCACAGCTGGGAAATGTGACTGCGGAGCAGTTCTACCGCGCCGTGAACAAGGTGGAGCCCAGCCTCATCCGCACCGAGTCCGATGAGCTGACCTACTGCCTGCACGTCATGGTGCGGTACGAGATCGAGAAGCAGCTCATTGCGGGTCACCCTGGCGGCAAAGGAGGTCCTGCCGCGTGGGCAGAGCTGTACAAGGAGTATCTGGGCGTGGGAGGTTCCCAATGACCGGCGAGGGCTGCCTGCAGGACAGCCACGTGGTCGGGCGGCTCCTTCGGCTACTTCCCGTCTTACGCGCTGGGCAGTGCCTACGGCGCTCAGATGCTCCGCCGGATGGAGCAGGACGTGGACGTCTGGGACGCAGCGGCAAAGGGCGACCTCACACCCATCACGGCGTGGCTGCGGGAAAAGGTCCACCAGTACGGCGGGCTGATGGAGCCTGCCGACGTGGTGAAGAACGCCTGCGGCGATTTCAGTGCTGAGGATTATATCCAGTACCTTACCCGAAAGTACACCGAACTGTACGGTTTATAAAAAAAGAAAAGGCGTCTGCACAAATGACTGTGCAGACGCCTTTGTTCGTGTTAAGGAACATCACAGCTCCAGCTTGCCGGAGACTTTGTTGATCACGTAATAGGCAGCGTCTTCCTCGGGCTTGACGTATACCTTGCAGGACTGTACGCCGACCTTGTGGGTGGTGCGGTAGTCTGCCTTGGCGCGGTCAATGATGTCGGTGATGTTGTACTGTTCACCGCCCATTTCTACATACAGCTCGGGTGCCAGCGGCGGGCGGCCGCGGCGGGCGGGAGCCTTGGTGGATTTGCGGGTCTTACCCTCGGCAGCCGGAGCATCGGCTGCAGGAGCAGAAACTTTCTTTTCAGGCATGATGCATAACCTTCCTTCTGTATTTGATCTGGTGCAGCGGGGCTGCACCGGCGGGCTCCAATGATCTATCGTAAGGCAGAAGCAGTGCAAAAAGCACAGACCCGGCTGCCCCATACGAACCGGTACGAAACTATTTGCGTAAAGAAGCTGAACCTATAATTATATAATATGTTTTTGAAATTCATTTGTAAAGCCTTTTTTGCAAAAAACATTGTAAAATCGGTAAGAAACGGCGGAATAAATGGCCGAAGCAGTCTTCCGGTGCTTTTTCCCGGGCAGAGTACGACTTTTCGGCAAAACGAACGGCCATTCATGGGAAAGCCGGGCCACAAATGCGGCGGGCAAAAACGCCCTTTCGCAGAGGAGGAATAAGGCGGAACGGAACTGTCGGCACACGCAGGGGACACAGCAAATAAAAAGCAGAAGCTGCCGCACCGTTATTTTGTGCGGCAGCTTCTGCTTTTCGGTTTTGATATGTACCCCCAATACTGGATGTCCAGTATTGGGGGTACATATCATTTTTTGCTTATTTCTCAGTCTGTACTCAGAACAGGATTTCCGGCAGTTTCAATTTGTTTAGCGATCATGCTTTCCAGTTCCTGCGTGATCGTTGCGCAATTTGCAACACGGTAATTCCAGAAATAAGAAACACCTTCGCACTCTTCCACGGACAAATCGCTGTTGACCAAAAAGCAAGCTTTCTGGTGTCACGTTCAGTTTTTTCGCACAGAGAAGCATATTTTCCATAATCAATGCTCCGGCTGGAGGATTTGGCTTCTACCCAGAAAAATTTTCCATTGATGGAGAACACAACATCCAGCTCATGCGTGCTCCCTATGGATGCCGTTTCTGAAAGAATCACATTGGAGCAAACCGAAACTTCTGCGCCCTGCTCCTCCCGATAGTGGTTCAGGATCTGCTGAACCTGATGTTCTACAAAAAGCTCCAGCCACTTTCCGCTCAAAAAATGCCGGACGGTTTCATTTTGTGCAAGTTCATAGACGATATTCTGCGGATAGATCACAATGGCTGCAAAGAGTCCCATTTTGTCCCACGTCTGCGCGATCTCTGAAAGTGTGGCAAACGATTTTTTGGACGCACCCTTTGGGATACGGAACGAAAAAGAGCCGTCGCTCTGCATATGTGTTCGGATAAACTGCAAGAAATCCACCACCACCGGGTCGCAAAGAGCCTCGCCTGTTTTCCATGCCATCCGCTGAACAGCAATCGGTGGAAGTTTTTCCGGCACGACCTGCTGAACGATTTTATACCCACAGCGTTCCAGATGCTCCAATGCAGTCAAAGGCTTCTGGATTTTTGCTTTGACTTCGGGCTTTTCTGCTCCGGATGTATTCTCGGCCAGATAGTTGAACTTCCATCCGTATTCCCAAGCAGGCGAACGGGTCAGTACTCCGACCGCATGAAATCCGCTGTCATGCTCCTCCATCGGAAATGTGAACTTGTTCTTATGAACATTGGCTTGGAGCGTTTTGTTTTTCAGTGCTTTCTGATAAGCGGCAAGAAAAAATTCCTTTCCCTTATACGCCAGCTCACTGGAATTATTTGCAGAAAGACCAGCATTTTTTGCCAAAGAGAGGAGCAGACAGGTCGCTTTGGGCAGCTCAAGGATATGTTCCATCTGCGCACCGTCCGGAATATTTGCATTATCGGACTGCGACGATTCGTCTGCCGGAATCTCCTTTGCTGGTGCAGGTGCAGAAACCTCGGGCGTCTTTTTTGAAGCAGTCTCAGATTTTCCAGACTTGGGCAAGGGCTTTGGCTCCGTGTAAACTTCCGCAATGAATGATTCATAGGAATCGATGCACGGAAGTTTTCCAGCCGCTGCAAGTCCTACATAGATTGCGGCCGCCCGCGAGGAATCGCCATAATACTTTTTAGAATCCGCTGCGGCAGCAATATCAGAAAAGGCATTATACCTGCTCAGCTGTGCAGCCTTTTCCGGGAACTGCTTCAACGCGCGGCAGTAGAGCCACTCAAAAAATGAATCCGGGTGCGGCTCTATCGGATACTCACTTCCTTCCAAAGAGTAGCGTAGCAGCTTTCCATTGGTTCGCAGCCGAGCGTCCTTGTGGACTTTGGATGGCGCACAGGTCAGAAGGTCAGCGAATGGACCGCCATGTTCAAATACCTTGGCAGCTTCAAAAACCGTGCTGATGGGCACATCCTGCGCAACAGAATCCAGACGCAGCAGAAGCCGCAGAGAAGAAACAGCCTCACCCTCCGGCTGAACGGATGCAGAGCTGACTTCCAGAATTGAAACATCCGGTTCTGTTGTATGGACGGCATCATGGACGGCACGGATATTCTGCCGCTTGCTACCTTTTATCCATGTGAATGTCACCGGCTGTTCTTTGCAATAGGGGTAGCCGGATATGGGAAAACAAATGGTTCGTGTAGCCATGAACACCTCCAACTTTTTAGGGCAAACAGGTTTATGTAAATCAAGTATAGCACAATTCCGGATGTGCTGCATAGCACTATTTTCTGCTTCCGGGAATTCATCTGTGCAAAAAGTGCCGATACCACAGGCATCGGCACTCAGATCAAAAAAGCATTTTGCAAAAATGCGCAGCCTGCATCCACCGGATGCAGAACACAAGGGGTTTGGGCACAGCCCAACAAGCATTTTGAATTTGGATTTTGAAAAATCCGATTCAAAAATCGCAAGTTGGTACCAAGTTGCACTGCTTGCGACGTAGATGCTTCCGTCAACTACTGCGTTAGAATTTTTTAAATCACTTCAACTTTGCGAGGATATCGTCTGCGCTCACGCCGCTTGCCAGCAGCTTTTTCAGCACATCCTCTGCTTCGGCTTTCTTTGCGGATTCCGCTGCTTTGGTTTCCGCCTTGACCTTTTTGGCTTCGATTCTGGCGATTTCCTTGTCGATAGATTTCAGCTCTGCCTTCTTGGCTTTCAGGTCAGCTTTCAGCGCATCGATATTCGCGGTGATGGATTCGATTTCAGCGGCAGCGGCTTCCTTTGCGGACTGCTTTTCAGCAATCTGAGATGCAAAGTCAACGGTTGCTTTTACGGTCTTGGGCTTGTTCTTGCTTCCTTTGGGACGGGGCATAGGGGACACCTCCAATGTTTTTTGATGGTTTCAGTATAACACGCGTTTTTTGTGTTCGCAAGAGGTGCATTTTGTAGAATAAAAATATATCTATGAGTTAAGCAATAAATCGATTTTGGAATATGCGCCGGCGTGGGTTGCCAACTTGTTGGGGAATATCTCCTGCTGGTCGTAGAGAATAGTTCAAAGTCATTTGGCAACGGCATCTTTTACAGTCGTGATGAAGTTCAACCTCACTATGATGTTACAGAAATCCGTGCAGCTACGCATACGCATCTGCGTATGATGCAAAAGTATTTTATGATACAGAGAATGTGCAGCCGCGTAATTGCAAAGAATGTATTTAACAAAAAAAGTAATCCTCCATAGTGATAATGGAGGATACCAATCTTTCGACATCGTTGTTTGAATTCTTCTCTTATTTTATCATGGTTATATCTGGGAATCAATAGAAATCCTTACAAATGTATCTCACCTGACCTTAGAAAAAACCTCGCAGAAGCCGAAACTTTTTTGCACATTGCCCAGTTCTGCATGAAAAATCCGGCTAAAAACGAAGGTGAACAGAATAAGTGGTCAGATGGGTGTCCAAGACGCAGGAGGAAACAGAAATGGCACGACGGGGAGAAAACATTCACAAACGCAAGGATGGCCGGTGGGAAGGCCGCTACATCAAAGCGCGTACACCGGAGGGGAAAATCCAGTGGGGCTACGTCTATGGCATGGTCTATGCTGAGGTAAAACGTGTACTGATTCAAAAGAAAGCAGAGGCAGGCCTCTACAATCTAAAGAGAACCGACCTGACCTTTGAAGCACTGGCTGAGGTATGGCTGCACTCCCAGCGGAATGCAGTAAAAGAATCCACCTATGCGCATTACTCGTACACGCTGCACAAATATCTTCTTCCGGTTTTGAGTAAAGTGCCAGTCGCATCCCTTGAGGAAAGCTTTCTGGAACAGGCTATGCAGCAGATCATTGCGCCCATAGATGCCACGCACAAGCCGCTGGGGAACTCCTCTGCCCGGGAATGCCTCTCGATGCTGCGCCGTATCTGCAAATATGCCGCGCACTTGCGCCTGATCCGTCCGATGGAGCTAGAAGTAGCGCTGCCAAAAGCCATCGACAAAATTTCTGTACCCCTCTCCCCGGCGGAGCAGCAGCGGCTTTATCAGTATGTACAGGAGAACCCTACGCCCCGCAAAATCGGCTTATTACTAGGGCTGGAATTGGGACTGCGTATTGGCGAGATCTGCGGCTTACAGTGGGGCGATTTCGACCTGAAACTCGGAACGCTGAAAATCAACCGGACGGTCTGCCGAATTTCCTGTGAAAATGGGCATACAAAGGTGGTCATCCAAACGCCTAAAACCCGCACCTCCCGCCGGGAAATTCCAATCCCAAAGCAGCTGCTTATTATGCTGAAAAAGCTGCGCGGATGTGTCAGCAATGCTGCATGGTTTCTGTCCGGCAACGAGTCCAAGCCCACCGAGCCCCGCTGCTACCGAAAAAGCATCAAAGCATATCTGAAACGGGCAACTGTCCGGCAGGTACGTCCGCACGCGCTGCGCCATACCTTTGCAACGACCTGTCTGCAGGCGGGGTGCGATGTAAAGACCCTCAGCGAATTGTTAGGACACGCTAACGCCAACATCACCTTGCAGCGCTATGTGCACTCTGACCTGACCCGAAAGCGCCGGGAGATGAACCGGATTTTCTCCCATCAGGTGTCCATGAGGGACGGGGATGTACTAAATATAACGTAATAGCGCACGATTTCTATGTTGTTCCTCCATTATCACTGTGGAGGATACCCCTTTATGCGGGAAGGGGTGAACAAGGTGGCATTGCGCCTGTTTGAGCACAACGAGAAAGCATATCATGCGGCAGTCCGGATGATGGACCAGTATGGCAAGGCTGCCATTGTTCATCCCACCGGCACCGGAAAGAGCTACATTGCGTTCAAGCTGATCGAGGACAACCCAGAGAAGGTCGTAATCTGGCTTTCTCCCAGTGAATATATCTTTAAGACCCAGCTGGAGAGCCTGAAAAGGAACGACCCGGATTTTCCGCTGGCAAACGTTCACTTTTATACCTATGCCAAACTGATGTGCTGCACGCAGGCGCAGCTGGACAAAATAGCAGCGCAGAAGCCTGCCTATATTATACTCGATGAATTCCACCGTGCCGGTGCTGAATGTTGGGGCGAAAGCACGGTGGCTTTATTAAAGTTATGCCCGGATGCAAAGCTTCTGGGGCTGACGGCAACAAACATCCGATATCTGGATAATAACCGCGATATGGCCGAAGAGCTTTTCGATAGCCGTGTTGCGAGTGACATGACCCTTGGCGAAGCAGTCGTCAGGGGTATTTTGCCTGCCCCGAAATATGTGACCACAGTTTATCAGTACCAGAAAGCCCTCGCAAAGTATCAGGCACGGGTGGACAACTTGCGGGCACCGGGCATTCAGGATGTGAATCAGAAATATCTGGACGCCCTGCGCCGCGCTTTGGAACAAGCGGATGGTCTGGATAGGGTCTTTGCACATCATATCACGAATAAGGCTGGCAAGTACATCGTGTTCTGCGCCAACAAGGAGCACATGGACGAGATGGCGTCCCATGTGTCGGAGTGGTTCGCCGGGGTCAACCCGGACGTGGTGGTGTACGAAGCCTACTCGGATGATCCGAATACCGACAAGGCGTTTGCGGACTTCAAGACGGATACGACCAACCGGCTGAAGCTGCTGTTCTGCATCGATATGCTCAACGAGGGCGTCCATGTGGAAGGCATTTCCGGGGTCATCCTGTTCCGACCTACGGTTTCGCCCATCATTTACAAGCAGCAGATTGGTCGCGCCCTGACTGCTGGTGATAATACGACACCACTTATCCTAGATGTTGTCAACAACTTTGAAGGCCTGACCAGCATATCTGGTCTGCAAAGCGAGGTGCAGGAAGCAGTCCATCGTCTGTATGCCAACGGCGAGAGCGATAAGATCGTGACCGAGCGGTTTGAGGTCATCGAACAGGTACACGATTGCCGGGTACTGTTCGAACAGCTGCAGGCGAGCCTTTCTTCCGGCTGGGAGCACTACTTCTCTGAGGCGAGCATCTACTATGCGGAACACGGCAACCTGAACGTCCCGAAACTGTATACCACGCCCGATGGTCTGAGCCTTGGGGTGTGGCTGGTGACCCAGCGCCGTGTGCGCGAGGGACAAATCCAAGGAAATCTGACCGAGCAGCAGATTGCGCGGCTGGACAGCATCGGGATGGTCTGGGGCAACCGGAAGGAAATTGCATGGCAGCACGGATTTGAGGTTGCCAAGAAATACCACGATACCTACGGGAACCTGATGGTGCCCGGAAAATATGTAGACCCGGACGGCTACCCACTGGGACAGTGGATCATCAAGACCCGGCAGCAGAAGCTCAATGGCCGTTTGAAGGAAGAACGCATCGCACAGCTTGATGAGATCAGCATGGTGTGGAACATTTTCGATGCCAAGTGGGAAAAGGCTTATGCGCTGGCTGCCGCCTACTATGAGGAAAACGGCAACCTGAATATTCCGCGCTCCTATGTGACAGCGGCTGGTGAACGACTGGGACAGTGGGTCGCAAGCCAGCAATGGGCATACCCGAAAGGAAAACTGACGGGCGAACAGGTCGAGCGGCTGAACCGTATCGGAATGTACTGGGGCAACCGCAATGACCGCCAGTGGAACGAAGGGTATCAGGAAGCGAAGCGCTACTTTGATGCCCACGGCGACCTGAATATCCCGGCAGAATATGTGTCGCCGAACGGATACAACCTTGGCAATTGGGTCAAACGGCAGCGGTATACCCGCCAGAATCCTGAAAAAAGCTGCGCTGTCCTGACAGAGGAACGGATTGCAAAGCTGGATGAGATCGGGATGCGGTGGGGGAAAAGTAACCCTAAGCACCCGTCTAAGCAGGCAGCACAAGCCGAAAGAGTTACGGCAAAAGCAGGTTGAAAAAAGTTGAACGAAAGACAAAAGTAACTGCTTTGTGTGCTATTAGGAACGATTGTACTTACAGACAGAAAGACAAAAAAATACGCACAAGTAAGTTAAAGGTGTGAGGAAAACATGAAAAAAATGGAAGAATTGAGCTACCACGTTGATTTTGGACCGTACTATGTCCACTTGACTCAGAAACAGAAAAGATATCTTGCGGCAAGATCCATAATTGACCGGATTTTGGCAGCGCTGGCGTTAGTTTTACTTTCACCCTTGTTTTTGGCGGTAAGTATTGCACAAAAAAGTCAGTGCACCGGACGAACCGATTTTCTTTCTGCAAAAGCGAGTAGGTAAAGGTGCGCATTGCTTTAATATCATCAAGTTCCGAACGATGAAGAGCTCTGCACCGAAAAATGTAGCGACCGGTGACTTAGAAAGCCCGGAGATGTATATTTCACGACTGGGACGATTTCTGCGGGATACCAGCATTGACGAACTGCCGCAGTTTGTCAATGTGGTGCGTGGGGAAATGAGCCTCATCGGTCCTCGTCCGTTGGTGTATACCGAGCGTGAGATTCGCTTCCTGCGGCGTTGGTATGGCGTGTATCAAGTGACGCCGGGTATCACCGGCTGGGCACAGATCAACGGCCGTGACACGGTAGATGTGTACGACAAAGTCTACTATGACCGGGAATACGTCCGGAATGTCAGCCTGAAATTTGATTTGAAGGTCATTTGGAAGAGCATTCAAGTCGTTTTGGGACGTAAGGGCGTTGTGGACGGAAAGATCGACCCGGAGTTCCGGCGAGAGAGTATTGTTTTATTAAGAGAAAGCAAAATCGTAGAGAGAAACGAGAATCTCTGTGGCCCCTGTGGAGTGAGCGTAGAATAATGTGAATCTGACTACGAAAGTGTGATGAAGTATGAATTTGCGGCAATTCATTAAAGGACATTGGTCGGCACTTATTGGCGGTTGCTTGGTTTTATTATTAGAGGTCATACAGGAAACGGGCTATGTTGAGATTCCTCTGATAGGCTCTCAAAAAGGTTTAAATGTTTTATTCCTAATACTTAGTTTCTTGGAGGTTCTCTCTGTATGGAATTGCAGAATTGACTCAGATGTGCGCCATACCGCGCTTTTGCAAATTTGCTTAATTGCGTGTGAGGCTTACATCATTAACATTGATGTGTTTTCCAACAGCATTCAAAAATGGTCGGATTTTATTGAATCTGGTTGGAATTTGACATGGATAATATGCGGTATTTTTGAGTTGTCTTTGATTTCTGGTCACTTGGGGAATGGAAACCGTGTGATGTTGAAAATAATACGAGAGACAGCAGATTCTTTTCGTGCAATTTGGAAGAGCCATAAGCCAGAACTATGCGATTTATTGCTGATCGTTTTGGCCTTTTTACTAACGGTAGTATTCTTTGTTTGCCTTGGAGCTGTGCATCAGGACAATAGAATCGAGATAACAAATCTCCATGACATTTTTCTGCTTTTCAAAACTGGTATAGAAGTCGCAGCAAATGAGCAGGACATTTTTAATGGGTAAGGGGGGAAAATTATAAATGCTGAGAGAAATGGGTGCTTTTGGGGCGGCAATGACAGTCATTCTGCTCGTACTGATTGCAATAAAATCTATTTTGCACTATTTGAACCCCAAAGGGGAAAATAATGACCAGACAAAAAGATACAGAAAACATCGACGATTTGTTTTTGGATTTTTGTCGATTGCAACCTTAATACTTGGGGCATATATCATCACGTCGATAAAAAATCCGGAACTCTTTCAGGAAATAAATGAATCAACTACGCCTGGATTTATTTATGGCTCAAGACTTCTGGTGAAGCTTCTTGCAACAGTAGCTGGAATGTCAATTATAGCAATTGTGCTGATAATGCTTCTTGGCATGGTATTTTGTGGAGCAAGGACTATTTGGTATGCGGCATTTAATAACAAAGCTAAATTTGATGAAATAAGACAGGGAAGCCAATCCCTGTTGCAGGAAGCAATTAGAGAGCCTATGGTTAAGATCGTTCTGACAATGAGCGTTTTTGCCGCATTTATTGTGATTCCTCTTTTTTTCGGCAGCGAAGGAAAGGGAATGGTTGAATGCTGGAAAACAGGGGTATGTTACATAGGCGATCTTATCCTCAAAGGAGAAAGCGTGTCAGGCAATCCTGCAACGTCCCTTTCAGTTTCGGTTGCTGTATATATTGTCCTTTACGTTGTTATCTGCGGAACATTTTTTGGTGCGGCAAATATTGTCTATATCATATTTGATGATTTTCTCACAAAAGCATCAGGCAGAGGCTTTTTGCGGGAATATTCAAATTCTATTGGCTTGTTGGCTATCGGCATTGCGATGCTCTCCTCGGTGTTTCTTGGTAAAACGGGTTCGAATGCAGACCTTCTAAAATTTGTTGGTAATGTGTTGGAATCTATGGCAGCGGTTATCCTGCTATTTGCAGTAGGTGTTATGGTGCTTGAGATTATCAACCTGCTGGTGGATATGCAGGACACACTGCTCCGAGAAGAAAGTGGATTGATTTTTATATATCTGGTTCTTTTAGGGTCGGCACTTCTCGCCAATGTATTGCACTCGTTATATCTTGCAGTAAGCAGCCTGTTTGTAACCAGCGATGGAACGACTGCAAGGATAGAAAAAATTTATGAAGATATTCTTGATGGAATATGCGATGCAGTGGATCAAAAAGTGGAACGTCTAAGGAATAGATATAAATATACCGATAAGGCAACATTTCGTTTCTTTAACAGTAAGATTACGAGGAAGTGAGAGAAATGAAGATGGACAAAAGGGATATCGAAAATGCCTCAAAAAATGTTGGAGCAGGAGAAAAAAGCGGTTCACAACTGCTGCAATTTGCAGTGATTTGTTTGGCAATCGCATCCTTCTTTACGACTGCACAAGGTATGCGCAGTTATATTTTTAATGGAGAGCCGAAAATTGCATATGTGACCTCCGGCGCGATTCAGGGAATCCTTCTGGCATTAAGCATGAATCTGCCTCGATTCATGCGGCGAATTTGGAATGAAGAAAAAAACAAGGTTTTTATAAAAGCCATCATTGAGATTGTTCTGCTGATTTTAACGGGAATCTCTCTGTTTTGCTCATCGTGGTTCAGCTATGTGTATATTGCAGATACGGTCCATAAAGAGTCATGGGCTATGGATAGCGAACTTCTAGTGCAGCAGATATACCGAGACGAGCTGTATGAAGCCAGCGACTATTCAAAGGCATACCGCACCTATCTTGAAGCAGAGCTGGGGCAAAAAATTTTGAATCTCCAGTCGCTTGCAAATCAGCTCCCAACTCAGGCGTCAGATTTTAATATGGACTGGGAGAGCGAGCGACAGCAATATGCAAGCGACGATACCGTTGCAAGCAGTTATATGGCTACCGTTATAAATCAGATGGAGACTGCTTTTGTCACCGCTCCTTCACAGGAAAACCGTGACCTCGCAGCGCAGGCCGTTACAGAAGCTCAGACAAATATTGAATCGGCTTTGGAAAATGAGCAGACAAGGCTTGAGGATGCCGAAAGGAGTTTTAAAACATGCAATGACCAAATCAATACCTTGAATCAGCAAATTGCAAATGCGACAACACAAGCGGAGATTGCCATACTCCGAGAGACCCTTAGCAGATATCAGAAAATGCAATCAACGGCAGCAGCTCAACAACAAACGAGTCAACAGGAGATTCCTGCTCTGCAAAAAGCACAGGGACGGTTAAATGTTTATGCTGTAAATTTGGGACTCTCAAATTCCACAAGCAGTATATCGATTAAACGTAATCTGTTGGAAATGCAGACGGAGCTGTTTAAGGATGATCCGGATGTTGATAGTTTAAGAAGTCTTGCAACAAAAACGTTTGCAAATTTAAGAAATGCTGAAAGCCTCTCTACCGATTCGGAAGGAGAAAGCAGCCTTTCTTACAGTAATCTGCTGACGCAGATGAATACGCTGGTTTTGAATCTCAACGATTACGCTAATGTAAAAAGTATCGAAACGGTATTGTACGATTTGACGAATGAACTGCGAAACACAAGAACGGCATCTATAAATGACGAAAAATGGAAACCGGTTTGGCAGATGAGAATCGAAAATCTAAAAGCGCAAATCAGCACACTTCCGACATTTGTGACATCATCTGAGGATGTGAGTGAAATCACAGAATCGCAGCAGAGGATTTTGTCAGAGTTTGATCGCACTAAATCCTGTGCGAATCTGGATAACGCAACACGCAGATATATCAACGACCACAATGCACTGGAGCAGGGAACGATTTATCTTACTAGTCCGTATAGAGGTTTGGCTCTGTTTGCACTGGTTCTTGACATTCTTTCTTGATCTATCAGGATTTGTATTTGGCGTTGTTGATTTGGGCGCAAAAGAAAGCAAAAATGATTCGCGAATCGGCGGAAATAGCAATCAAGAAACAATGGATGTGCCTAAAATTTTCAAGAGCATGAAGGAGAAAGTTGGCGAGAACGAAAGTCAGTGGAGCATAAGGCCAACAGCAAATTCCTATAAAGTTGTGACCGGAAATTTCAGATGTGAAGATGGCGTGTATTACTACGGTGTGTTTGAAAATGGCATCCACAAAGAATGGGAAGTCGTTGATGACCACGCATATCACAAAGGAATCTATCTGGTCGATAACGTTGCTGCGAGAAAAGGCGTTGCTTTGTCGGAAAAGCATCAGGATGTGATTTTCAGCAATCAGGGCTTTGAAAAGATGCCTCAGGACGGAGTTTATTTGAATGGTACACTTTCCTATCATGAGGGCAGTCTGCTATTTGAAGCCGAAGTTGGTGGAAAATCTGATAAAAGTGCTGAAAACGATGCGTCTCCATATTATATTGCAAACGTTGAAGAGTATGTGCCAGTTCATTGCTATGCACCGAGACGCGACGAAAATATAACACAGCCGGCCATCGATCTTGCGAAATTTCCGATGAAAGTAAAGGTGGCAGTACTTGCATTAAACCCAGAATGCACAAGAATCGTGGCAATATATCTAATTTTAAGGGAGTAACAGAGGATTTTTATGACACATGTTTTTATTGTAGGCAGCAAAGGTATTCCGGCACAGTATGGTGGATTTGAAACATTCGTGGAAAAGCATTCAGGTCGTGCTGGGGCGCAAGGGCGTTGTGGATGGAAAAATTGATCCGGAGTTCAGGAAGGAGAGTATCGTGTTGTTATGTGAGAGCAAAGTGGTTTCTCAAGAAGCAACTGAATATGAAAGTAACGTACAGATGGTGTAAAGATGCAAAATTATAGTGTTTTGATGTCGGTTTATTTTAAGGAGGCGCCGGAGTATTTGAAGCAGGCGATTGAGAGCATTCAAGCGCAGACATTCCAGACGGATGACTTTGTGCTGGTGTGCGATGGTCCGCTGAATGATGGGTTAGATGCCATTATTGCTGAAAAGCAGCAGGAGATGGGTGAAACATTAAATGTTGTTCGGCTTGCAAAAAACGGCGGACTTGGCAATGCGCTGAATGAGGGAATCAAGCATTGCAAGAATGAGCTGGTTGCCCGGATGGACAGCGATGACATCAGTGCAGCAGACCGTTGTGAGAAACAGGTCAAACTATTCAAGAAAAATCCAGAACTAGATATAACAAGCGGGGCACTTTTGGAATTTGTAACCAGTCCAGACCAAATAACAGGTGGACGTACGATTCCATGTAACAATGATGAAATTATACGTTATTCTCGAAAAAGATGTCCCTTCAATCATCCCTGTGTGATGTTCAAAAAAAGCGCAGTTGAGAGCGCAGGTGGTTATCAGGAAAAATACCACCTGTTTGAAGATTACTATTTGTGGATTCGGATGCTGCAAAACGGTTGTAAGGCGCAAAATCTGCCGGATGTGTTGCTTTATATGCGGACACCGACCGATATGTATCTCCGCCGTGGCGGAACTGCATATGCAAAAGTGATGCTTCGTTTCCATTGGTGGGTATATAAAAGCGGGTGGGCGAGTTTGGCGGATTTTTGTACGGGAGCAGTACCACATGCACTGGTGTGCGTGATGCCAAATAAGCTGCGCAAAATAATTTACCAAGTGATTCATTAAAAAGTGTTTTTGGGGAAAGATGAGCAGATGCTGAAAGTCGGATTTGTAACGAATTACATTGTAAGAAATGGCCCGGGAAATGTGATTTTAAATCTCATAAGCAATCTTGATGATGCTCGGTATGAGATATCGCTAATCACTTTATTTGAAGGCAACGATACATATGTGGTGAAAAAATCTACGCAACAAAGGTGTGCGTGTATATGAGTGTGTAACACTGAATCGAACAATGTGTATTCTGAGTAGGGCTGCTGAATTTGAGGAAATCGTACAAAGAGAAAATTTTGATGTTATACACAGCCATGGATTTATTGGAGATATACTATCTTCTCGGCTGAATCTGCCAGTAAAGCGAATTACAACAATCCACAACAATATGTATGAAGACTACCTTGATACTTATGGGTACGCCAAAAGCCGCATCTTCATTGCGCTGCACATGGCAGCTCTGAAAAAACTGGACGAGTGCGTATGCTGCTCAAAGTCCGTTTATGATGTGATGAAGCAGCATCTACCGAATGTGTCGTTTATTCGCAATGGTATCGAGCCCACACACGCTCATTCTGTTGTAACCAGAGCGGAAGTCAATGTGCCGGAGGATGCACGGGTATTTCTCTATGCAGGTGTGCTGAATTCTAGAAAGAACATCGTATGGTTGATCGAGAATTTTGTGCAATGTCACGAAAATGATGAGTACCTGCTTGTCCTTGGTAGCGGTGAAAAAGAAGCAGAGTGCAAAGCAAAGGCGGATGATCATATACGGATGCTGGGCTTCCAGACCGACCCGATTGCGTACATGAACATCAGTGATGTATATGTGTCGGCATCCAAATCCGAAGGGTTTTCGATTTCCGTGCTGGAAGCGTTGTCTTGTGGCCTGGGGCTGTTGCTGTCGGATATTCCCTCGCACCGTGAAGTTGTGGAGATGGGACAAGATGTTTACCTGGGAGAGGTTTTCTCGCTGGATAATTTCAAGTTCAAGCTGGATGCGCTGAGGAAAAAAAGATAGATAAAGCAGAAATCAGCGCATTTCAGGAGAATGAACTGTCGGCCAAAGAGATGACAAAGCAATACGAGAATTTCTATATTAGTTAAAAAATTGCAGCGGAGGTAATGCTGAGGATGGCAGTATATTGGTCAGCATGTTTAGCATCGGTTTTGTTTACATGGTTTGCTATACATGTTAAGCATGAGAAGGAGGGAATACAGTACTGGTTATTAGTGACCTTTGTAGCGGCATTGCCTCTGATTTATATTTCTGCGATTCGATATAATGTCGGAGCGGATTATGCGGCATACTATAAGTATTATAATCGGATTGTACAGGGTGGAGACCGAGAACGATTTGAGATTTTATATTATTTATTAAATAAAGGAATAGCGTTGTTACATATGTCTGCACCATGGATGTTTGCTGCGTGTGCCATGCTTTTTCTAATGCCATTATATAAGATGATTCTATCGGATTCGCCGTATCCATATTTTAGCATATTTCTTTTAATTGCTACGGGATACTATTTCTTTTTTTTGAATGGTACAAGGCAAATGATTGGTGCAGCAATTTTCATGCTGGCGATACCATATATCGAAAAGAAAAATATTCTTCCATTTATAGTGTTAACCCTGTTGTCAACGGGATTTCATACGATGAGTATTGTTTTTATAGCAAC
>ENA-OQKJ01000123-OQKJ01000123.1-human-gut-metagenome-genome-assembly--contig:-NODE-123-length-19559-cov-2.761322_pt1 | contig 19559 bp, 19 predicted proteins | sample MGYA00242647_ERZ504795 | MGnify/ENA primary metagenome ERZ504795 (study PRJEB26092, sample SAMD00036398) | human gut metagenome | host: Homo sapiens | study: EMG produced TPA metagenomics assembly of...
GTTGAAGAAGCGTAGGTCGCGGCGGCTGAGCGACACGCTCGGCACCGGACGGCTCATGCGCTTGCCGGCAAGGCGACGACTGAGCGACGGACGCGGCATGCTCGGCGCGGCATCGGCCACGCGGCGGGCAGCAAGCGCCAGGCCGCGAGCACCATCCGAAATAAACGTCGGCATCGAAGCCTTCTCGCGCAGGGCATCGAGCGCGGCGTCACCCAGCTCGGCCAGCCACGCGTTAACGGCACGGCTACGGATGTGCGTCTGCGCCACCGAGTCAATCGTCGATTCGGGAATGTGTTCGAGCATGGAGTCGGAGGCATCGGCAAGCGACTCATTGATGCGGTCGGCAAGGTCGGCGCGCACGCGCTCCAGCTGGTCGGACAGGCGGCGCCAGCTCGCCAACGAGCACGCCGCGTCGACCATCATCGCGACCGCGACGATAGAGGCGGACAGCCGCACAATCAGCACCGGCAGATGGCCAAGCAGCCCCAGCAATGTCGGCTCCACTAAACGACAAATGCACAGCGCACCCAAGCCAAACGCGCATGCCCAGTACAGACAGATGCGTCCGTGCAGGTTAAACGGCAGGTGCGAATAGTCCCAAAAGCGAGCGCCCGTTGTTTTTTCCAACAGCGCGCCGACGCTGTACTCAATCACGCTGCATACGAGCGCCGCGGCAACAAACTGGCTCGAGGCATCCGGAATCCCGCGCAGCAAAAGCCAGCAGGCTATGCCGCCCACACCATAGATAGGGCAACACGGCCCCAGCAAAAAGCCACTGTTGGCGAATCGTCCGTGATTGAGCATGGCGCAAACCGTCGACTCCCACGCCCAGCCGCAAAACCCGTAGAAGGCAAACGAGAGCACCAGTGCCGAGAGCGGGCAGGCGGCAAGCGTCGCGCCGCTAAACGCCATGTCGATCGCGGTTTCCACCGTCTACCCTCTCCTCTTTTCGCTCGATTCGCTACTCACGCTATCGACCGTCTCGTCTTTGCGCCGCAGACGACCGGCGACCGTCTCGCGCAGAGCACACCATTTATCCGCCAGGCACACAATCCATGCCTCACGACACGTCGGCGGCACCGGTACCAGCGGAAACATATGGCGCACGATGATATTCCGCTCGCGCGGCGTCAGCTCAAAATCTTCCTCCGCACGTGCCAGGGCAAAAAACGGGTGGCGAAAGCCATGCAGCCGATGGCTTGGGTCGGGATCGTGCCAGTCATAGAGAAAGTAATCGTGCAGCAGGGCCCCGCGCAGCAACGAGGCGCGGTCGACCGAGACACCGACGCGGCCCAGGCGCTCGGCAAAGGACAGGCTCGCCCGCGCCACCGAGGTCACATGCGTATACACCGTCACATCGCCATGCTGGATAAACTCGCGCGTCAGGCCCAAGCGGCCCGCTTGGGCCAGCTGGCGGGCAGCATGGTCTACTTCGCACGCGATTTTCTCGGCACGAACGACATCAGACATGCTGTCTCCTTCCAGCGACTCACGGCGACAAGCTACGGCCTGTGCACAATCGATAAAAACATCATGGAACACATTAGTATGGCATCGGACAAAACGTTTTGCCCCACCAGTTGGCGAATTACCGCGCCGCCGTCACATATCAAACGCCAAAATGTGCGAGACTGTCTTGTGCAATTGTGCCGGCCGAGGGAGTGCCGGCGCACGATTCGCATGGAGTAACCCACAACGATGCTGCTTACGCAAACGACAACGCCCGAGGACGTCAAGGCTCTCGACCGCACCGAGCTTCCGCTGCTCTGCGGCGAGATCCGTCAGGCAATCCTCGAAAGCTCCGCCGCCGTCGGCGGGCACGTTGCCCCCAACCTGGGCGTCGTTGAGCTTACGGTTGCGCTTCATCGCGTGTTTAACTCCCCCACCGACAAAATTGTCTTTGACGTGTCGCACCAGACCTACGCCCACAAGGCGCTGACCGGGCGTGCGTACACTTATATCGATCCGGAGCGTTATGGTGAGGCTTCTGGCTTTGCCAATCCCGACGAGTCCGAGCACGACCTGTTCGCCATGGGCCACACCTCCACGTCGGTAAGCCTGGGCTGCGGCCTGGCGCACGCTCGCGACCTGGCGGGTGACGCGTACAACGTCATCACCATCATTGGCGACGGCTCGCTTTCGGGCGGCCTGGCGTTTGAGGGCTTCAACAATGCCGCCGATCTCGACAGCAACCTGATCATCATCGTCAACGATAACGACCAGTCCATCGCCGAAAACCACGGTGGCCTGTATCGCAATCTGGCCGAGCTGCGCGCCAGCAACGGCACCTGTGAGCGCAACGTTTTCCGCGCGATGGGACTCGACTACCGCTATCTGGACGCCGGTAACGATGTGTTAGCCCTCGTCGACGCGCTGCAGGAACTGCGCGATATCGATCACCCCATCGTGCTGCACGTCTCCACCGCCAAGGGCAAGGGCTTTGAACCAGCCCAGAACGACCCCGAGCGCTGGCACCACGTGGGCCCGTTTGACATGGCGACCGGGCGCAAGCTCTGCCCGGGCCATCCGAGCGAGCCTGCGCCGCGCACCTATGCCGACATTACGGGCGAGGCGCTCAACGCCGCCATCGAGCGCGATCCGCAGGTCGTGGGTATCACGGCCGCCACGCCCTACATCATGGGCTTTACACCCGAGCTTCGCGCTGCCGCCGGCAAACAGTTCGTCGATGTGGGCATTGCCGAGGAGCACGCCGTGACCTTCGCCACCGCGCTTGCGCGCTCGGGCGCCAAGCCGGTCTTTGGCGTGTACGGCACGTTTTTGCAGCGTGCCTACGACGAGCTGTGGCACGACCTGTGCCTCAACGACGCCCCGGCGACCATCCTGGTATTTGGCGCGTCGATCTTTGGCACCACATCCGAGACGCATCTTTCGTTCTTTGATATTTCCATGCTGGGCGGTCTTCCCAACATGCACTATTTGGCGCCTTCCTGCATGGAAGAATACCTGTCCATGCTGAGCTGGTCGCTCGACCACCGCGAGCATCCCGTGGCGATTCGTGTGCCTGGTATTGGCCTGGTAAGCCGTCCCGATCTGGCGCCCGCCGAAGACGCCGACTACAGCACCGTTCGCTACAACGTGGTGCGCCAGGGTCGCGACGTTGCTGTGCTCGCGCTCGGCGATTTCTTTGAGCTGGGCGAGCGCGTGGCAAACCACCTGGCTGCCGAGTACGGTATCGAGGCCACGCTCGTCAACCCGCGCTTTGCAACCGAGCTTGACCGTGAGTTCCTCGACAGCCTTGCCGCCGAGCATCGCGTTGTCGTCACCCTCGAGGACGGCATCTTGGACGGCGGCTGGGGCGAGCGCGTGGCATGCTATCTGGCATGCACGCCGTTGCGCACGCGCACCTTCGGCATCGCCAAGGGCTTCCCCGATCGCTACGACCCCAACGAACTGCTTGCGCAGAACGGCATGACGGTTGAGAACATGGCCGCCGAAGCCGCAAGACTGCTCAACGAGTAAAAAACCTCCGCAAGGGAAGCATCCCTGCGGAGGTTTTTATTTTTCGCGACGCGATTATCTCAATCTGTAACATCTAGGGCCCGAATTCCCGTCTAACTGTTACAGATCGAGACAAAACGTCTTAATCCCTGACCTTTGTCTCAATCTGTAACAGATAGAGACCTTTTGTCCGTCCAGATGTTACAGATCGAGACATTCGAATCCCCCTGAAGAGAAAATCTCAATCTGTAACAGTTACTCGGCAAAAACGGCCGCAGATGTTACAGATCGAGACAAAACAGTAAGGCATGCCGCTGCATCGGCCAGAACCACCACAAAGGTGCCTGTCCCCTATGTGGTGGTTTTAAATCATGGTCGGTGCGAAAAACGAATAACCGTTCATAAGCGATCTCCTTACTTATATATGCGTCGCGCTGCCGCCATTATAGCGACCGCTGCGAGCGATCATGCCGTCTGCAAAGCGCTATCTCAGCTGCAATAATCGACGTTTGCCCAGATAAAACCTGCCAAAATAAACCTGTCCCTTTTTGGTAGGCGGAATAACCCATAAGGTAAGTATGTTTCTGAGTTATTTCGTGTTGACCCATTTGAGCGCGATAGGGTATAACTCTACTCAACCGCTAGGGATTTTATTGAGAAAGGTGTTCTACCATGAGCAAGAACCTCTCCCAGCAGGTCGTTCTCGACCGCCGCGGCTTCGTTGCCGCCACCTTCGCAACCGTCGCCGGCCTTGGTCTTGCCGGCTGCTCCGACACCAGCGCCGAGGCCGACAAGGGTTCCGCCGCCGGTTCCTCCAAGAGCTCCGAGGATACCGAGGCTTCCACCACGCTCGACGCTAAGGCATTCGACAAGCTCGTCGACAACGGCCCCAAGGCCGATGACGATGCCATCGCCGCCAGCACCTGGGCCACGGCCGTTAAGGACGCCGGCGTCTTTAAGATCGGTAGCGTTCAGACTTCCACGCTCTTCTCCCTCCTCAACGAGAAGGACGGCAAGACCCGCGGCTTCGATGCCGGTATCGCACAGCTCCTGTCCAACTACATTCTGGGCGAGAACAAGGTCGAGATCACCCAGGTGACCTCGGACACGCGCGAGTCCGTTCTGCAGAACGGCCAGGTCGACGCCGTCTTTGCCACCTACACCATCACTGACGAGCGCAAGAAGCTCGTCTCCTTTGCCGGCCCCTACTACTACACCCAGCAGGCCATCCTGGTGCTCGCCGATAACGACGACATCAAGGGCGTCGACGACCTGGCCGACAAGAACGTCGCCGTCCAGTCCGGCTCCAACGGCCCCGCCATCCTGGAGGAGTTCGCCCCCAAGGCCAGCCAGCAGGAGTTCAAGACCGACGAGGAGGCCCGCCAGGCACTCCAGCAGGGTCGCGTTGATGCCTACGTCATCGATAACAACATGCAGCAGAGCGCCCTGGTTCGCGAGCCCGGCAAGTACAAGATCGCCGGCAAGCCCTTCGGCAGCAAGGAGCCCTACGGCATCGGCCTGCCGCTCGATTCCGACGGTGTCGCCTTTGTCAACGACTTCCTTAAGAAGATCGAGGATGACGGCACCTGGACCGAGCTATGGCAGATCTGCATCGGCGACCGCACGGGCGACACCAATGTTCCCGAGCTGCCCGAGGTTGGCGCCTAAGCTCAAAAGCTGGGCAAGAGCCGCTACGAAACCATACGGAAACGCACGATGCGCTTTATTGCGATAAACTGTTTCCACACTGAGTTGTCGGGGGCTTCCGTACACACGGGAGCCCCTTTCCTTATCGGCAGGAGGTCCGCATGAGTCTCTCCGAGCTCTGGTCGCTCTATGGCCAGAACTATATCGACGCGCTGCTAGCAACCTGGGGCATGACGCTTGAGTCGTTTGCCATCGCCATGGTGCTGGCCGTCGCCGTCACCGTGATGCGCGTGTCGCCGCTCAAGCCGCTGCGCGTCTTTGGCGACCTATATGTTCAGGTCTTCCGTAACATCCCCGGCATCGCACTGCTCATCATCGTCGTCTATGCGCTGCCGCCGCTCAAGGTCGTCCTGCCCTACCGCACCTGCGTTATCGTCGCCACGGTCCTTTTGGGCTCGGCCTTTGGCTCCGAGAACTTTATGAGCGGCATCAACACCGTCGGCGTCGGTCAGGTGGAAGCCGCCCGCTCGCTCGGCATGAGCTTCAGCCGTATCCTCGCCAAGATCGTGATTCCGCAGGCGCTGCGCTCGAGCGTGCTGCCCATGACCAACCTCTTTATCGCCGTCATGCTCACTACCGCCTTGGGCAGCCAGGTGCCGCTTAAGCCGCAAGAGCTTACCGGCGTGGTGAGCTATATCAACACGCGCTCACTTGGCGGCGTCGCCGCGTTCTTTATCTCGGCACTCGGCTACCTGGGTACGGCCTTTGTGGTGAGCCACATTGGCAACTATATCGATAAGAAGGTGAGGATCCTCCGATGAGCAAGCATTCCTCCCCTGCACTCACCATGCGCGATGCGCTCTACGAGGCTCCCGGCCCCAAGATGCGCGCCAAGATTCGCATCGGCACCGCCATCTCACTCGTCGCCGTGGCCGCGCTCGTCGCCCTGGTGCTGCAGCGCTTCTATGTGACCGGCCAGCTTTCGGTCCACTATTGGTATTTCTTTACGCACCTCACCACCTGGAAGTTCTTGCTTGCCGGCTTTGAGGGCACCGTTAAAGTCGCACTCACCGCTGGCGCCATCGCGCTGGTGCTGGGCTTAGCCCTTATGCTCGGCCGCACCAGCGACATTAAGCCGCTGCAGCTGGTCTGCCGCGTGCTCACCGACTTTTTCCGCGGCGTGCCGAGCCTGCTGTTCATTTACTTCTTCTTCTTGGTGCTGCCCCAGTACAAGATCGCGCTGCCGTCGTTTTGGATGCTCACGCTTCCCGTCGCGCTCGCTGCCGCCGGCGTACTGGCCGAGATCTTTCGCGCCGGCGTCAACGCCGTGCCGCGCGGTCAGGTCGAAGCCGCCCAGGCGCTCGGTCTCTCCAAGGCTAAAATCACCTTTAAAATCGTGTTGCCGCAGGCTATTCGGTTTATCATTCCGTCGTTGATTTCGCAGCTTGTGGTCGTAGTCAAAGACACCACCGTCGCCTATGTGGTGAGCTACCCCGACCTCATGCAAAATGCCCGCGTGCTCATTACCAACTACGACGCCCTTGTGTCGGTCTACCTGGTAATCGCGGTCATCTACATCCTCATCAACGTCGCGATTAACAAGGCCGCTGTCTACGTTTCGCACAAGACCGGCGCGACCATCATCCGCTAACGCTTTACCATTTCCAGTCATAAGGAGCCGAGCACCATGGCACAGAGTCACTTCTACTTCTGGCAACCAGCCGCTTATCGAGCTCAAGCACGTCGATAAGCACTACGGCGATCTGCACGTCCTCAACGACATCAATCTCTCGGTCGACCGCGGCGAAGTCGTCGTCGTGATCGGCCCCTCGGGCTCGGGCAAGTCGACCATGTGCCGAACCATCAACCGCCTGGAAACCATCGACTCGGGCGAGATCCTCATCGAGGGCGAGCCTCTGCCGCAGGAAGGCAAGGATCTTGCCCGCATGCGCGCCGAGCTGGGCATGGTGTTTCAGCAGTTCAACCTGTTCGCGCATATGACGGTGCTGCAGAACGTCACGCTGGGGCCGGTCGACGTGCTGGGCGTGTCCAAGGAGGAGGCCCGCGAGCGCGCCATGGACCTGCTGAGCCGCGTGGGCGTTGCCGAGCAGGCCGATAAGGTGCCCGCACAGCTCTCGGGCGGCCAGCAGCAGCGCGTGGCCATTGCCCGCTCGCTCGCCATGCAGCCCAAGGCCATGCTCTTCGACGAGCCCACGAGTGCCCTTGACCCCGAGATGATCAACGAGGTGCTCGAGGTCATGGTCCGCCTGGCCCAGCAGGGCATGACGATGATCGTCATTACGCACGAGATGAACTTCGCCCGCCGCGTTGCCGACCGCGTCGTGTTTATGGCCGACGGCCAGATCGTGGAAACCGGCACGCCCGACGAGTTCTTCGACCATCCCCAGACCAAGCGCGCCCAAGACTTCCTCAACTCCATCAAGGGCCACTAGCCCAATTGCCATATCCGCTCGCCATGACCATCCAAACTCGAAAGCAACACCTATGATCGGAACTCGCACTTCATCGTTATACACCCCGCACGTCGACGTCGATCCCGCCGACCGCCCGCTCATCCTCGTCGCGCCGCGTTGGGAAGAGGCGAAGCCGTTTTTAAGCGAGACGCTCTCCCCCAACGAGGAAATCGCAAGTGTCTTTGTCGATGCCATCCTTGCCGCCGGCGGCCTGCCGCTGCAGATGTCCATCACCGAGGACATTGAGGTCATCCGCCATTACGTCGATATCGCCGACGGTATCGCTATTCCCGGCGGCCCGGATGTCAACCCCAAACGCTGGGACGATGATCGACCCTACGACCCCACCCTCTGCTGCGAGATCCGCGATAGCTTTGAGTTTAAGCTGGTCGGCGAGGTGCTCCGCGCCAAAAAGCCGCTCTTTACCACCTGCCGTGGCACGCAGTTGCTCAACGTCGCCACTGGCGGCACCTTGTGCATGGACGTGCCGAGCCTGGGCGCTCGCGAGGGCCGCACGCAGTGGCGCCATACCCACGTGCTCAACGACCCCGTGCATCCCGTCGAGGTCGTGCCGGGCTCGCTGCTCGACCGCGCGGTTGGCGGACACAGGCTGATCCAGACCAACTCGGCACATCACTGCTGCGTCGATCGTCTGGGTAAGAGCACGCGTTTGGTCGCCAAGGCAACCGACGGCGTTCCCGAGTGCATCGAGGTCGAAGGCCAGCCATTCTGCTTGGGCGTGCAATGGCATCCCGAGTACACGTGGAAGACGCTCGAGACCGACTTTAACCTGTGGAAGTCGTTTGTCGAGGCGGCGGCAAAGGTTAAGCAGGCCCGTTAGCTCGCAAGCTACACAAGTTAAAGCCTCCTAAGCCAGGGGGGGGCGGACACCAGCCACGGTGCCCGCCCCCCCCTGTATTTGATACGCTCGGTATGTTTATCCCTCACAAACAATCAAAGAAATCTCGACCACAATCGGTCGACCGTAAAGCAGATGGCAAAAACGCTTGCTACGTTTATTAGGCAGTCAATTAAAATCGAAACGCATTGACCGTCCCCCAACGGAGTCACGCCGCAAATCCACATGAGCATCGAGGCTGGAAGCGGAAGCATGGAATTGGCCCCGATCTGTATGTAGATCGCTACAACGTTGACAAGCAACAGCATGCCAATCGGACCGAAGCCGGACCCAAAATAGGAAACAACGATTACGCAAGAAACCACGTATGCAAGGCAGGCGGCGGCAGCAAGAACAAGTCGATAGCAAAATACATGCAGGTTGAAATACTGCTGAGCATCCAAAACGATCGCGCAGTTAAGACAGTACAAAACGACACTCGTCAGGATAAACGCGCCCAAAAGGGCGAAAGAAGACAGCATCGCTCGCGCAACGATAGCGCACACACGCTTCCCTCCCCGAGCCTCCGACAACCCCCACGGTTCCTCGACAAAGCCCGAACTGACAAAGCGCGGCGCAATGCAAGCCGCGATGAACGGAAAGAACAATGCATGAGCCAACGGGGCTACGTTGAACAGCAGACCGCGAAAAACCTCTGCATTACCAAATAGAACGACATCCTCCGCCGATAGCCGAAGCGTCGGGTCTGGGAAAAAGCCCAAGAAGCTGTTCTCACGGAGGCTACAGAACCACATCGGGAAAGAATTAAGCTGCAATACCACCATGCACGCATAAATTACCAGGATTAAGGCGTACACCCATTTGCTCACATGCTTCAATTCTGACTGGAGAAGTCTTTTAATCTGACGAGCCATTGAGCACACCCCCAGCGCAAAAGCTCACGAGAGCGTAAATCAATACCGATAGACAGCTGGCTGCCACGCCATACCCCAGAAGCGTCAGCTGCCCCATATCGCTATACCCAAGGGCACATCCGACTCCAAGGTACGGCCCCGGAAGAAAGAAAATCCATCGCAAGGACGGTATGGGCGTCTGAAGGTAAGTTCCGTAGAGCGTCAAGCTCATGACAAATCCGATTATTACCACAGCCCCGCTCAATACAGCGCTGCTTGTAATCCGATAGATGGTCACCGTCTCCAACGCAACTGATATCACCAATACGGCGTTGATTATCATCGCAGGCAAAAATGCAGCCAGTATGTCGTGCGCACAGCTTTGCCCACCACGTATTATGGCTATTGCAAAAAGAAGAAGGCAAAGCGCGCTATACGCTGCGCCAATTATTAAAGCAGACGAAAATGCATGGGCTAGAGCCCCATAAAAGCGGTTGAGACCTCTTGCCGAAGAAATTCGGTGCCCCTCTTTATAGCCATGCTCCTGTAAAAGCACCAAACAAACGATGAGTGGAACGAACAGGGATGTACCGGCAAAAGCGCTGCGCGCAAGGGACTCATCAGGCGCAGAAGGATCGATTGCATTCCAGAGGAAACCAATATCCTCCCCACAAACGCCATAGCCAAAGGCGAGCAACGCTGTTCCGTTTTTTAGTAAACGTATGCCGAAGAGAAGGCCGAACGCCAACATAAGCGCAAGACCAAACTTCGCCGGAAATATCCTGTGCAAACGCATCATATCTGCCTTTATGGGATGGATCGCCCGCTTCATAGCGAGACCGCCTTCATCAAGCGCCTGTAATACTCTTTTAGGGACGACGCCTCATCCCTTATGACGTCCATCGATTCCTTTTTTAGCATTTCACCGTCATGAAGAAACAGGCAGCTTGTTGCAACCGATGCCAGCTCATCCAAGTCGTGGCTAGAGATAAGCATGGTTTTGCCCTGCTCCCGATTCAATCGACCGATAAGGGCCCATATACTCTCGATGCCCAACGGATCCAATCCATTTGCCGGCTCATCGAAAATTAGTACGTCGGTGTCGCCCAATAAAGCCGTAGCTATATCCAGTCGCCGTTTCATTCCCAGAGAAAAACTGCTCACGCTCTTTTTCTCATCGACGTCCAGCCCGACCAGGCCCAAGACGCGAGGAACCTCACGTTTCTCATCGAGCCCCCATTCCGCACATCGGATCCGAAGATTCTCAGCCGCACTGAGAGATTGGTATGCTCCGCAGGAATCTGGCACATAGCCGACACGCGTCCGCATCAGGCTCAGCTCTTTTTTCGACTTGCCTCCAAAGAGCTCCACGCTCCCCGACGATGGCTCACAGAGGCCCAGCACTATTTTAATAAGCGTGCTTTTGCCCGCCCCGTTTGCACCAACAAGGGCGCAAAGCTCAGACTGATCCACCTCGAAGGAAACGTCATGCAAAACGCGGCGCTTCCCATAGCGCTTTGACACCCTTGATAGCCTTATCGTTGATGCGTTCATTGGCCTCCCGTTCCGCTTGATAGCAAAACCGCTCATATCGTTCCTTCTTTACTTTATCGTTTTTCATAGTTGTTATTGTTTTTCGATAACACATATTTGTCAAGATAATCTAAAAGAAAGAACCCGTGTTAGACACGGGTCCCTTCACGCTGATATTTCGTTTAGTTGTTCGCCTTAAGCTACTCGTCACTCAAATCGACAGCGAAGACTGATGTCGGAAGCGACGCCTCGTTGCCTCCGCCATCCCGCATCTGTCTCACGACATTTTTCGCGCGCTCGACAATAAGCTCCTCAAGCTCTTTCTCGCTCACGCGCTGAATAATATCTCCCGGTTGACAATCAAGCTCATCACAGATATCGAGAAGCGTCTTTAGGCGAATAGCTTTTATCTTTCCGTTTCTAAGCTTTGAAATATTAGCCGGAGTATGCCCCGTCGCCCGAATCAGATCAGCGCTGGTCTTTCCGGTCTTAAGCAGCTGCGTCTCAAGCTCGATGATGAGATAGCTCATGTTCCTCCTACACAAGCTCGTCAGACTGCTCTTGGAGCAGCGAGGCATAACTCCAGATCGCCGAGATAAACAAACAGACAACTGCGCCGATAAACGACCCCGCATCAAAGGTAGCGCCTTGGCAAATCTCAATAACGAAGGAATGAGGCACGATGTAAAGCTCCAGTCCGCCAATGGTGAGATTGACCGATCCATAGGCACCAACAAGCGAAACCGCGGCGTTAACAGCAAAGGCAAGCGCGAGAACACGGATAAGCCGCACATGCGTCTTGGTAAAGGGCGAGACGCCTCGCGAGATGTTACGGCTGATCCCGCACAAAACGACAAGCGAAATACCCACGACGAATGCCAGGCACAGTCCGCTTGGGATAACGATGCACCCGCCATTGAGAAGCGTCACGACACCGAAAGAATCGACAGAAGCAACGTTTGCAACCGCATACCAGATCACGTAAACAACCAACGCGGCGAAATACTAACGAGCATCCCTCGCAAAAACGGACGTCGCCATGCAAAAACCAAGCTTCCTGATATTTTCGCCCGCCTTGGCCATACGCTGAACGCTGTTGGACATACACTCACCCTCATCGGCTCTATCGTTATTCGAACAGTTTATCGAACAACGATATGGATTGCATGCGGAAAGCCCCGCCAGTGCGCATAGGCCATTCACTAGTCAGAAGAGGTGAGCGTGGATTTTTGGACACGTATCGAACGAGCGTGGATAATCTCCCACTTTGAGGCCGCCACCGGGCCTAAAACGGGAGATTATCCACGCTCATAGTCATCAAGGCTCACAGCCTCTTACTCGGCCGCCTCGCGCAGAGCCGACATCGTAGCCGCATATTGCTGCTGCAACGCATGCATCCCCTCGCGGGCGCCGTCAACGGCATCGGCGCCGCGCAGCGCTTCGGTTACCACGACCGCCGGCTCGTACAGATTATCGAATCCCAGGTTCTGGCTCACGCCCTTGAGCGTGTGCGCTGCCATAAACGCACCTTCGGCGTCTCCTGCCGCCATGGCGGCCTCCAGCTTGTCCATGCTCTCGTCATCCAAAAACTTGAGGGCAAAGCGGGCAAGCATTTCCCCGCCCATCAGCCGAGCGCACGCGTCGTCATAATTAGCGCCGATCTTCTCATACGCCTCACGCATGGAAATCATGGATTAAAAACTCCTTTGGTCAAACTAAATCGTGGGAAACGCGACGACGTCGGCGGGGCATGCCAACGTCTCGGCAATTTGGTCTTGCACCTCGAGCAGGCAATCGAGCAGCAGCGGGTTAAAGGTGCCGCACTTACCGTCCAGGATCATCTGGATCGCCTCCTCGTGCGGGATAGCGTCCTTGTATACGCGCACGCTCGTCAGTGCATCGTACACGTCAGCCACCGAAACCACCTGCGCGGCGATGGGAATTTCGTCGCCCTTAAGGCCATCGGGATAACCCTTGCCGTCCCAGCGCTCGTGATGCCAACGCGCAATCTGGTACGCATATTCCATAAGCGCATTGCCGGCGTGATGGCTGCCCAGCTCGAGCAGCATGTTGGCGCCAATCGTGGTATGCGTCTTCATAATCTCGAATTCCTCGGGCGTGAGGCGCCCGGGCTTGTTGAGGATCGCATCGTCAATCGACATCTTGCCGATATCGTGCAGCGCCGAAGCCAGGGCGATCGTGGAGCGTTCCTCATTGTCGAGGAAGATCGTGCCGCTACGCTGGACCAGATAGCCAAGCAGCAGCTCGGTCAGCTTTTCGATGTTCGTAACGTGTCTACCGCTCTCGCCGTTGCGAAGCTCCATGACGCCGGCCATGATGTCGATGAGCATGCGACTGTTCTTGACGCGCTCGTTGTACTGTTGGGACAGCAGGTTCGTCAGGCGGCGCTGTTTGGCGTACAGGCGGATGGTGTTGCTTACGCGGCGGCGCACGACACGGGAGTCAAACGGGCGGTTGATATAGTCCGAGGCGCCCAGCTCGTACGCGCGCAGAACCGCATCATCGGAATCTTCGCTCGAAATCATGATGACAGGCAGATTATCGATACCCGATCGGCGCGACAGATCGGCCAGCACCTCAAAGCCGCTTATGCCCGGCATCACAATGTCCAACAGCACGAGCGACAACTCATCGCCATAGCGGTCGACCATGTCGAGCGCCGCACGACCGTTATCGGCCTCGAGGATGCAATGCTCGTCCTTGAGCATCTCGCTGAGAATGGCTCGGTTCATCTCGGAGTCATCGGCGATAAGCACCAAAGGCTTTTCGCTTTGGAAGGCCTCGATGGAATCGGCATCGGTCACGACCGTACCGGCTTTTGCCTTAGCGCGGCTCAGTAACTGAGCAGCGCGGCCAACGCCCTCATCGACCGTCTCGCCATGAATGCGAACGCCACCAACACATGCCGTCAAGCTCACGTACTCATGGCCCGGAATAATCGTGGAATGAACGGCATCGGACACCTGATGCAGGCGACGGGTGAAGTCATCGGAGGGAATATTGGGCATGACAACCACAAACTTGTCGCAGCCATAGCGCACAAGCTCGTCAGTCGAACGAATTCCGCTGCGTATGGCTGTCGCCACAGCACCGAGCGCAAGGTCGCCGGCATGACGGCCACACGTATCGTTGAAGGCCCTAAAATCATCAACGTCGATCATCGCAACGCCGGCATTCATGCGGGCGCTGCGAAGCTTTTCCTCGTAATATCGGCGATTGCGCACGCTCGTCAGCACGTCGGTGTAGACAAGGTCCTCTTCCGCGGCCTCTTGCTCATCAATCGGACGCACCATCAGCAAGACGTGAGGCTCGCCCTCGACCTTCAGAGGGCGTAGACGGGCGCGGTACTCAGTGCCATCATTGAGTAGCCGCTCCGACACCTCATCCGAATCTGCCAAGGCCTCAAGACTCGACTGACGCAGACAAGGGCAACGATCGCCGGCGAGCAGGCAGTTAGGCTCGCTCTTAATCTGATCGGCCGACAGCAAACGCACCACGGGGTAGGTCTTCGCGACGCGGGCGACCTCGGCGGCAGCCTCCTCGTCGGTTAGATTGACCTCGTGATTATTGAGCATATGGGGCCCTTTCTATCGTTACGCACGGCAACGGTGCATATCAAATGGTACAAGGGTAACATCTAACAGCTGCAGGAAAACGCGCGATTATCGTTGCATTTTTATGACCTGGCAAACGGCGGTAATGGAGCCGCGGGCGCGCGGTTATGGGCGCATTCGTTAACAATGACGAAACGCTAACAGTCCCCCTCCCCGCAGGTCATCGAGCGCGCTAACGCTCCAAGACATCGCGAACGGCGCTTGCCACCGTAACGGGGCGATCGCGCAGACCGTTATGCGCGCCCGGGATCGTCACGAGGGGGCAATCGAGATATTTGGCAGCCGCTCGCGTACCAGCCTCGCGGGGCGTACCGACCGAAAGCTCACCCAAAAACACGGCCGACACCGCCTTTGACGCGCGAGCGCGCTCCCAGTCGGGAGCATATGTCATATTTGTTCCGTATTCATTGGCCATGAAGCAACGACCATTGCGCAGAGCATGTTTGGCTTCCGCCTCGGTCGTCCCAGGAGCCTCGGGGTCCAAGTCGCCGAGGGCTCCCAAGAAAAGACGGAGCGCCCTTGAAACCTTTCCAGCTGCAATCATATCGAGCAAAACCGGAGCCGCGCCCATGCCGACGCCTTCGACCGACACAGCCGGCTCATGTAGAATCGCACGGGCGACGAGATGGGGTTCGGTGCGAAGAAGCTCCAGCGCCACCAACGTACCGGCGCTGTGCGCAAGCACATTTGTCGGAGCGCCGACGTGTTCGATCACGGCCTGCAGGTCGGCGGCCTGAGCGGCAAGATCATAGCTGCCGTCTGCCGCTTCGCTGCTGTCACCACAGCCGCGGCGGTCGTAGGCAATTACACGGTAGTTGCGGCTGAGCTCACAAGCGATGCCGTCGAAAAATGTGCCGTCGACACAAGCACCGTGCACGCACACCAAAGCAGGAGTATCAGGCGACACATCCGGGCCGGCATATTCGCGACAGGCAATCGTGGTGCCCGCATTCTCGACCGTAAAATCCATGTTGTGCCCCCATCATCAATGCTCATCCAGTTGCACGTCAGCACGGTTGGATGGACCCGCATTGCTTTACACCTTGTTAACAGATTAACTTTACCCGACCCGAGGCTTTTCATGGCACGGCATCATGAGCGACGTGAAAAACGAAACTTGTAAAGCAAGAGCCCACACCTTGCTTTGGAGCCGATGCTATGCTTAGGCACAATTGTCTTGAGGAGCATATGCCTATGTCTACGTTTTTGAATGCCAGCCCCATCTTTGGGCCCGTTCGCAGCCGTCGCCTTGGTCTCTCGCTCGGCGTCAACATGATGCCGACCAGCGGCAAAATCTGCACGTTCGACTGCATCTACTGCGAGAACGGCCTCAACGCCGAGCGCCCCTGTCATGAGCCGTACAACACAGCTGCCATGGTACTCGACGCGCTCGAGGCAAAGCTGCGCGAGATGGCAGCCGAGGGTGAGCTCCCCGATGTGATCACCTTCGCAGGCAACGGCGAGCCCACCGCCGCACCGGAGTTTCCGCAGGCCATCGCCGGTGCCGTCGCGCTGCGCGACGAGCTTGCCCCAAACTCCAAGATCGCCGTGCTCTCCAACGGCACGCGCGCCGACCGCCCCGAGGTGCACGACGCTCTCATGATGGTCGACGACAACATCCTTAAGCTCGATACCGTCGACCCGGCGTTTATCCAGCTGCTCGACCAGCCTGTTGGCCCCTACGACGTCGAGCACCAGATCGAGACGTTCGCAAGCTTTGACGGTCACGTTATTATCCAGACAATCTTTTTGACCGGCGAGTATCAGGGCAGGCCCATCGACAACACCGGCGAGGAGTACGTTGCCCCCTGGCTCGCGGCGCTTGAGCGCATTCGCCCGCAGGAGGCGACCATCTACACGGTGGCGCGCGAAACACCGATCGCCGGCCTTGCCAAAGCAGTGCCCGAGGTACTCGACGCCATTGCCGCGCGCGTCCAAGCCCTCGGCATTCCCTGCCAGGTGAGCTACTAGCGCACAGCTGCTCTGAAGGTGGGCTATACTAGCTGCGGATGAAAGGAAGTTAGCCATGTATGACAAAGGACCCGTGCCTGGCCGCAACGACGCTTGCTGGTGCGGCAGCGGCAAGAAATATAAGAAATGCCATAGCGCCTTTGATGAGCGCCTCGAGCGCTTGTGGGAAGAGGGCTGGGAGGTTCTGCCTCGCACGCTCTACAAGACTCCCGCCGATATCGAGGGCATCAAGCGCTCGGCAGCCATCAACGTGGGCGTGCTCGATTATGTAAGCGAGCATATCGCCGCAGGCATGACCACCAACCAGATCGACCAGATGATCTACGACTACACCGTCGAGCACGGTGGCACGCCGGCCGACCTCAACTACGAGGGCTACCCCAAGAGCGTGTGTACCTCGATCAACGACGTCGTCTGTCACGGTATCCCCTGCGATGCGGATGTGCTGCACGAGGGCGACATCATCAACGTCGACTGCTCCACGATCTTGGACGGCTACTTTAGCGACTCGAGCCGTATGTTCTGCATCGGCGAGGTCTCGGCCGAGCGCCAGCGCCTGGTCGACGTCACCCGCGCCAGCGTGGAGGCGGGTCTGGCGGCCGTCAAGCCATGGCTGCCGTTGTCCGTTATGGCCGAGGCCGTGCAAAAGACCGTCGAGGACGCCGGCTTTAGCGTGGTGCGCGAGTACGGCGGACACGGCATCGGTAAGGAGTTCCACGAGGACCCGTTTGTGGGCTTTACCACCGAGGCGCCCGATGTGGACACCATCATGGCCCCGGGCATGGTCTTTACCATCGAGCCCATGGTCAATGCCGGAGCGCCCGACATCAAGATTAGCAAGGGTGACGGTTGGTGCGTGCGCACCAAGGACGGCAGCGATTCGGCCCAGTGCGAGGTTCAGCTCGTGGTGACCGAGGACGGCTACGAGCTGCTGAGTTGGTAGCTGTAGATGCGCCGGATGCTGACGGGTACGCTCGTCTTGCATCCGGCGTTTTTATTTGAACGTTTTGCCTGATAAAACCTGCCAAAATAAACCTGTCCCTTTTTGGTAGGTCAAGCGGAGAGGGCTGCTTGTGAACATCCTGGTTTTACTGCCCGTCAACGACCGTCATCGCGCAATTCTTGAGTCGAGCGCTCCGGGCGAGGACTTTATCTACACGAGCGCCGACGCCGCCACGCGCGAGCAGGTCGCCGATGCCGACGTGATTCTGGGCAACATCGACCCTGACATGCTCACGGCATGCGAGCATCTCCAGCTGTTGCAATTGCAGACCGCCGGCTATGACGACTACCTTGCTGCTGGCACCGTGCCGGCTGACGCCAAGCTGTCTTGCTCGATCGGCGCCTACGGTCAGGCCGTAAGCGAGCACATGTTTGCCATGGTCCTTTCCATGATGAAGCGCCTGCCCGGCTACCAGGACCTGCAGCGCGAGCATCGCTGGGAGGACTTGGGGCCGGTCACCTCGCTCAAAAATGCCAACGTACTGGTGCTGGGCGCGGGCGATATCGGCGGCCACTTTGCCACGCTCTGCCGCAGCATGGGCGCGCACGTCCGCGGCATCAAGCGTCATCCGCTTGTCTACCCCATTGTATTTGAGGACATGGACGATATGGACGCCCTGCCCGAGCGCCTGCCCGAGCGCCTGGCCGAGGCTGACATCGTTGCATCCTTTATGCCCAGCACACCCGAGACCCGCGGCCTGGCGAACGCCGAGTTCTTCGCCGCGATGAAACCGGGCGCCTTCTTTGCCAACGGCGGCCGCGGCGATCTTGTGGTTGCCGACGATTTGGTTGCCGCTCTGGAGTCGGGACATCTCGCCGGCGCCGCGGTCGACGTCACCGATCCCGAACCGCTACCTGAGACAAGCCCGCTGTGGGATGCACCCAACATGCTCATCACGCCGCACGTCTCCGGTTGGTTCCACCTGGCCGCCACGCTCAACAACGTCGTCGACATCGCCGCGGAGAACCTGCGTCATCTGCAAGCCGGCGAAACTTTACGTTGTTGGATCGAGCACTAGATTGTTCCGGCGTTTTGCCAAACGCCGGAACCCCTCGACGCTGCGAGCCCGCCAGAGCGGCAATCTGACGTTCAATCGTCGGGCATGGCCAAAAGGCCTATGCCCTCCTCTTTCACGTCACCTTGCTCACTCTGGCGGGCTCTCGCTGACGTTTGCTCAACCTGCAGGGTCTTCAAATTGCTAGAGCGTTGCTAAGTAATTCTTTGCGTCTTCTACGCTCATTGCTGCAACGGGTGTGTGTGAACAGAGTTTGGCATCGTTGGTGACCAGGAAATCTGCCTTTGCGCGTATCGCTGCCGCAATGATTAAATCGTCTTCGTAATCGCTATGGAGTTCACGCTGCCTGCTCGCCATCCATATGTCGCTCAGGTCACAGGGCACTGGCGTGGCAAGCTGCGACAGCACGCTAAGACAATCCCATGCAAGCGATGTCGCTGCCGTAGCGGCATACTGGGAAAGCGAACCGTGCTCTCGTCGATACCATGCCTTATGTTCGCTGGAAATTAAATAGAACAGGTCTTTGGACGATGTCGCCGCATACAGCAAATCCACCTGCGCCGTGCATGCATCGCGTAAAAACTCGATCGCCACCGAACGACCACGTCGTGAGGGAATGAAGTAATCGAGCCACACGTTGGTGTCAACCAAGATGCGCTTTGGAGCCTCACTCATAGAGCCAGCTCATCTCCTCGCCGTAGCGATCAGCATAGGCATTCCGTTGAGCTCTTCGTCGTCCGATGGCTGAGCCTTGACCATATCGATTCCCGACTCACGGCAAGCGGCAGCGAACAGCTTCGACCCCTGATCCACGAGCTCGAGCTTACGTTTGGCGACCTTTTCGCGCTCGCGCTGTTCCGCCCGGGCACGACTGGGCAGCAGGATATCCTCGAGCGCACCGGGGCGATCGGCCAGCGACGCCGCAAGCTGCCAGAGCGCTCGTACCGCTTGGCTCGGCGTCATACCGGCCCTGGAGAGAGCGACGTCCCCACTCCTTTTAAGATCGGCATCGAGACGTACGTTGATCTGAGCGGCTGTTGTGGTCATGACCCCTCCTTAATTCTTCAAAA
>ENA-OQKJ01000124-OQKJ01000124.1-human-gut-metagenome-genome-assembly--contig:-NODE-124-length-19496-cov-3.927565_pt1 | contig 19496 bp, 23 predicted proteins | sample MGYA00242647_ERZ504795 | MGnify/ENA primary metagenome ERZ504795 (study PRJEB26092, sample SAMD00036398) | human gut metagenome | host: Homo sapiens | study: EMG produced TPA metagenomics assembly of...
TGCAGATGTAAAACTTTGCCTTCATATCGAAATCCTCCATTGGAATGTTATCGGTGTGTTTCTTGTATCTATATGATAACATTTCCTATTTATGATTTCTGTGACTGAATCACGCAAAGCGTTTCTCTGCCGTCTTTACCCTTCCCTCTGCTCCACGATTTCCAGACTATCCCGCCCTACATGGCAGAGCAAAAACAGCACTTGCACACCTGCAGCCTTTGCTTCGGCCAGTGCCGTGCCAAACTCCGGCTGTGTGCTGACATTTGGCCGCACCTCGGTGATGCCTTCCATCTGAATCACAAAGGCCACAGCGCATTGATATCCCTTCCGTTGTGCCTGTGCCAGCTCGTGCAGGTGCTTCACACCGCGCTCGGTGGGTGCATCCGGGAAATAGCCGATACCGTCCACTTCCAGTGTGCAGCCCTTGACTTCCATCAGATACTTTTGCTCGCCCTTTTCCATATAAAAGTCGATGCGGGACTTCCCATAGGTGAATTCCGGCTTGATATAGTCGTAGCCCTGTTTTGCAAGCCACTCCCCTACCACCTTATTGGGTGCCTGACTGTCCATATTGACCCAGCCGAGGCCCTGCTTGTGTACCGCCACAAGGTCGTATTTGTTTTGCGTTTCGGGTTATCCGACACTTCCAGCCGCACCGCAGTACCGGGCAGCAGCAGTTCCCTGCACCGCCCGGTGTTCTTGACATGGATGGTTTCCACCGTGCCGTTCACATCTACATGGGCAATAAAACGGTTGGGACGGTCAACAAAAATGCCGTCTGCGATTTCTCTGTATTTCAATCTTTACTCCATTTTCAGTACAGGATTCGGGAGCCATGCCCATCCTGTTTACCAAGATACAGTTCCACGACCCTCCTGCCGCTTTCACTGTTGCAGAGTTCTTCCTTGCAGTAGCCGCAGAGTTTTCCTTCCGCTTCCGATACGTAGCGGTGCAGCGATTCCTGCAGGTCTTTCGGGATGCTGCCCCACGGAATGACATAGCTTATGCCCGTATCCCCCACATCCACGATGCAGGCCCGTTCACTGTCCTCATCGGATAAAATCAGGTTCACCAGAAACACATCCGCAAACGGTGCCCCCTGATACTCTGCCTTTTGCCGTCTGCGCTCCGTCCGAAGCTCGTCCAGTGCCCGATTCAGGACGTTCTCCGGCAATGCCGCCTTGTAGAGCAGAAGGTGCAATTTCTGCTCCACTGCCTCGCTGTCATTCTGACCGTCCGTCGGGAGTTTCACGTCTGCATGAATACACAATCACTGACAAGCATCCGAAGAACAGAAATCCTGCCGCAAAACCGATCCCTGTAAACAGCTTTTGAAAAAGCCCATCTCTCACACCTCTTCCGGTTACAGCCTTGCCTGATACACCCGCTCCGTCCGGGCATCGAAGCAGCAGAAAATCACCTGCATGGCGTAATCCGCATGTGCTTCCAGCCACTGCGCCACTGTTTTGACTGCAATCTCCGTGGCATCTTCCAGCGGGTAGCCATACACGCCGGTCGAAATTGCCGGGAAGGCAATGCTGTGGAGTTCATGCTCTTTGGCAAGGTTCAGCGAGTTGCGGTAGCAGTCCGCCAGCTGCGCGGCATCCTCTGCTGTGCCGGAATAAATCGGCCCCACTGTATGAATGATATACTTTGCTCTCAACCGGTAGCCCTTAGTGATTTTTGCTTCTCCAGTGCGACAGCCATGCAGCGTGCGGCACTCCGCCAACAGTTCCGGCCTGCTGCCCGGTGGATGGCACCATCCACACCGCCGCCACCCAGCAGACTGCGATTGGCCGCATTCACGATGCCGTCACAGTCCAGCATGGTAATATCACCCTGCACCACTTGAATCTGATTTTTTACTTTTTCAGAAATCATTGTAAACACCTCACTTTTTGAGCAGCTCCAGCGCCTTGTCCATGGGCACACAATCGGCATAGCGGTCCGGCCAGAGGAATTCATTGTAATAGTGGTAGCTCTGCTCCCCTGTCATGTACTCGTTGTCCTGCGTGGAATTTGCATAGGCAGGAACGATCATGTGCAGGCCATGCTCAAAGCCCGCCTCCACCGTTGCATTGATGCAGAAGTCGGTCATGATGCCGCAGACCATCACATCTTTTTCGCCCTTTTCCGTCAGATATTCCAGCAGACCGCTTTCTTTTTTGAACGCACTGCATACGGTCTTGACGAACCGTCTTTCAGTCGGCAGCGGTGCAAACCCGGAATAGACCTCAAATTCATCGTCCCCGATGGAGAAACCGGTGCCGGGCCCATCGTCATGCTGGACATAGACGACCTCGATTCCCTGTTCGCGGGCAGTCCGGATTAGTTTCCTGATGTTGCTGACAAACTTTTCAAACGCATACAGGCGTTCATCCACGATACCTTTCTGTGTATCCACAACCAGTAAAACCATGTGTAAGCCCTCCTGTTTTTCTTTGATTTCATTCTACCATAGACCGTTTCTTTCTACAAGCGGATTCAAAAAATCCCCACAGGGAAAACCTGTGTTTCACCTGCAGGGATTGATTCAGCCACCCAAGACGATCAGGATCAGCACCACGACCACTGCTCGTCGGGGAGCCAGTTGAGTGTAGAGACGATTGAAAGAATCTGTCTGGGTTTGGGAATCACACTAAAAGACTTCTTCGATTCCTCATATTTGTAGTAAAAAGCCGCTCACCATGCTGGAAACCAGCACAGTGAGCGGCTTTAATACTGCTTCTATTTTATCCTTGGGCCATCTCCAGATAAATGTTAAGCTGCATCTGTCTGGCGATCCTATTCGTGATCCTTGGAATCGGCATCAACCTGTGACAGTGCATTTCTCACATCCCTATTTACTTCTTCCAAAGCCTGTCTGATGGGTTTGTTATGGCTCCCCATCGCCGCAGCAGTCCACAGGCGGTTTTGAAAGATAGATCTCCTTCATTTTCTGCTTAACGGCAGCAATAAAAAAGACCCCCGCAGCGTATGATTTGACGCCGCGGGGTTTCTCAATTGTTCGGTTTGTATTGCAGCACCTTCTGGGAGAACGTCCGATCGAAGAACTGGATGAAGGGCCCAAGGCAGAACGCACAGATCAAGGTGCCAAGGCCCACAAGGCCACCCAGCAGCCAGCACAGCAGGGCGCTGAGCGCATCGGTGAAGATGCGGCACCCGAAGTACGGGCAGGGTGTGTAGTCCCGCAGACCGAGGGAAAGGTAATCGTAGGGCGCGATGCCGAGGTCGGCGGTCTGATAGAGCGAAGCGCCCAGCGCCGTGACCAGCACCGCCGCGATGACCCACGCCAACTGCACCGCCAGCGACGGCGCGTCGCCGAAGTGGGCGTGAATGGGGTCATAGAACGCCGTGACGATGTACCCGATGCAGATGCCGTTGACGAAGGTGCCAAGGCCGATGTACTTGCGCCCGAACCAGAATTCCAGCAGGAAAAACAGGATGTTCGTGCACAGGTTCTGGGTGCCCAGCGAGATGCCGAGCAGCTCCGCCAGCCGCATGTTCAGGGCGCTGATGGAGTCGTTGCCGAGGTGGGACTGCTTGAAAAGCGCAATGCCAAGGGCGATGATGACGATGCCCGTCACCATGCCCACCACCCGCCGGGCAGTCGGTTTGCGCAATGCGGTGCCGTTCATAGGGGATTCTCCTTTAGCGTTTCTTTTCCCCTATTATACGCCTACTTTGGGCGGGAGACAAACTATTTATGGAAAGATACAACGATATACGGGGGATCCGCCTTACCCCTTTAATCTCACCTCAATCCGTTCTTTCTCCAGCCACTCCCCGATCACGATGAGCACTTCCTGCCCCTTGGGGATAGCGTTTGCCGTCAGACCGTCGGCGGTGGCGTTCAGCTCCACCCAGCCGTTCTCGTCCTGTACGAAGCCTTTCGCCCGCAGCACATGGCCGCACGCGGGGTCGGTGAAGAGGGCCGGGATATTCTGTTCGAGCTGCTGGCACGAGAGGCCCAGCTCCAAAAAGTAGGCCGAACCAAAGGCCCTATGCGGTTGGCGTTACCCGCTTCTAATTATAGCAAAAGGAGGTTCTTTTTCTACCGTTTCAACGCTACGGCTCTATTCTTCCACAAGCATAGCTTGTGGTTTTCTATATGAAGAAAGCTGCTGGAGAAAAAAATTCTCCAGCAACTTTGTCTTTGATGAATAAAGGAAATTTTTTGTTTAACTATTCTCACTATTATTTGATTTAGTGATTTTTTTCTTCTTTGGAGAAACCAGTTTGTGACCGGAATAAATGGACATGCCCATACAAAGCAATGAAGAATAGGCAAAGTATTTATGCGCAGTCATAGATTTTTTGATTCCAGAATAAATGCATCCCAACATACAGAAAAGTGCGCCTAAGGCCCAGTATTTATGTGATTTCATGATTTGATACCTCCTTTGATTTAACTGATTCAATTATAACGTTTTTTTACGAAAATGCAAGCATTACCGGGAACGCTTTCATGTGGATGCTGTGACTGCCGCTACGGTCATGATCGGTGGGCATTACGAACAAGGCTCACATGTAGCATTCGACTCCGAATATCAGCTGGCACACATATGAGGACGGAAAATATAGCAGCTTTTGAAAAAATTGCTTTTTTCTGCTCAAAGTGCTACAATCGGAATATAACGAATACAAAGGGAGGAAAGCTCCCATGCCAAGACCGCCACGGTGCCGTCAAATTTGTGGCGTACCACAGGTCGATACATTCTGTCCCAACGGGTGCGAGAATACCGAGCCGATCCTGCTGACGCTGGACGAGTACGAGGTCATCCGGCTGGTTGACCTGGAGTAGCAAACCCACGAGCAATGTGCCGCGCAAATGGATATTTCCCGCTCTACCGTGCAGGAGATTTGCGAAAATGCACGGCGCAAGATCGCAGCGTGTCTTGTTCACGGGAAACCGCTGCACATCACCGGGGGAAACTATCGCATCTGCGGAGGACAGGAGGCAGCTCACTGCGGCCGTTGCTGTCGGATGCAGAGAGGCAACACAGAAAAATCCAACAAAAATCGCAAAGGAGATTCCATTATGAAAATTGCAGTTGCCTATGAAAGCGGTCAAATTTTTCAGCATTTCGGCCACACCGACAGTTCAAGCTTTATGAAGCTGCGGACGGCAAAATCACCCATACGGAAGTTGTTGATACCAACGGCAGCGGTCACGGCGCACTGGCAGGTTTCCTAATGCAGCACGGTGTGGACACTTTGGTTTGCGGAGGCATCGGCGGCGGTGCGCAGGCTGCTCTCGCCGAAGCGGGCATCAAGCTCTACGGCGGTGTCAGCGGGGACGCTGACGCGGCGGTGAGCGCGTTGCTCAACGGAAGTTTGGGCTACGATCCCAATGTTCACTGTGACCACCATGACCATGAGCACGGCGAGGCTGGTCACTCCTGCGGTGACCACGGCTGCGGCAAGCATAGCTGCCATTGATATGGAACAAACACTGACACAACTTCCGTTCTGGTCATCCTTGACCGAACGCGAAATGGACACACTACGCCGAAGTGCCTTTGTCCGTCATTATAAAAAGGGTGCGTTCGTTCACAGCAGCGACAATGAATGTCTCGGAATGCTGTTTATTCTTTCCGGCGAGATCCGCACCTATCTTCTCTCTGATGAGGGGCGGGAGGTAACGCTGTTCCGCCTGTATCCGGGCGAACTATGCGTGCTTTCCGCCTCCTGCGTGATCAGTCAGATCACCTTTGATACGCAAATGACTGCCGGAATGGATACGGACGTTCTGATTATCCCTGCAAATGTCATTGCTGCACTCAAGGAGAAAAATCTCCATGTCCGCTGTTTTCTCTATGAACTGGCAACGAAACGGTTTTCTGATGTGATGTGGGCGATGCAGCAGATCATGTTCAAGGGGCTGGATCAGCGGCTGGCAGAATTTCTCTTTGCCGAAGCGGAACGTACCGGCTCCGACACGATACGTATGACCCATGAGCAGATCGCCCAGCACATCAGCTCGGCACGGGAGGCAGTGGCACGGATGCTCAAAAGCTTCTCGGAGGACGGACTGGTGGAGCTGAAGCGTGGTGCAATCACGCTGCGGGATAAGACAGACTAAATCGTCTAAAATAAAAAGGAATGTGACTTCGTCACGGAATAAAATCATAGATTTGCTACAATAAAAGACAGAAAAGCAGGAAGGAGTATCCACCATGAGAGAAACGAAATACGCAGGAACTCAAACCGAAAAAAACCTGATGGCTGCCTTTGCCGGTGAGTCCGAGGCACGCAACAAGTACACCTATTTTGCATCCAAGGCCAAGAAGGAAGGCTTTGAGCAGATCGCGGCACTGTTCCTCAAAACCGCTGATAATGAGAAGGAACACGCCAAGCTGTGGTTCAAAGAACTGAACGGCATTGGCGACACCGCAGAAAACCTTCTCTCCGCCGCTGAGGGTGAGAACTACGAGTGGACGGATATGTACGATGGCTTTGCCAAAACTGCCGATGAGGAAGGCTTTCATGAGCTGGCCCAGCGTTTCCGCCTGGTAGCCGCCATTGAAAAGCACCATGAGGAGCGCTACCGTGCCCTGCTGCACAATGTGGAGATGGCAGAGGTCTTTGCCAAGAGTGAGGTCAAGGTATGGGAGTGCCGCAACTGCGGTCACATTGTGATCGGTGAGAAAGCTCCGGAGGTTTGCCCCACCTGCAACCATCCCCAGAGCTATTTTGAAATTCACGCAGAAAACTATTAAAGAAAGAAAAGGAGAATTATCATGGAGCAGAAGTTTTACATTTGCAAGCATTGTGGCAACATCATTGCCAAAGTTAAGGACGCAGGCGTCCCTGTCGTCTGCTGCGGCGAGCCGATGAGCGAGATCGTTCCCGGCACCACCGACGCCGCCGTGGAGAAGCACGTCCCTGTCTGGACAGTGGAAAACGGCATCGTCCATGTCAAGGTCGGCTCCGTGGAGCACCCCATGCTGCCGGAGCACTACATCGAATGGGTATCTCTCCAGACCAAGCAGGGCAATCAGCGTAAGGAACTGCATCCCGGCGAAAAGCCGGAGGTCTGCTTCGCTCTCTGCGAGGGCGATGAGGTCGAGGCGGTCTACGCCTACTGCAACCTCCACAGTCTGTGGAAAGCGTAATTCACCTTCTTAAAATCCGGTGCTCAAAAAGCACCGGATTTTTTTATCAATGTAACCTCGTCACAGAAAAAGACTTTGTCCTGCGGTATGATAAAGCCACAATCAAGAAAGAGCTGACGAACATGAAAATCAAGCTCAATCCCGATCAGGAGATTGTCAGCACCATCAGAAAAGGACTCAAGCGCACCGGCGGGTACTGTCCCTGCCGCAGGGAGCGCACAGAGGCAACCAAATGTATGTGCCAGGAGTTCAAGAATCCAATTGCAGATCCGGGCTTCGAGGGGGTCTGCCACTGTATGCTCTATTACAAATCCTTGTAGGATTAAGGGAGGAAAGCTATGCTGTCAAAGAAACTGGCTGCCATAGATAAGACGCGGTGTGTCGCCTGCGGGAGGCCATTAAGCTGTTCTGGACATTCCGTGTGCCGTGGGGCTGGACTTATACAGCCGGTACAGTCGCTGATTGGATGGCGCAGTTCAGCTTTGGCTTTTATAGCCTCATGCTGACCTCTCTGCTGCTGGGTCTGATCGTTATGGTGCTCTACAAGCCCCGCACATGGTGTGCGTTTTGTCCGATGGGAACCATGACGCAGGGCATTTGCAAGCTGAAAAACAAAGAATAAACAAAGATAACAGAACGGAGCCTTTCTCATGGCTGAACTGAAAATTACTGCTGCGAATTTTGAAAATGAGGTACTGCATTCCGACAAGCCCGTCCTGCTGGATTTCTATGCGGACTGGTGCGGACCGTGCAAAATGCTCTCTCCCGTACTGCATGAGCTTGCCGAAGAAAAAAGCGGTGCGCTCAAGGTGGGCAAGGTCAATGTGGACGAGCAGATGGAGCTGGCGATGCGTTTTCAGGTATCCAGCATCCCGATGCTGGCCGTATTCAAGGATGGAAAGGCCATTACCAAATTGGTCGGCTATCGGCCTAAGTCGGAGATTACCGCAATGGTGGAGGGCGCAAGATGAAAGTTGTGATCGTAGGCGGTGTGGCGGGCGGTGCTTCTGCCGCTGCCCGCATCCGCCGTTTGGATGAACACGCCCAGATCATCATGATCGAGCGCAGCGGCTATGTGTCCTATGCCAACTGCGGTCTGCCGTATTATGTGGGCGGTGTGATCAAGGAGCAAGAAGAACTGACACTGCAAACTCCGGAGAGCTTCTGGGACCGCTTTCGCATTGATGTGCGGGTACGGCAGGAAGTAACTGCGATCAATCCCACAGAGAAAACCGTCACTGTCCGCACGCTGGACAGCGGGAAGATCTATACGGAAACCTATGACAAACTGCTTCTTGCCCCCGGCGCAAAGCCGACGGTTCCTGCGCTTTCCGGCGTCAGCAGTGAGCGTGTTTTCACGCTGCGCACAGTGGAGGACACCCTCCGCATTAGGCACTTTGTAGAGGATCAGAAGCCGAAAAGCGCTGTTTTGGCTGGCGGCGGCTTTATCGGTCTGGAAATGGCGGAAAACCTTGTGGAGATGGGCGTTTCCGTCACCATCGTCCAACGTCCAAAGCAGCTATTAGCGCCGCTGGATACGGATATGGCGAGCTTTGTCCATGCGGAAATGCGCAGACACGGCGTGGCTCTGCGGTTGGGTGAAACCGTCACCGGATTCCGGCAGGACGGAGATTCCGTGCTGACGCTGCTGGAGGAAAGTGAGCCGCTGCGCTCCGACATGGTGCTGCTGGCCATCGGCGTCACGCCGGACACCCATCTGGCAAAAGAGGCCGGACTTGAGCTGGGCATCCGGGGCAGCATCGCTGTCAACGAGCGGATGGAAACCTCCGTGCCGGATATCTACGCTGTGGGCGATGCCGTAGAGGTCACCCATTTCGTGACCGGCCAAAAAGCATTGATCTCGCTGGCGGGACCCGCCAACAAGCAGGGACGCATTGCCGCTGACAATATCTGTGGCGGCAACAGCCACTTTCACGGCTCTCAGGGCTCGTCTGTTCTGAAACTGTTTGGCTTGACAGCGGCCTCCACGGGGATCAATGAAAAGGCAGTGCAGGCAGCAGAGATCGCTTACGACAAAGTCGTGCTTTTCCCGGCATCCCACGCTGCCTATTACCCCGGCGCACAGTCTATGGCAATGAAGGTACTGTATGAAAAGGAAAGCCTGCGGCTGCTGGGTGCGCAGATCGTTGGCGGCGAGGGCGTGGACAAGCGTATTGATGTACTGGCAACGGCCATTCGCTCAAAAATGAAAGCTTTGGAACTGACGGAACTTGACCTTTCCTATGCGCCGCCCTATTCCTCTGCCAAGGATCCGGTCAATATGGCCGGTTTTATGATCGAGGATTTGGAGAGCGGGAAAGTGCAGCAGTTCCATTGGAATGATGTTGAGGACTTGCCCTGCGATGGCAGTGCGACGCTGCTGGACGTCCGTACGGAAGGCGAATATCGGCGTGGGCACTTGAATGGATTCCGCAATATTCCACTGGACGATCTGCGGGAGCACTTGGACGAGTTAGAGCGGGACAAGCCTGTCTATGTGAATTGCCAGACTGGGCTTCGCAGTTATCTGGCCTGTCGGCTTTTAACGCAGTATGGTTTCAGCTGTGCCCATCTCTCCGGCGGATGCAGTTTTTATCAGGTCGTAACACAAGAGCAGCAGACAGCGCGGAGCGCCTATCCCTGCGGAATGGAGAAACTATGAGTGAAAATCTATTTGGCTTGACGGTTGCGGCAGATAAAGGCTTAGATGATCTGCAGTGCCAGCGCCTTTTAAGCGAAAATCGCAGGTATCAGGAAGTCATGCTGCAATACCGATGTGCGCTGAAAGCACTGGAAAGCAGGTTGGAAATTCTAAACGAAGAGTTTTCATTGCAGCATGATCGCAATCCGATAGAAAGTATGAAAAGTCGCTTGAAGTCGCCGTCCAGCATTATGAATAAGATGCAGAAGCGCGGACTTTCTCTGGATTTTCCGACCATGCAGGCAAATATCATGGATATTGCCGGTGTGCGGGTGATCTGCTCTTTCGAGGAGGATGTGTTCTTTTTGGCAAAGTGCTTAAAAGATCAGTCTGACATTGAAATCATCACGGAGAAAGATTATATTTCACACCCTAAGCCAAATGGCTATCGCAGTCTGCACCTGACGATCCGGCTGCCGGTATTCTTTGCGGAAAAAGAGATCCATGTGCCAGTGGAGATACAACTCCGTACAATCGCTATGGACTTCTGGGCAAGCCTTGAGCATACCATCCGCTATAAGAAAAATCTGCCGATAAATGCTGAAATCGAAACTGAACTGAAAGAGTGCGCCGATTCCAGCAGAGAATGGGACAGCAAAATGGAACATCTACTGCACATCTTAACATAATGCGTCGGATATAAAATGAAAAGCACGCACTTTATTGCTTGTTTCGGTTGGATGGCTTAGGCTTGCCAGGGATTGCCTCATCCGCCTTGGATGGGCGACCCCTGCGAGCCCCAACCAATTTCTCCGCTTTCTGGTTTTCAGGCATAGTCTTTTCTGCTTTCGGCGGACTGCCACGGCACAGCTTTTTCGGCTTCTATAATTGTAAGGAACATGGCTTTTCGCTGAATGGAAAGCGAAGCTGACCCGGGCTGGGGCGGTCTGTGCTGGGGCGGTCTGTATGAAAGCGATATTTTTTTTGAAACTATCTTGACAAAATTTATCAAGATTGATATTATGGTATTAACAAGCAAGCGAAAAGAGGATGTGGAGCATGATCATCACCAAAGAGACGGACTACGCGCTGCGCATTTTGCGGGTGCTGCTGGACGGGGAGAAGCATTCGGTGGCCGAGATGTCGGAAACGGAATTGATCCCCAATCAGTTTGCCTACCAGATTCTGCGCAAGCTCTCCGCCGGCAATTTGGTGCGGGTGAGCCGCGGCGCTCTCGGCGGCTGCGAGCTGTCCTGCGATCTGGACGCGACCTCCCTCTACGATCTCATGGGGGTCGTGGGGGAGCGGGGCATCCTGTGCGCCTGCATGGAGCCGGGATATGAATGCCGCTGGCAGGACAAGCATGGGCGGTGCACCATCCACTGTCAGCTGGCAGCCTTGCAGCAAAAGCAGGACGAGGCGTTCCGTGCCGTGAGCCTGCGCAGGCTGCTGACCGGCGGATCCGATCCCCAAGATACAAGCAAGCTGTAAAATTTTAAAAGGAGGTACCCGTATGCTGTTTCAAACCACGTCGGCGCACGAAGAGCTGCGCGCGAAGATCCGGAGTTTTGTCGGAGGAGGGAGATCAAGCCCCTGCATTTTTAATGGATCAGAACAACGAGTTTCCCGAGGAGGCTGTCAAGAAGCTGGGTTAAGCTGGGCTGGATGGGCATTCCCTACCCCAAGGAGTACGGCGGTGCCGGTCTTGATGCTCTGAGCTACGCCATCGCGGTGGAGGAGCTGGCCCGTGTGGACGGCGGCACGGGCGTAATCCTCTCCGCCCACGTCTCCCTCGGCTCATGGCCCATTTTCGCCTATGGCACCGAGGAGCAGAAGAAGAAATATCTGGTTCCGCTGGCCAAGGGCGAGAAGATCGGCGCCTTCGGCCTTACGGAGACCAACGCCGGATCCGACGCCGGCGGCACGGAGACCACGGCGCTGGATAAGGGGGACTACTACCTCCTCAACGGCGGCAAGATCTTCATTACCAACGCCCCTAAGGCGGACACCTATGTGGTTTTCGCCGTCACCACGCCGGACATCGGCACCCGGGGCATCTCCGCTTTCATCGTGGAGAAGGGCTGGAAGGGCTTTGAGTTCGGCGACCACTATGACAAGATGGGTATTCGCTCCTCCTCCACGGCGGAGCTGATCTTCAACGACGTGAAGGTTCCCAAGGAAAACCTATTGGGCAAGGAGGGCGAGGGCTTCAAGATTGCCATGTCCACGCTGGACGGCGGACGCATCGGCATCGCCGCGCAGGCGCTGGGCATCGCCCAGGGCGCGTTTGAGCACGCGTTGAGCTATTCCAAGGAGCGCGTCCAGTTCGGCAAGCCCATCGCGGCCCAGCAGAGCATCGCCTTCAAGCTGGCGGATATGGCAACCAAGCTGCGCTGCGCCCGGTTCCTCATCTACTCCGCGGCGGAGCTGAAGGAGCAGCACGCGCCTTACGGCATGGAGTCCGCCATGGCGAAGATGTACGCCTCGGACATCGCGCTGGAGGTCACCAACGATGCCTTGCAGATCCACGGCGGCAGCGGCTACCTCAAGGGCATGGAGGTGGAACGGGCCTACCGCGACGCCAAGATCACCACCCTCTACGAGGGCACTAACGAGATCCAGCGGGTGGTCATCGCCTCTCATCTGTTGGGCAGGCTGGGCAAGAGCTCCGGCGGCGAGAGCCGTTCGGCGGCCAAGAAACCCGCGCCCATCACCGGCATTCGCAAAAAGACCATCTTCCGGGAGGGGGATGCTGCCCAGCAGGTGGCCGACCTTGTGGCGGCGCTGAAGAAGGATGGTCACGACTTCTCCGTGGGCATCCCTATGGATACGCCCATCCCGCAGGCGGAGCGGGTGGTCTCCGCGGGCAAGGGCATCGGGGAGAAAAAGAACATGAAACTGGTAGAGTCGCTGGCCAAGGCCGCCGGCGCGGCCATCGGTTCTTCCCGCCCTGTGGCGGAGACTCTCAAATATCTGCCGCTGAACCGCTATGTGGTATGTCCGGTCAGAAGTTCACCGGCAATCTGTACATCGCCTGCGGCATCTCCGGCGCATCCCAGCACCTTAAGGGCATCAAGGACGCCTCCACCATCGTGGCCATCAATAAGAACGGTAACGCGCCTATCTTCAAGAACTGCGACTACGGCATCGTGGGCGATGTGGAGGAGATCCTGCCCCTGCTCACTGCCGCGCTGGATAGCGGCGAAAAGTTGCCCGCGCCGCCCATGGTAAAGATGAAGCGGCCCACGCCGCCGAAGCCCGCCCCCATCGGCGACCGCTACGTCTGCAGCGGCTGCGGCTACGAGTATGTGCCGGAGTTGGGCGACGAGGACGGCGAGATCGCGCCCGGTACGCTCTTTGAGCAGCTTCCCGCCGAGTGGGTGTGTCCCGAGTGCGCGGAGACGAAGGATCAATTTGTAAAGGCTTGAGGCCGTGAAGGAGGCAAGATAAGATGTATTGCGTGCGTAAAGTAACGAACGACCTCTACTGGGTGGGCGCCAACGACCATCGCCTGGCCCTGTTTGAAAACTGCTTTCCCATTCCCCGGGGCGTAAGCTACAACGCCTACTGCCTGCTGGATGAAAAGACGGTGCTCTTTGACACGGTGGACTGGTCTGCCTGCCGCCAGCTTTTGGAAAATCTGGCGTATGTGCTGGATGGCCGCGAGCTGGACTACCTGCTGGTCAACCATCTGGAGCCGGATCACGCCGCCTGCATCGAGGAGATCCTGCTGCGCCATCCCAAGGTGAAATTGATCTCCAACGAGAAGGCATTCATGCTCATGCGGCAGTTCGGCTTCCATGTGGACGGACATGAGTGCATCGAGGTGAAGGAGGGCGACACCTTCTCCTTCGGCAAGCACACCGTCACCTTTGTGGGCGCGCCTATGGTTCACTGGCCGGAGGCCATGGTGACCCTCGACGTCACCGACGGCGTCCTCTTTTCCGCCGACGCCTTCGGCACCTTCGGCGCGCTGGACGGCAAGCTGTTCGCCGACGAGGTGGACTTCGAGCGGGACTGGCTGGACGACGCCCGTCGCTACCTTACCAACATCGTGGGCAAGTACGGCCCCCACATCCAGCTCCTGCTGAAAAAGGCCGGCGGCGTTTTGGATCAGATCAAGTACATCTGCCCGCTCCACGGCCCCGTGTGGCGCAAGGATCTGGGCTGGTTCATTGAAAAGTACGACACATGGAGCCGCTATGCCCCTGAGACCCAGGGCGTGCTCATCGTCTACGCCTCTATGTACGGCAACACGGAGAACGCGGCGCAGGCGCTGGCGACGTCGCTCTGCGATAAGGGCATGAGCAAGGTGGCGATGTACGATGTGTCCTCCACTCATGTCTCCCAGCTGATCTCCGAGGCGTTTAAGTACAGTCACATTGTCCTGGCCTCTGTGACCTACAACCTCGGCATCTACCCTGCCATGCATGACTTCCTCATGGATATGAAGGCACTGAATCTGCAAAACCGCACCTTTGCCATCATTGAAAACGGCTCATGGGCGGTGAAGTCCGGTGACCTCATGCAGAAATTCGTCAACAATGAGCTTAAGAACATGACGGTGCTCAACGAGCGGCTCAGCCTCGCCTCGTCCATGGGCACGGACAAGCGCACTGAGCTGGAAGCACTGGCGGACGCCATTCTGGAATCTATGAAGTAACTGGCAGGAAAGCCAAAACCAAGACAACAGACAACAAACAGCCCCACCGCGTCGGCGGCAGAAAAAACCGGCTTTCAAAAACAGAGCGGGCAAGCGTGATACTGCGCTTGCCCGCTCTTTGCCCAAAAGGACATGAGAAGTGACCGGAGAAGATGAGAGGATCGAAATGGAGATCAGAAAACGAAACGGGGAGTCTGTTCCCTTTCAACAGGAGAAAATTTTCAACGCCATGAAAAAGGCGTTTGACGGACAGGGCAAGGAGATCGGGAGCAGAGAGATGGATGAGATCCTCGCCACCGTTCTCAACAATCTCTCCGTCACAGTGCCGCTCACCGTAGAACGTGTGCAGGACGAGGTGGAGCGAACGCTCATGGAGCGCGGACACTATGAGGTGGCCAAGGCGTACATCCTCTACCGCGAAAAGCGGTCTGCGCTGCGCCGTGTCCGGCATACCATCGCGCGGACGGTGGGGGATGACTCGCTTGACGAGGTGCTGCGCCGCATCCAGATGGATTTTACCGAGGAAGTCTACTCCCTCGCGGCGCTTCAAATGAAGTTTGAGAGTTTCTGTCGCCTGGGCATGACGGAGGATGAGCGGGCTGAGGCACTGACCAAGGCGGCGGTAGAGCTGACTACGGCAGAGGCACCCAAGTGGGAGTTCATCGCGGCGCGGCTTCTGAACCACTCCTTTCGCTGTCGCAACGCACAGGAATGGGAGGGGCGCGGCGTCTGCGACCTCTATGGCAAGCTTCGCTATCTGACGGATAAGGGACTCTACGGTGACTATATCCTTGCCCACTATACCCACGAGGAGATTGCCATGGCGGAGGACTTTCTCTGCCCGGAACGGGACGAGCTGTTCACCTACTCCGGCCTTGACCTGCTGCTCAAACGCTATGTGATCCAGTCACGCAGCCGCGTGCCGCTGGAAACACCGCAGGAGATGTTTTTGGGTATCGCGCTGCATCTTGCTATGAACGAAGGCTCTGACCGCATGGGGTGGGTAAAACGCTTTTACGATATGCTCAGCCGTATGGAGGTCACGATGGCGACACCTACCATGTCCAACGCACGAAAGCCCTACCATCAGCTTTCAAGCTGCTTTGTGGACACTGTGCCGGACAGTCTGGACGGCATCTACCGCTCGCTGGACAACTTCGCAAAGGTCTCTAAATTCGGCGGTGGAATGGGGATGTACTTCGGTAAGGTGCGCGCTGCAGGCAGCACCATACGCGGCTTTCAAGGGGCGGCGGGCGGTGTTATCCGCTGGATCCGGCTGGTCAACGACACCGCCGTGGCGGTGGATCAGTTGGGGATGCGGCAGGGCGCTGTGGCGGTTTACTTAGACGCATGGCACCGGGATCTGCCGGAATTCCTTCAACTGCGCACCAACAACGGCGACGACCGCATGAAGGCACATGATGTGTTTCCCGCCGTGTGCTATCCGGATCTCTTCTGGCGACTGGCGGAGGAGAACATAGACGCGCCGTGGCATCTCATGTGTCCGCATGAGATCCTCACGGTCAAGGGCTACGCACTGGAGGATTACTGGGGTACAGAATGGGAGAAGCGGTATCTGGACTGCGTCAATGACCCGCGCATCGAAAAGCGCAGCGTCACCGTCAAGGACATCGTGCGGCTGGTGCTTCGCTCGGCAGTGGAGACCGGCACGCCCTTCGCTTTCAATCGAGACAGTGTAAATCATATGAACCCAAACGGCCACACTGGAATGATCTATTGCTCCAATCTCTGTACGGAGATCGCGCAGAACATGGCGCCCATCGAGCACATCAGCACTGAGGTGCACACGGAGAACGGCGACACAATAGTGGTGACGGCCACACGCCCAGGTGAGTTTGTGGTCTGCAATCTGGCGAGTCTGTCTCTCGGTAATCTGCCGGTGGAGGACGAGGCCTATATGGAACGCACGGTGGAAACGGCCATCCGCGCACTGGATAATGTGATCGACCTCAACTTCTACCCGTTGGAATACGCGCGGCTTACCAATCAGAAGTACCGCAGCATCGGCCTGGGCGTCAGCGGCTACCACCACATGCTGGCAAAGCGCGGCATCCACTGGGAGAGCGATGAGCACCTTGCCTTCACCGACGCAGTGTTCGAGCTCATCAACTACGCCGCTGTCAAGGCGGACACAGCTCTGGCACGGGAAAAGGGTCGTTACGCGCTCTTTGAGGGCAGCGACTGGCAGACGGGCGCGTATTTTGAAAAGCGGGGTTATACCTCCGAAAAGTGGCGGGCGCTTGCGAAAACGGTGGCGGTGCAGGGAATGCGCAACGCCTATCTGCTGGCGGTCGCACCGACCTCCAGCACATCTATCCTCTCCGGCACGTCGGCGGGCATAGATCCAATTATGAAGAAATTCTTTTTAGAGGAAAAAAAGGGCAGCATGCTGCCCCGCGTTGCTCCGGAGCTTTCTATGGACACATGGTGGTACTATAAGGCAGCGCATCTAATCGACCAAAGCTGGTCGGTACGCGCCGCGGGCCTTCGCCAGAGACATATTGACCAGGCGCAGAGCATGAATCTCTATATCACCAACGACTATTCCATGCGTCAGGTGCTCAGACTGTATTTGGAGGCGTGGAGGGCCGGCGTCAAGACCATTTACTATGTCCGCAGCAAGGCCCTTGAGGTCGAGGCCTGCGAAAGCTGCTCGTCATAAGGAGGATAGCATGACGGAACTGAAGAAAAAGCCCCTCTTTAACCCGGAGGGCGACCCTGATGTGCGCCTGCGGCGCATGATCGGCGGCAATACCACCAACCTCAATGACTTCAACAATATGAAGTACGCTTGGGTCAGCGACTGGTACCGGCAGGCCATGAACAACTTTTGGATCCCTGAGGAGATCAATCTCTCGCAGGATGTGAAGGACTATCCCCGCCTGCTGTCAGCCGAGCGCAGCGCCTACGATAAAATTCTGAGTTTTCTTGTCTTTTTGGATTCCATTCAGACAGCGAACCTGCCTAATATCGGCGCCTACATTACCGCCAACGAGGTCAATCTCTGCCTGTCCATTCAGGCGTTTCAGGAGTGTGTCCACTCACAGAGCTACAGCTATATGCTCGACACCATCTGTTCCCCCGTGGAGCGCAATGACATCCTCTACCAATGGAAAACGGACGAGCATCTGCTGCGCCGCAACACCTTCATTGGGGACTGCTACAACGAGTTTCAGGAGCGGAAGGACGCTCCCACGCTGCTGCGCGTGATGATGGCAAACTATATTTTGGAGGGCATCTATTTTTACAGCGGCTTTATGTTCTTCTACAATCTCTCCCGAAACGGGAAGATGCCCGGCTCGGCGCAGGAGATTCGCTACATAAACCGCGATGAGAACACGCACTTGTGGCTGTTCCGCAATATCATCACGGAGCTGCAAAAGGAGCAGCCGGAGTTGTTCACCGCCGAGAGCGTACAAGCGCTGCGCGAGATGATGCGTGAGGGCGTGGAGCAGGAGATCGCATGGGGGCATTATGTAATCGGCGACGACATCCCGGGGCTGAACCGGCAGATGATCAGCGATTACATCCGCTATCTCGGCAACCTCCGCTGGACGAGCCTTGGCTATCCCGCATTGTATCCAGGCTTTGAGAGCGAACCGGAGAGCATGGAATGGGTCAGCCAGTACGCCGACGCCAACATGGTCAAGACCGATTTCTTTGAGGCACGCAGTACCGCCTACGCCAAGAGCACCGCACTGATAGACGATTTATAAGAAAACCAAAGACATCAGAATAGGAGATATTACTATGAATTACAGCGCTATGATTCAAAATCGCAGATCCGTTCACGCATTCCGCGAAAAGGAAGTTCCGAGCGAGGCTATCGGCCAGCTCCGATCCTACTATGAAAAGACCTGCCCCCGTCTTGTCCCGGAGATTGCAACGGAGTTGATCGTCTTGGACAAGGATGCACAGCCGGCGCTGGAGAGCTCAGCGGGCTATAATCAATTTCTCATCGGAGCACCGCATTACCTGCTCCTTATGTCTGCCCCGCATTCCTATGCGGCCATCAACGCCGGCTACATGATGGAAGATCTCGTCCTCAAGCTGACTGAGTTGGACATCGACACCTGCTGGATGACCTTCACCGACAGCGACAAAATCAAAAAGGCACTGTCTCTCGCCACCCCGTTAGAGGTGGCGGCAATCGTTGCCTTTGGCTACGGGGAAAAGACCGCAAAAAAGCTGCGGCTGAATATCCTAAGTATGTCTCAGATCGATGTGCGGGCCGAGCAGCAGTACTACGCGCCCAAAAAGGGCGTGAACGATTTGGTTCACATGGGGAGCTGGAGCAACAAGTCTGGGCTTGACGAGATGATGGACTTCTACGACGATATGCTCTGGCAGTCCTTCTACGCCGCTTCGCTCTCCCCCAGCTATCTCAACCGTCAGCCCTATGGCTTCCTTGTGCAGGATCACAGCATCTATTTGGTGCAGCAGGAGGATGCCTACACCGATAATTTGGATGCCGCATTGGATCTCGGTATTGTCATGCTCCACTTCTCCGCCGTCGCCTCCCAGTGGGCGGGGCAGGTACGCTGGGAACTTTCACCTGCTGCGCCCGACGGCCTGCCGGAAGGACTTCGCTCCGCTGCGGTGTACCACATGTAACGACTCTGGGGGAAGCAAGGCAACGGTAAAATGCGCGACCGTCGATCCGCGGTTGAGCGTATGTTCCATTAGAAAAGAAGAACCTATCAGTCAGAGTCTGAGTAAGGAAAATAGGAGGTATTTTTTATATGGCTACCGTCATCTCAGGATGAGGTCACAATGTGGTGTGGGGAGAGACCGGAGTCTTGAGAATACCCAAACAAAGGAAAGGAGCTGACAGATATGGCAGCTATGAACATGAATCAGGAGCAGTTTAAGCAGTTGATCCGGGAGGAAAAGCCTGTTTTGGTGGATTTCTGGGCGCCCTGGTGCAGCTACTGCCGGAGGATCGGCCCCGCGTATGAGAAGATTGGAGAGGAATACGCGGACAGCCTTGCCGTCGGCAAAATCAACATTGACGAGGAGCCGCGGCTGGCGGGGGCCGAGGGGGATCGAGGAC
>ENA-OQKJ01000125-OQKJ01000125.1-human-gut-metagenome-genome-assembly--contig:-NODE-125-length-19235-cov-2.345562_pt1 | contig 19235 bp, 17 predicted proteins | sample MGYA00242647_ERZ504795 | MGnify/ENA primary metagenome ERZ504795 (study PRJEB26092, sample SAMD00036398) | human gut metagenome | host: Homo sapiens | study: EMG produced TPA metagenomics assembly of...
CACACGGATTTTCCTGCACCTGTCGGCATGACTGCAAAAGCATCTCTCCCCGCCAAAATGCTGTCGATCACAGATTTCTGTCCCGCCCTGAATGAATCATATCCAAACAAAATTTTTAATGCCTGTTCGGGGGTATGGTGTTTGTCATTATTACATGTATCTTTTGTTTCGGTGTCCGAAGCATTTTTTGATAATATTTTCATATGTCATCCTAACTAAAATTGTGTTTGCTTCTTGTAAAAAAGTGTCTGCGACACTCTCAACTCCCCTAACCCTCATTCATGAGGGGAAGGGGTTTTCTTATTTCCTTCTTTATTGTAAAATTCTATTATGAATATATTACAATCCATCTTTACCGATTATTATGAACACATCATTTACGAACTCCATCCTCGTCCTGCTGTCATTGAAAATGTCAACAAGATGATTCATTGTGGTGACCCTTCTTACGGTGGTGCCATGTATGGCTGTCCTCACTGTGGAAATCTTAAATTTGTTCCCTTTCGCTGTAAAAGCCGTTTTTGCCCTTCCTGCGGAAACAAATACAACCAGCTTCGTTCTTTTCATATGTCCTGTAAGCTTGTTTCTTGCGTTCATCGCCATTGTGTTTTCACTATCCCAGCGGAACTTCGCGTTTATTTTCTCGAAGACAGGACTCTCTTAGATTGTTTATTTCATTCTGTTCGTGATGTTGTTTTACGCATGTTTTCCAAAATGAATAAAACCGAAAACTTTACTCCTGGGCTTATCTGTATTCTTCACACTTTTGGGCGTGATTTAAAATGGAATCCTCATATCCACGATCTCATCTCCGAGGGTGGGGCTGGTAACATCACTCCTTGGCGTCCTGTCAAACACTTTGATTACAGTTCCTTCGTAATGCTTTCCGCAAAGTCCTGCTTGAACGACTTACCTCCCGCATTGGTCCGACTTTTCGCAAAGTCAAAAATGAAATGTACACGAAACACGCTGACGGCTTTATGTCCGTGCAAAGCCAAATCTTTGCACTCCTGATATCACCATTAAATACATCAGCCGATACCTCGGCAGACCTGTTATTGCCACATCGCGTATTGATACTTATGACGGCAAAAATGTAACCTTTCATTACACCAGACACGAAGACAATAAAACTGTTACTGAAACCATTCCTGCTTTGAACTTCATTCAAAAACTCATTGTCCACATCTCCGAAAAACATTTTAAAATGCTTCGCTACTATGGGATATATGCCAAACATCATAAGCAGGAAATGAAGCTCCGTAAATGTATTTCTGCCGAAAAACAATGTTTCCTACATTCTAGTTAGCAACCACCTGTTCAACTGGTGGTTTATTATTAGCCCTCCAAAGGGCTATTGTTACTGCTCGCCCCAAAGGGCGGTATCGCAAGCACTTTTGCTAGCCCGCTATAAAGCGGTACTACTCGAATCTTCTCGTCTCGATTCTTCTGCTTACTCTTTTATATACTTTTGAACTGCTTCATCTGTTATATTGCCAATCGTTTCAACATAATATCCTCTAGCCCAAAACGCTTTATCCCATTTACTTTGCAACTCAGGATGCCTGTCATAAATCATTAATGTGCTTTTTCCTTTCAGATACCCCATAAAATCTGATACTCTGAGTTTTGGTGGAATTGCTACGCTTAAATGTACATGATCTATACATACCGCTCCTGCAATTATCTCTACATTTTTATACTGGCATAAAGTTGCTATTATCTCTCGGACATCTCTGCGTATTCTCCCATACAATACCTTCTTTCGGTATTTTAGGAATAAACACAATGTGATACTGGCATTTCCAACGAGTATGTGATAAACTTTTATTGTCCATTTGGACCGCCTCCTTTGATTTTGAGTTTGGCTTGCGACACCATTCTCATTCTATCACAGGAGGCTTTATTTTGTTATCCTCACCACTTCCGACTACTCTATTCTCCCCAGCATAGCTGGGGGATTAGACTTTTCATTTAAGAGTTAAGTAAAAGGGGCTGTCGCACTAAGTTGATATGCTCTCTTCCAGGAATCCTCTTTATAATTTTTCAAAACCACTAATTTGGTGGTATACTTTAATCATCAAAAGAACATCAATGAATACAGGAGGTAAAGATTATGTTTAGTGGAACACATTATGGAATCAAAGTTGATATGGGTTGGTTAAAGGATGACGTCGATGGGTTGAAACAAGTAGTTGATTTTTTTAAATAAAGATAACATCAAATTTGTTTTACTTCCAGTCGCAAATCAAAGATTCAAGATCGATGTAGATCGAGTAGGAGGCGGCTTTCGCCGCCGACCTCTCACACCACCGGACATGCGGTTCCGCATCCGGCGGTTCAGTTAACTTAACATCTTGTTTGACAAAAATATTCCTCTGCTGAGAGTAACCCGAACTTTTTCAGACGTGCATTTGACATTGCATAGCAAATAGTTTCTGTACGACAAACCCGAGCATATCCATGGAACCCTGCCGCACTTTTTGCATTCTTTTTACTAACACCCAGTTTTACCAGATTTTTATATCTGGTTTTAGGATTTTTCCAATGTTTCCATATGCACATTCTGAACCTGTACCTAATAACCGTATCGAGTCTTCGGGTTGCTGTAAGAATTGAGCCAATTTTAAAGTAATTGATCCAGCCTCTTACCACTTCCGCTATCTTTTGGGCTTTATATGAGTTACTTACACCCCACTTGCGGCTCGTTAATTTTCTGACTTTCTTCATTACCTTATCCAATGACTTTTTAGGGACTTTTATCTTATATTTCTTTTCTTGAAACTGATAATAGAAGGCAAATCCCAGATATTGTATTTCTGTGGGTCTCCCTATTTTACTTTTGCCCCTGTTCACTTTCAGCCGCAGAACATTTTCAACATACTTCGTGACCGATTCCATTACCCTTGCCGCAGCTTTTTCGCTTTTGACAAAAATAATACAGTCATCTGCATATCGTGCAAATTTAAGTCCTCGGCTTTCAAGTTCCCAATCCAATTCATTGAGCAGTATGTTAGCGAGAAGTGGTGAAATATTTCCCCCTTGTGGGGTTCCGATTTCTGTTTCTTCTATCTGTTCTCCAACCATAACTCCACTTACTAGAAATTTTCGGATTAGCGAAAGTATTTTTCCATCCTTAATCTCTTTGTTCAAAACAGATATTAACTTGTCGTGTTCTACCGTATCAAAAAACTTTTCCAAGTCAATATCCACGACCCAGTTATATCCTTCATTCATGTATTCAACTGCTTTTAATACTGCCTTCTGTGCACTTTTTCCGGGTCTGAATCCATAGCTGTTCTCATGAAATTTTCTTTCATATATAGGTGTTAATACCTGTGCAGCTGCTTGTTGTACCATGCGATCTGTGACAGTTGGAATACCAAGTTTTCGTTTGCTTCCGTCTGCTTTAGGGATTTCCACTCTCTTTACTGGCATTGGTTTGTATGACTGATTTCTTATACTCTCTCTGAGTTGCTGGCCATTTACTTTCAAATGAGAAAGCAAATCGGCACATTCCATTCCGTCTATTCCTGCCGCACCTTTATTCTTTTTCACCTGTTTGTAGGCACGATTCATGTTTTCATTTGACAGAATGCGTTCTATAAATATTCCTTGTTCCTCCATGCACTGTTTCCTTTCCTTTTCGTGAGTTCCGACCACTTAGTACTTGTGGTACTCCTCTCGGCATGTGTTTCGTCTAAAACTCTCAATTAGGACGTACTCCAGATGATTAACTGTTCTGTCCTTTGCTCCATCCGGTTTCCCGGACTTCTTCGCTGTCGGGTAAGGGACAAACCTTACGGTTATTCCCTCCCCAAAGAACGGAACGTGCGACTTTCACCGCATTCCGCTCACGTATCTATAACGCATAATATCCCATTTGCGCGGCTCGATTGGAATTCATAGCTCTTTTTCGGTCAGACGGTGCCTTTTTGCTCGGCATTCAAAGTATTCCCTGTCAAGAAATGGATTCTTGTTTAAAGATATTTGCCCTTTTCGCACAATTGGCATATCCATCATCAGAAATAGGATGTTTTTGTCCGACATAAATGTCCACTTTCTGCCTTTATGCTCTTTCCAGTATTTGTTAACTATCCAGTGCTTGTTTTGTTTGGGTGTCTGCGTTTGGACCATCTCCACAACATTTCCCATATGCGATGATCCAACGTATGAAAGCACTTCTTAGCACATGATGAGTGATGATAATTTGCCCATCCTACTGTCACCTCATTTATTTTCTTTATGAGTATTTCCTGTGTGGCTGTCTGGTTTTCTTTTATTATTTCACTGATTTTTCTCGTAATTTTCTTCATAGATTTATGTGACGGCTTGATAATCAGTTTCCTTTAAATTTACGAAAGTTCCAACCCAGAAAGTCGAATCCATCATTAATGTGAGTAATGACCGTTTTCTCTTCTGACAGTCTCAGTCCTCTTTCTTCAAGAAATCTTTCTATCATTGGTTTGATTTCTTTCAGTGTTTCTTTGTCAGATGCTGTAACGATAAAGTCGTCAGCAAATCTCACCACATGTACTTTATGCGCATTGTACTTCACACTAAATGTCCTTTTAACTTTGCTTCTCCAGTATACATCCAGTATCATGGGTTCTAATCCATCAAGTACCATGTTTGCATAAGTTGGCGAGATAACTCCTCCCTGTGGAGAGCCTTCTATAGTCGGATATAACTTTCCCTTTTCTACATATCCACAACGCATGAACTCTTTCATAATTCTTTTGTTTCCGGGAATGTTATCCATCATCCACCGATGGCTGATTTTATCAAAGCAGCTTTTTATATCCCCTTCCAGAATCCATTGTGGAGAATCCTTTCTGCTAAGTACACTAAACGCATACTCACGTGCATCTTCAGGACTTCTGTATTTCCGAAATCCAAAGGAGATCCTGTCGGCAGTTGTTTCTGCCACTGGTTCCAGCGCAAGAAGTTGTAATGCCTGCATAGCCCGGTCTCTCATAGTAGGTATTCCCAAAGGACGCTTTTCTTTCTTGCCAAACTTTTCGATATATACCCTTTTCAATGGTTTTGCATGATATGTCTGGCAGTCCAGGCTCCTTACTGCGTTTACTTTTTCTTTATCAGATTTCCAAAATTCTCCATCTATACCTGGAGTTTTCTTTCCTCTGTTGCTAACCACTCGTTTAACAGCCAGAGCCTTCGCGTAAAATGAATTAGTTATTAAATACTGTAATCTCTTAACCAATCTCAGCTTTTGTTCTAATGTTGCCTTTACAATTCGAATCTGTAGCCTGTTAACTTGTTCTTCTGCTTTCTTCCAATCTATCTGGTTCCATTGAAGTTTCATGTCTGTATTGTCCTCACAAATGTGCCATTGAACTTGATACATTCACAGTTTCCAGTTTCTTCATGTAATTGATACGCGTTGGAAGTCTGCTTCCTTTCGGACAGGGCAAATCTTGAACCCTTATTTCATGCATTACACATGAACTTTCGCTTTTTCCAACATCCTCTGCCTTCTGTGCATTGTGCTTTTCTTACGATTAGCCTACCTTTTCCCAGGAGCACATAAGGTTTACCTTGTTTCGTCATTTAAATAATCTTGATATGTTTAGGTTCTGCCTATAGACCGGGAGTTCTCTGTCCGTTTGGCATGATACCATAGTAATTATCATGTCCCTGACTCCGTACTATTTTAGTCAAGGTGTATCAACCACTTTCACCTTTTACACGAGTGACGACCCTTACGACAGTTCACATATGTTAACCTTGCATATCTTTTCCTTGCAATAGGACAGATGTGGTTTCTGTCTTTCTCACGTTGTCCCGCTGCTCCGCACCTTTCATTACTTACTGGGCACTATGCGGTAGAAATACTACAAACGGATGTAGTAGTGAATTTATCACAATTTAAATGACGACTTGCAAGTCGCACACTATGACATCTGCTGACTTCCTATGATTCGTTGTTACTATGGCTGATGAAACCACTCATAGGATCTCCCCGGTTAAAATACGCTATCTTTCTCATCACCTATCCGCCATGTCTACTACCAGTCCTCTGTTAGCTATTGGACTTCAACTTGTTCAGCAGTCTTATCCGAACTGTAAGCCTTATACATGATTTCTGTCCGTCGGACCAATGGTTTGCCTCAGGCTTCCTTCAGATTCCATCTCACAATGGACACCCTTGCCTTGTTGGCTATGTGCTTCCCGCTAACAGGCGCACTTAGGACTTTCACCTTTAGAATAACGTTCGCGCCGGGCGAACTGACATCTCCCCCGCCTACAGAGGCGGGGGCTTCCTTTCGCAAAAAGCGAACCGTCGGTTCTCGTTCGATGACACCACTGTGTCAAGCATAAGCGAGCTATCCCCGTGTGCCCCACGGTTTTTTCTATATTCCTGTCACTGCAGGCTGTACATAAGACGCATACCCTCATTCCGGATATTGACTGCAGCATTGACATCCCTGTCATGGTGTGTACCGCATTTCGGACAGATCCATGCACGGATTCGCAGATCCTTCGTTTCGGTATTCTTATACCCGCATACACTGCACAGCTGGCTGCTTGCAAAGAAACGGCCTACTTTCACCAGCTGTTTTCCCTGTTCTTCCATTTTGTACTTCAGGAAATTCACAAATATCCCCCAGCCGTTATCCAAAACGGATTTGCCAAAGTGCAGCGCCTGTGACATTGCTTTCATATCGAGATCTTCTATACAGACGCAATCATACGCATCTGCAATCTTTCGCGATTGTTTGTGTAAAAAATCTCTGCGCTGGGCCGCTACTTTCTCATGCATTCTGGCAACCCGGATCCGCTGCTTTCCACGGTTTTTGGAACCTTTCTGCATTTTTGAGAGCTTTCGTTGTTCTCTCTTTAATTTCTGTTCCGCTTTTCTGTAATATCCCGGATATTCCGGTTCTCTGCCTTCACTGTCCCTGTACAGTTCCTGCATGGAAAAATCCAAACCAAGAAATTGATGCATGGGCTGTTTTTGTACTTGGTTTTCGTACTCGAACAGAACGCTTGCATAATAGTCCCCGCCCGGATTTTGACTGATGGTGACCGATTTGATCCGGTAATCTTCCGGTATCGCTCTGTGCTGTTTGACCTTCACATACCCTGCTTTTGGAAGCTTCAGGTGCCCATTTTCAAGGGCTACCGTGCCCTTCTGGTTATTCGTTGTATAAGAAGCGCGGGTTTTATGTCTGGATTTGAATTTCGGAAATCCAACTTTCGGATCCCGGAAGAAGTTATTATATGCCTTTTGCAGATTCATCTGTGCATTTGCAAGGGCTAGACTGTCAACCTCTTTCAGCCACGGAAATTCTTTTTTGTACTGCGCCGGGGTATTGTTCCGTTTCTTTTTCGTTTTCTCGTAATATTTGATTTTATCATCCAGCATTTTATTATAGATGAACCGTACACAGCCAAACGTTTTGGCAAACAGTGTTTTTTGTTCCCTGTTCGGATATATCCTGAATTTATATGCTTTGTTTGCCATAAGACCTGCCCCTTTTGCGGCTTTTTTCTCCCTGTGACTCAATATATTTTCTGATGACTTCTATTGGTGCGCCGCCTGTTGTAAGCAGGCAGAAACTCTGGCTCCAGAAACATTCTTTCCACAGTTTCTGCCGTATCTGCGGAAATTCTTTTTTCAGGAGTCTGCTGCTTGCACTTTTATATGCGTTTATGAACTTGCTTATTTCTGTATTTGGATGCGCCTTGAAAAGTATATGCACATGGTCTTTATCGTGATTCCATTCTTCAAGGGTGATATTGTAATTTGGAGCAATATACGCAAAGATCTCTTTTGCCCTGCCGGAAATTGCGTCATCAAAAACCTGTCTGCGGTACTTAACCACAAGAACAAGATGATAGTGCAGCAAAAACACTGAATGTGCATTATTATCCAAATCCATTGTATTTCGACCCCTTTCTGCCATTCGACTGATTCTATTATACCATGATTAGAACCCACTATCAAGAAGGTAACGGACGCAATTCATCTCCCACCTTAGAGGTCGGAGTCTTCTTGCTGAAAGAGGATAAAAGTCCGTTTTCTGCTGACTTTTCTTCTTATTATTAGTCAAGCGGATATTCGCAATCCGCTTCGCTACTTGCTCATAACCGAATAACTGCTTCGCAGCTTATCAGGAGTGGCTTGTACCACTCCTGATACAAGCAAGTCCCAACCCACTGCTTATTGCTCCACGCAATGGAAGCAGGGGACTTGCTTGATTCGATTAAATCACTTTCGTCGTCCACTCCGAGCAGTCCCATACGCTGGTTGCCAGGCCATCATAAAATTCCGGCTCATGGCAGACCATAAGAACAGTTCCTTTGTACTCTTTCAGTGCGTTTTTTAACTCCTCTTTTGCGTCTACATCGAGATGGTTGGTCGGCTCATCGAGGACAAGAAGATTGGTTTCGCGATTGATCAGTTTACAGAGGCGAACTTTTGCCTGTTCTCCTCCTGAGAGCACACGCACCAGGCTTTCAATGTGCTGTGTGGTAAGACCGCATTTGGCAAGCGCTGCACGGACTTCATACTGAGTATAGGATGGAAATTCTTCCCAGATTTCCTGGATACAGCTGTTGGTGTTGCCTTTTGGCATTTCCTGCTCGAAATATCCGATTTCCAGATAATCGCCAAGCTCCACGTCTCCGCCAAGGGACGGGATCAAACCGAGGATACTCTTTAAGAGCGTTGTTTTTCCAATTCCGTTGGCACCGGTGAGCACGATCTTTTCGCCACGCTCGATCGCAAAGGTCAGCGGTCTGGAGAGCGGTTCTTCATAGCCGATCACAAGTTCTTTTGCAGTCACAACGAAGCGGCCCGAAGTGCGCGCAGTGCGGAAATGAAATTCCGGCTTTGGTTTTCTTTCGCAAGCTCGATCACATCCATCTTATCCAGCTTCTTCTGCCGTGACATAGCCATATTTCTGGTTGCCACACGGGCTTTGTTTCGTGCCACGAAATCCTTCAGTTCACTGATCTCCTGCTGCTGACGGTTATAGGCAGCTTCCTTCTGCGCTTTTTTGACCGCATAAACCTCCTGGAAGTGATCGTAATCACCAACATAACGATTCAGCTCTTTGTTTTCCATATGATAGATCAGATTGACAACACTGTTCAGGAATGGAATATCGTGAGAGATCAGAATGAAGGCATTTTCATACTCTTCAAGGTATCGTTTCAGCCAAGTGATATGTTCCACATCCAGGTAGTTGGTCGGCTCATCCAAAAGAAGGATGTCCGGTTTTTCCAAAAGTAATTTTGCCAGAAGTACCTTCGTTCTCTGTCCGCCGGAAAGTTCGGTGACATCGCGTTCGAGACCGATCTCTTCAAGACCAAGCGCACGGCCAATCTCTTCTATTCTGGAATCCAGAATATAAAAATCATGTGCATCCATCATCTCCTGGATCACGCCGAGTTCTTCCATCATTGCATTCAGCTCGTCCTCGGAGGCATCGCCCATGGAATACGCAGATCGTGTTCATCCGCTCTTCCATCTCGTACAACCAGGAAAAAGCACTTTTTAACACATCACGGATCGTCATACCTTTTTCCAGAACGGTATGCTGGTCCAGATAGCCGACACGGACGTTTTTTGCCCACTCAACCTTTCCTCATCCGGCAGTCAGCTTTCCGGTGATGATGTTCATAAAGGTTGATTTCCCTCGCCATTTGCACCTACCAGACCGATGTGCTCCCCCTTTAGCAGGCGGAACGATACATCTTCAAAAATCGCACGGTCGCCGAAGCCGTGGGACAGATGTTCTACATTTAAAATACTCATGCATAAATTCTCCTTCTTCTGTTGTATTGGAATTTTCCGATCTCCTGACCGTTTTCTTTTTCATATTATAGTCTGAATCATTATATAGGGAAATTCCCTCTTTTGGCAAGCTTTTTCTATACCGTCCCAGGCTTTTATCCCGTATCCGGAAAGTATCCTTTTCCGCAACAAAAAAGAAGAACTCCTTCGGAAAAAGGTTCTCCTCTCAGAATTCTTCTTTTTGTTTTTTGTTCCAAAACCATAACCATTTCGGAATTTAAGAACACTTCTTCTTTGTCCATACACCCACTCCGCATACATTTCTTTTACGGTATGGATACACATACTCCACAAGATACTGCGAGTTCTGCATTTCTTCACGCGTAGATTCACCGGAAAGCACAAGTGCTGCAGAAATGCCCGCCATGTTGGCGCACGCAATGTCCGTATAGAGACGATCTCCCACAAGAACAGCCTCATCGCGCGTTCTGCCTGTCATATCAAGTGCCATCTCAACCATCCGTATGCCTGGTTTTCCGATATAAGTCGGCATACGATGGATCGCATGACCGATCATCTCGCAGATGGAACCGCAATCCGGCACGTAGCCGAATTCAATCGGACAAGCATAGTCCGGGTTCGTTGCAGCGTAATCGAGCTCCGGGCGCTCTATCAACAGCCGACAGATATCCGTCAGTTTTTGATACGTCAGTTCATTGTCATAGCTTGCAAGCACACACGCAATTCCTTCTTTCTCCGGATCGCGGGTGGTACACACACCGAAGCTCTCCAATTCCCGGATCAGAGAGTCCGTTCCCAGCACATAGACGGGACGGGATCCATATTTCTGCTTCAGATAATGCGCTGTTGCAACAGAAGCCGTCAGAAAGTTCGCGCTTGTTGTCGGGATGCCCAGCTTTGCAAATTTTTTCCGGTAATCTGCTACGCTCATCGTCGTATTATTTGTGATAAACACATAATCTCCGCCGTACTCGGACAGTCCGTTTAAAAACCGGTCTGCTCCCGGAATCAGACGGTTCCCCACGCAGATGGTTCCGTCGATATCCAAAAGGAACAGCTTTTTTTCTCCAATCGGTATCACTTCGCGTTGCGGCAGGAAACGGCCACATCCGGATAATTAGTGATGACTGCGTCAACACCGGCCTCCATCAGACGCTCGATCTCCGCCTTATCATTGACCGTCCACACATGCACCGCAAGATCGCTTTCCACATACCGCTGAAGAAAGTCTGCCATCTGCACATGAAAGGTTGCCGGATGAAGAGCTCCTGTTCCGATTTTTTTCGCATAATTCACGACATCATAAATAATATCTGCGTAGAGGATGCCGGTGCTGGCTTTCGGATCCAGTTCCAGAATTTTTGCAATGCTGTAATGGTTAAAGGAAGAATAAATCACGCGATCTTCCATCTCCATCTCTTTTGTCAGCTCGAGTACCTTTTTTTCCAGGTCTTTATACCAGAAAATACCGGTTTTCAGCTCGACATTGATCGTCATTCCCGTTGGTTTTAATGCTTCATATACTTCGCGAAGCGTCGGAATTTTTACATCCTGATACTCCGGATGTGTCTTATTAAAGTTCAGGATCTTTAATTCCGCAAGCGTATAATCTTTGACAAATCCGCTTCCGTCACTGACCCGGTCGATTTCCTCATCGTGGACAACAACCATCTCGCCATCTTTTGTCAGCTGTACATCCAGTTCCACACCGTCTGCTCCCTGCTCTGCTGCAAGAAGAAACGCTTCCAGTGTATTTTCCGGTGCATATGCACTGGCTCCTCTGTGTGCCCATACTTTTGTTTTCTATCTCGTATCTGTCCTCCATTTTCCGTTCCCATTTCCAAACCTGCACTCTTTTCTATCTTTTTTCCCGGCTGCAGCTTTTTTCTTTTATCGTAAACCCTGAAAATAAGTCAAGCGGATATTCGCAATCCGCTTTGCTACTTGCTCATAACCGAATAACTGCTCCGCAGTTTATCAGAAGGAGCTTGCACTCCTCCTGATACAAGCAAGTCCCCACCCACTGCTTATTGCTTCACGCAATGGAAGCAGGGGACTTACTTGATTCGGTTAAAAAAAGCGGTACTGACTCTTTTGCATTATTTGGCGGCTTACTATAAATCCGGAAACACGCCGGATTTTTGTCTCCGACGCATTTCCAGTCATATCTGAAAAATCATTTCCGTAACTCGGATCTTCCCCTTCATAGAAACCGTTCAAACACGCTTTGGGAACTCGTTTTTCTTCACTATAGGACGAAATCTTATTTTTGTAAAGCCTGTCTCTTATTCATTTACCAGATTATAGTCCTCGATGGAGCTGTTGATCTGGGAAGCCATTGATTCTACTGCTTTCTCCGGAGTCTCGTTTCCGTTGATCATATTCTCGATTTCTGTTTCCACAATCTGTCTTGCCTCCGGGAATACAGAGAGAAGTGCGCCGGCGTACTGCGGCTTGGAATCGTGCAGCTGGTCGATTGCGGTCTGGAACTGCGGATACTGTTCTACATTATCTTTAAAGGTCTGCTCCTCATCAGCAGCTGTTGTTACTGGGAAGTAACCCGTCTCGGCATTCCAGTATGCCTGAGATTCCGGGGAAATCAGGAATTTAATAAATTTCCAGGTAGCTGCTGCTTTTGCATCATCGTTGTTGTTCAATGCCCAGAGAGATGCTCCTCCGATGGAAACACCGCCCTCATCGCCGTCCTTGATTGTCGGGAAATATGCGGTTCCAACTTCGAAGCTTCCATTGACATCCTGTAAAATCTGCTTCAGAGATGCGGTAGAGCCAAGGGTGATCGCTGCTTTTCCGGAAGTAAAGTCTGTCGTTGCGGTATCACTTCCGGCACGGCCTACGTTTGGTGCAACGTCGGCATCGTTCAGGGCTTTCCACTCATTTAAGATGTTGAGCGCTCCGCCGTTGGAATCAAATTCAACTGCAGTAGCAGCGGCATCACGGCCATTTCCATTATCCGCATAGGAAAGTCCCTGTTTACAGAGCCACTGTTCGAAATACCATCCATAGATGGAGAGTGCCAGCGGTTCACCGGCTCCGCCCTTTGTTTTCAGATCATCACCGATAGCAAGAATTCCTTCCAGGCTTGTCGGAACCTCAGTGATCCCTGCTTTTTCAAACATATCTTTGTTGTAATACAGAATCGGTGTGGACGAATTGAATGGCATCGAGTACAGCTCATTGTTTACCGTATAATAAGCAGCGATATTCGGCTCGATCTGGGAAATGTCATAGCCATCTGCATTAATCAGCTCCTGCATCGGAATGACCCAGCCGGAATCAATCATAAAGCGTGTTCCGATATCATAAATCTGTACCAGGTCTGCTCCCATATTTCCGATCTGTGCACTTTTCAGTTTGTTAATCGTATCATCATATTCTCCCTGATAAACCGCCTCAACGGTAATGCCATCGGTATTCTCTTCATTGAATTTATTGACAAGATAATCCATTGCCTCGCCATTGACACCGCCCATGGAATGCCAGAAGGTAATCGTGGTTCCCTTCGTATCCTGGTTTAAATCCGGTGCTTCTGCGCCATCTGCCGTACTTCCTGCCTCTGTGCTGGCTGTGGTTTCATCTGTTGTCGCACTCTGTGCCTCACTCGTTGTTTTCCGCCTCCGCATCCGGTAAGCGCCATAGCTGCCATAGAAGCCGCAAGAATTGATGCAATCTACTTTTTCTTCTATTTTTTCTCCTCGTTTTTCATACAGTTTTCTATTCTTTTTTCTGTCACAGGAATCAGCCCTTGACTGCTCCCGAAAACATTCCTTTGATTAAGGCCTTCTGGCCCACGATAAAGATGGAAATGGATGGAATGATAATCATTACCACGCCCGCCAGCATCAGGGTAATCGACTGTGCGTCGACGCTGTTCAGCATACTGATACCAATCTGTACGGTACGCTTGCTGTCCGAACCTGTAACCAGCAGCGGCCACATGTACATATTCCATGCATTGATAAAGGTGTAAACCGCCATTGCTCCCATTGCTGACTTTGTCAGCGGCATCAGGATTTTTACGATAAACCGCAGATTCCCGCAGCCGTCCAGCTTCGCCGATTCATAAAGAGAAACCGGAAAAGTCATGTAGAACTGGCGGAACAGGAAAATTCCCATTGCAGAGGTAAGAGAAGGCAGAATCAGAACAATATAGGTATCGAGCAGTCCGAGACTTCCTACCGTCAGATAATTGGAAATAATGGTTGCCTCACCCGGCACCATCATGGTCGCCATTACCAGCATAAACAGAATATTTTTCCCTTTGAAATCCAGGAAAGAGAAGGCAAATGCCGCAAGAGAACACGTTACAATCTGACCCAGCGTAATGCTGCCCGCAACCAAAAATGAGTTCAGGACAAAGCGTACCAGCGGAATTTTATGAAATGCTTCCACGAAATTTTCCAGCGTCGGATGTTTTGGCACGATGTTCATTGCCATTGTGTAAAGCTCGCCGGACGGCATAAACGCTACACTGATGGTATAAAGCAGCGGAAACAGCATAAACAGACAAACGATCAGGTTCATGGTAACCAACGCTGTTTTCTGAAGCATTTTCTTTCTTTTTGCTTTTGCATTCATTGCCAGATGCAGTGCCTGCAGCTCCTCTGCAGAATAAGTTTTTGGTCCGGCAATCGTAGTTGCTATTGTAGACATCAGTATTTTACTCCTCTCTTTTCCATGCGGAACATAACCAGGGTAAGCGCCATGACAATCAGAAACAAAACAACGGACTGTGCGGCTGCGCTTCCAAACCGGTAATTAAAAAACGCATCACGGTATATCGAATATACAATCAGGTTCGTGGATTCTCCCGGTCCTCCCTGTGTCAGGATTTTCACCTGTCCGAATGACTGGAATGCCTGAATAATGTTAACAACCAGTGTGTAGAACATGATCGGAGAAAGCCCCGGCAGTGTCAGCTTAAAAAATTTCTGTACTGCATTCGCTCCATCTACAGAAGCACGCTCATAAATCGAATCATCAATGTTTCCAAGTCCCGCCGAAAAATACAGGAAATTGATGCCACTGTTCAGCCATGCCGTAAGGACAGCCACACAGATCAGCGCATATTTCGGATCACTGACCCAGTTAATGCTCACATGCAGCAATTTGTTTACGATACCGATCGTGGGATTTAAAATAATCTTGAAAATCATGGCGCCTGAGCTCGATGCTACTGCCATTGGGAGTGCATAGGAAGTACTGAATACCCGGATTCCCGGGAAAGCCTTGCTGCAAAGAACTGCTCCCAGAAGGCCAAGCGCCATACTTCCGACTACAACAATCGCCACAAATTCCAGTGTAACCCAGAGACTGTTGTAAAAGGATGGATTCGATAATAAGCTTTTATAGTTATCCAGTCCCACATACAATTTCGCTTCTCCAAGCTTGTTTGTCTTATACAGGCTCAGATAAATGGTTTTAAAAAACGGATAAAACAGAAAGATGCTAAAGATCACCATACTCGGGATTAGATACATATAAACTTCTGCTTTTTTACACTTTTCGATTACTTTTTTCACTTCTTGCTCCTTCTTATGCTGTTGCACGTTCTTCTTTTTCAACCGGCAGAGATAAAATATTTTCTTCTGTAAACGGATCAAAGATCTGTGCTTTCTCCATATCTGCATACAATGTAATGCTTTCCTTTACAGTAACCGGCACCTCGGAAGGCACTCTTGCTGTAATCAGATTTTTTCCGGTATTCATATGCAGATACGCTTCTGCACCGATCATCTCCCGCAGGTCAACAAATGCCTTCAACTGATTCTCTTCGTAACAGATCCGATGTGCGGAAGCGGTTGTTTCGTCCTGTAAATCCTCCGGTCTCAGACCTAAGATCACCATTTTTCCGAGATAAGCGCGACGAAGCACCATTTCGTTCTCTCCTTTTGCACGAAGGGTAACTCCTCCGTCTGCCTCCAGATAAACCGCTCCGTTTCTTTCCATCACCATCGTTTCCATAAAATTCATACTCGGAGCTCCGATAAAACCAGCCACAAATTTGTTTGTCGGATGGCGGTAAATCCGCTCCGGTGCATCCGCCTGCTGCACAACACCGTCTTTCATAACAATAATTTTTGTACCAAGCGTCATCGCCTCCGTCTGATCATGGGTAACATAAATCACCGTCGTTTTCAGTTCCTTATGTAATTTTGCCAGCTCCACCCGCATCTGTGCCCGCAGCTTCGCATCCAGATTTGAAAGCGGCTCATCCATTAAAAATGCTTTCGGCCGTCTCATAATTGCGCTTCCAATCGCAACTCTTTGTTTCTGACCACCGGAAAGTGCTGCCGGTCTCCGGTCAAGTAAATGCTCAATTCCAAGCATTTTAGCTGCCTCATGTACCTTTTTATCAACTTCATCCTTGGGCTGTTTCCGGATTTTCAGAGAAAACGCCATGTTTTCATATACCGTCATATTCGGATAAAGCGCGTAGTTCTGAAATACCATCGAAAGATCGCGATCCTTTGCTTCTACATAATTACAAAGCTGTCCATCAATCCAGAGCTCCCCGCTCGTAATCTCCTCAAGACCGGCAATCATCCGAAGCGTCGTCGATTTTCCGCAGCCGGAAGGTCCAACAAAAATCACAAACTCCCGATCCGGTATTTCAAGCGAAAAATCCTGAACCGCATAATGTTCCTTATCATAAGATTTACAGACATTCTTCAACACAATATTTGACATTCGTTTTTCTTCCTCCTCGTCTTGTCGAGACTCATTATACCTTTCCTTCCGTAAAGCCCACTACCACCGCTTTGTAAAATATCCGTTAATAAAATAACCGGTTACTTTACAAAAAATGTCCACATTTTCCCTTATCTCCATCCCCTTCTTTTCCAGCCACTCTTCCAGATCACTCTTTGTAAAATCCCCGAAAATCACCCGCAAAACCAATTTTCAAAACAAATTCTGAATAGCCATTCCTTTTCCCAATACCCAACAGATTATTTTTGACACAAAAAAACGCCGCAACTCTCAAAGCTGCAGCTCTTTCTCATCACAACATACCATATTCTTCTTTCATGTCAACGCAGTGGGCGCTCCCGCTCCCACATCCGTGTCCGTCCTTCACACAGCCCCTTAACGCACACAAGGGTGATGCGCATTTGCAGGGAGCGTGTAATTCTTAGGTTCTGGCATTTTGCGTTATGCGCCAAAAATCAACTGTCTGAGCGACAGCGAGTTTTGATTTTTGGCGCATGGTTTTAGCAAAATGACAGAGCCTTAGAATTACTAGCTCCCGAAACCGCGCATCACCCTTGTGTGCGTTACGGGGCGTCCGTCCAAACCTATTCCACCGGTTCCGCCGGCACAAACACCCTGCTGTTTTCCTGTTCTTTTGGTTTTTCCGCTCTTTCCGTTGCCTCCCTGCAGAAATACTCCTGTGAATTCACCAGCATCTTTCCGCGCTTATCCGGCTTTGTATACGTTCCGTCTGCCTGTAAAATACTGGCTTTCACATTATCCTTCATCTGGATATCAAGAATATGCATTACTTCTTTCTTGATCTGCTCATCCTCAACCGGGAACACAATCTCCACCCGTTTTTCCAGATTTCGCGGCATCCAGTCCGCGCTTCCCATAAACACCTCTTCATTTCCACCACTGTAGAAGTAGAAAATCCGCGCATGTTCCAGGAAATTGCCGACAATCGAGCGAACGGTAATATTCTCGCTGACACCCGGGATTCCAACCTTCAGACAACAGATTCCCCGGATAATCAGGTCAATCTTTACTCCGGCTGCCGAAGCACTGTAAAGCGCCGCAATAATATCGCGGTCGCATAACGAGTTCATCTTCGCAATAATATGCGCTTTCTGTCCCTTCTTCGCGTGTTCCTCCTCCATAGCAATCAGATGCAGGAATCTGTCTTTCATCCAGAGTGGCGCAACCACCAGTTTGTTCCAGTGATCCGGCTCCGAATAGCCCGAAAGCATGTTAAATACTGCTGTTGCATCCTCACCGATCTTTGCATTGCATGTCAACAGGCCACAGTCCGTATACAGCTTTGCCGTAGAATCGTTATAGTTTCCCGTGCCAAGATGTACATATCTGCGAATGCCTGTCTCCTCGCGCCGAACCACCAGTGTAATCTTACTGTGTGTTTTCAGTCCCAGAAGACCATAAATCACATGGCATCCCGCCTTTTCCAGCATCTTCGCCCAGACAATATTGTTTTCTTCGTCGAACCGTGCCTTTAATTCCACCAGTACGGAAACCTGCTTGCCGTTTTCCGCCGCCTGCGCCAGTGCCGCGATAATCGGAGAATTGCCGCTCACACGGTACAGCGTCTGTTTGATTGCCAGTACATCCGGATCCTTTGCTGCCTGTTGTACAAATTGCACGACCGGATCAAACGTCATATAAGGATGATGCAGTAAGATGTCTCCTTTTCGGATGTTTGTAAAAATGTCATCCTCATTCATCAGCGCCGGAACTGCTGCTGGAATGTATTTTGGAATTTTATACTCATCAAAGCCGTCGAGCCCATACATTTTCATTAAAAACGTCAGATCGAGCGGTCCCGGAATCCGGAACAGGTCGTCTTCATCGATGTCAAACTCTTTTTCCAGCATCTTCAGGAGCCGCTTATCCATCTTATCTTCCACTTCCAGACGGATCACTTCGCCCCACTGACGTTTTTTAAGCTGCTTCTGGATCTCTTTTAACAGGTCGGAAGCCTCATCCTCATCGATCGAAAGATCTGCATTTCGCATAACACGGTACGGATGCGCGCAGACCACATCGTAGCTTAAGAACAGCTTTCCAATGTTCCGCTCGATGATCTCCTCCAGAAGAATCACATACCGCTGTCCCGTCTTTTCATCCTGCGGAAGCAGAATAAAACGCGGCAGTACCGAAGGAACCTGAACCGTCGCAAATTCCAGTTCTTTCTCCTTTTCCTTCTCCTTGCCTTTCTTCTCTTTCTTATCCTCCGCACGGCTCAGAAGCGAATCCTCTTTCTTCTGCACCAGTGCACCGATATTCAATGTTTTGTTCCGGATCAACGGGAACGGGCGGGCCGAATCCATGGCCATCGGGGTCAGAACCGGGTAAATGTTTTCCTCAAAATAGGAATCCACATACTCCGCCTGCTCCTTCGTCAGCTTCTCGTGCTCACTGATAATCGTAAGGCCAACGTGCTCCAGAGACGGAACCGCCGAGCGATTGTACGTATTGTACTGCAGCTGCACTAGCTCATGCGTCCGTTTGCTGATCTCGGTAAGCTGCTCCTTCGCATCCATGCCGGACAGATCCTTTTTCGTATAGTTTGCATGCACCTGGTCTTTTAGTGAAGCCACACGAACCATATAAAACTCATCCAGGTTGGAGGAGGTAATGCTGATAAATTTCAGACGTTCAAACAGCGGAATACTCTTATCCCGCGCCTCGTTTAAAACACGCTCGTCGAAGCTGATCCAGC
>ENA-OQKJ01000127-OQKJ01000127.1-human-gut-metagenome-genome-assembly--contig:-NODE-127-length-18895-cov-2.636296_pt1 | contig 18895 bp, 19 predicted proteins | sample MGYA00242647_ERZ504795 | MGnify/ENA primary metagenome ERZ504795 (study PRJEB26092, sample SAMD00036398) | human gut metagenome | host: Homo sapiens | study: EMG produced TPA metagenomics assembly of...
ACGGCATGTCTTTCGTTCTGGTATGGCAGATGGTTACGGTTGCATTTTTCTTTAACAGCATCATGGCGGCCGGTTTTCCTACAACGAGGCTGCGGCCTACAACAACGGCTTTTTTGCCGGTGCAGTCGATACCGTAGTGGTCGAGGATCTCCATGCAGGCCTGCGGAGTACATGGCGGGAAGCCCTGTTTTGTTCCGGCGAATACGCCTACCATGGAACCGTCTGTGATACCGTCTACGTCCTTCTCCGGGGAGAGTGCTTTGATGACTGCTGCCTCATCGAGATGTTTCGGAAGCGGACGGAAAATCAGAACGCCATGGATAGAATCATCTTTGTTTACTTTGTCGATGGTAGCCATCAGCTCTTCCTGGGTAACGTCTGCCGGAAGAAGGAATTTCTCGTATGCAACGCCTAAGGTCTCACAGCGTTTGGTTGCTCCTCTTTCGTAGGAAAGGTCATCCTCTCTCTCGCCGACACGGATGATTCCGAGAGTCGGTTTTACTCCTTTTGCTTCCAGCTCTGCTACATTTGCTTTAATCTTCTCATTTAATGCTGCTGTTACTTCTTTTCCTAATAACTGTTTTGCCATTTTTTTATCCTCCGCTTTTCTTTTCGGTCAAAGAGAACTCCTTTTGCAACCCGCTTGCTGCCGGGAAGCTTCTCTAGCCGTTTGTTTTCAGGCTTTCAGTCTTCCCAGTACGTTCCGGAAAATCTCGTCTGCTTTTACGGTATAGACCGCAAGCATTTCATCGCATTTTCGATTCAGTTCTTCTGCATATTCCCGGTTTTTCATAGATTTCGTGTTGATATATACATTCAGGGAAGCACCCTCTAAGGCTGCTTTGCAGAATGCTGCGCCAACACCTGCGTCACTGATCGCAAGTGCAGAACCTTTTGCTGCAAATTCTACGATCAGGTCGATTGCTTCGCAGCATTTTTCCATAATTTCCATTGGAACAGAGCAGGCATCCTTCAGCACAATCTCCATGACTCTTGCTTTTTCTGCCTTCTCCTCCTCTGTCTCGCGCGGCATGCCGTATGCTTTGGAGAGCGGTTCGAACACTTCTGCATCGCGCTCGATCAGGTGAAGCAGTTCGTCCTGAAGCGTGGTTGCTTTCGCCATCAGCTCTTTCATTTCCTCTTCGACATCCGCATATTTCTTTTTACCTACTGTCAGCGCACCAACCATGTTGCCAAGCGCTGTGCCGACAGCGCCAACCAGTGCAGAAGCTCCGCCACCGCCCGGAACCGGTGCTTTGGAACCGAGCACTTCTACAAACTCATTGCAAGGTACTGTTGAAAATCCCATGTTATTTTCCTCCGCTATTTTTTTCGATCCAGAAGCCATCCTGATGGCCTCAAGCCATAACTATTTTGCAGCCAGAGCCTTCAGCATATCAATTGTGACATCTCCCACAACCGCCATATCCTCTCCCTGCGTAAATGCAGCCGGGAAATTGTCCGAAAAGAGGATCTGCGCGGACGGCGGAAACTCATCATCTCCTGCCCATAAAATCAGTCGTACAAAAAGCCCTTTCATAAACTCCAGCTCATATCCGACATCACCGGATGAAATCGCCTGAGCGCCGACACGTTCCATGATCTCACGGAATGCATCCAGCTTTCCGCCAAAGCCAAACGCAAGACGGAACAGGCATCTTCCCTGGAACTGTTTAAAATAAACTTCTCCCCACGGAATCTCCCGGTACGTCAAAAATTTTCCGGTAGACGGAGCAGCTCCGCCCTCTGTCAGATAACGCAATACCAAAATTTTTGCATTCGGTTTTTTCTCGAGTGGATACCAGCCAATTATCGGCGAAACGCTTCCATCATCTCCAATATGAAATACGTTGTACTCCGGCCACGAAATCCGGTAGGAAACACCCATCAGGGAAACGGTAAACTCCTGTTTTTCCGCATCATACGGAACGTCGCACCGGCTGGAAATCTCTTTTGGATCTGCATTCTGATACACTTCCAGATAATGCTCATACGGAATACGCTCTTTGCTGTCTTTTTCGTAATTTAAGTCTACTGCCATGTAAATCCAATTCCTCTCAAAAAGGTTCGCCACAATTCAAAGCAAAACCACATGTGTTTCACCTTGAATCGTAACAGAAAGTTCTGCTTCCGTTTTATGCTTCCACAGACGGGAACATCGTCGTGTCTGTGTGCGGCAGGAAGCACGCCGCTACAAATTCATCCATATAGGTTGGTACCGTAGAGAGTTCCAGATATGTCATGTTCCGGGCAACCTCATACGTTTTCTTCTCTGCTGCTGTCGATAAAAGCATTGAATACGCACCGGTCAGGGAAGAGTTACCAATGTAATGGAATTTTTCCAGCGGAATATCCGGGAACATACCGATGGTAACGGCATTTTTCATGTTGATGCCGCTTCCGATACCGCCCGCTACGTAAACCTCCTCGATCATGGAAACATCCATATCCAGATAGTTCAGCATCGTACGGATCGCTGAGAAAATCGCGCCCTTGGCACGGATAAAGTTGTCGATATCTACTTCTGTAATCTCAACGTCGCGGACGCTTCCGGCTTCCTCTTCAAATGCGATGACATAGCTTCCCATGCCATATTTGTCGTGGCGGATCCGTCTGCCTTCCCGGATAAATTTTCCCCTCGGATTAACCATTTTCGCACGGAACAGCGCTGCAATTACATCGATGATTCCGGAACCGCAAAGACCAATCGGTTTCGTACCCTCATCTCCGATAACATGGTACGAAGGTTCCATCGTCTCCGGATCGATCGTACATTTTTCAATCGCACCGTCGGTCGCACGCATACCACAGCTGATATCGCCGCCCTCAAAGGCCGGTCCGGCCGAGCAGGCACAGCTTACCATAAAGTCAGAGTTTCCAAATGCAAGCTCGCCATTGGTACCAAGGTCAATAAAAAGACTCATCTCCGGCCGGTTCCAGATCATGCTGACCAACGCGCCGGCAGTAATATCTCCGCCCACATAGCTTCCGATGTTCGGTGCCAGAATGATATGGGCGTCCGGATGAATCGCAAGATTGACATCCGATGCAAACAGTGAGTTTGTCTTAAAGAAGGCCGGAATATACGGCTCCATCCGAAGCGGATCTGCATTGATGCCCATCATCAGATGCTCCATGGTAGTGTTTCCGGCAATCGCCGCACGGTAAATCTGCTGACTGCTGATTTTCGCTGCACGGCACATGTTGGAAATCATCGGGTTTAAGGTTTCTTTGATGATTGCATTCTGCAGTCTTTCATGGCCTCCCGGTTTCTGGGATTCAATGATACGGTTGATAACATCCGCACCATACCGGATCTGTCCGTTTCCGGAAGAGGCTTTTGCCAGGATTTCTCCGCTCAGCATATCCACGATCAGTGCAGAAACTGTCGTTGTTCCGATGTCGACAACGAGACCACCGACCACTGCTTTTGCTTCCATTGGAAGCATATCGTATAAAAAGACGTCATTTGCCGTAACCCGGACGACACACTGTGCCTGAAAATGGGATTCCCGAAGGACATCCGGCATTTTTTTCAGTACAGAGTACGGAATCCGTACCCGCTCAAGCCCTGTCGCTGCCTGTACAGCCCAGGTTACTCTCTCGTTATCCGGCATCGTATCATCCAGAGATGGCTCTTCCATTGAGATTTTGATCACCTGCATGCTGTTTTTCAATTCCAGGCCGGCGTCTGTAATTTTCTTTTTCGTATCTTCAAAAATTGCAATTTCACTCGGTGAACTAAGGTCTGCCACTTTCATGCGGCTCCGGTAAGCGGATGCAATGTCCGGCACTTCCACTTCAACATCGCCTTTGACGGTGCTGACGCACGCCAGTCTCCAGCCATTCTGATATTCTTCCTCAGAAATATGGCGGGTTATTTTGGAATCCAGCTCACCGCTCACAAGACGAACGCGGCATTTACCGCACGATGCGTTTCCGGAACACGGTGCATCGATCGGCACATTGCTCTTCTGCGCTACTTCAAGAAGGCGCTCGCCCTCGGTTGCGTAGGTGACTACCGGTTCTCCTTCTTCAAATCGAAAGGTTACTTTTGCCATAATCTGTAAATCCCCCAGTCGTATATATTCTCCGCTTTTTTTATTTTTCCGCTTTTAGATAGAAAAACCCCTGATGGTGCCTCAGGTTTTCGCAAACGCTGCGGCACCATCAGGGGAAAACCTGCGAGATTTAAAGATTAAAGCTCCAGATAAGAATCTGCATACAGAGTGTTGCCTTTGAATACGTCACAGGATTTAATGGTCTCCATCAGTCTCAGGTCATTCGGGTTAACGATGGCGCTGGTCAGACCCTGCATCATAGCCATAGCTACAAGTGCGGAATCCATGATCGGACGGATGTTTTTCGGCATACCGTTGGAGTTGTTGGAAAGTCCGCCGGTAGAATTCAGTCCCATATCGCTGAACATCTTGATACACTCAAGAACTTCCATCTGTTTGTCCTGCATTCCTTTTACAACCAGGAACAGCGGGTCAAACCACAGATCTGTCGGCTCCATGCCATGCTCCATACCTCTTTCCAGAAGGGTCTGGCAGTACATCATACGCTCGTCGTTATCTTTTGCAATTCCTTCACCGTTGCAAAGTGCAATAACGATTGCATCGTTTGCAGCTGCAAGGTCAACGTACTCGATTCTTCCTGCAGCATCTGCAGAGTTTACGATCGGTTTTCCTTTGGAACGGTTGTATACAGAGATACCAGCCTCAATTGCTTTTTTGTTGGATGTATCCAGAGCCAGCGGAACATTGTCAAAATTGCTCTGCAGCAGCTCAACAGCCCACTTCATAATGTCCTCTCCATCATTTTCAGCCGGTCCGATGTTTACATCAAGGTAAACGGCACCAGCATCCAGCTGCTGTTTTGCTCTCTTTAAAATTGGCTCTTCATCTCTTGCTGCGAATGCTTTGTTTACAGTAGGAGCTGTAACAGAAAGTCTTTCGCCGATGGTTACAAATTTTGCCATATCTCTTCTCCTTTTCTTTTGGGAATCCCCCATAATTATTTTTTCACGGGAGAAACTTCCGGATACCGGAGTTCCTCCCGGATTTTTTATGTATTACAGTTCTCCGTTTGCCTGCAGATCTTTCATGAATTTCACAAGCTGAACTGCCTCAAGCGGAGCAACGATTACTTCCCATCCAGGAAGTTTGGACTCAATGTCGCCCTTTAATACGGCTACTTTACCAGGAATGATAACTTTTCTGGATTTTACTTTATCTTCTACATTCTCTTTGAAGAATTTGGAGATAGAGTTACCGGAGAATTTACCTGCTGCCCAGGAAGTCAGTACGGAAAGTCCGCCGGCATCGTTGATTACAAGGTTAACCGGAACTCCGGATCTCTCGAGCTCTCCGGATACCAGGAAATAGGTCAGGGCAAAGTCTACTGTGGTCAGGCAGATCGAATTTTCGTCTGCGCCGTTCAGCGGGTAGATGCCCGGCTCTACTTTCATCGGTTTCTGCGGATCGGTAAATACGTTCTGGCGAAGTCCGAATACCGGAAGTGCCTCTGCGTATCCCATCTCCTCAAGAACGATGATAGAACCGTATTTCATGGTGAACAGGGAAAGCAGTGCCTGCTGCATATATCTGTCGCCCTGTGCGATTTTTTGCCAGATTTACAATAGACGGATAACCGAAGGTACGGTCTGTATCCTTTAAGGATGCACGTCTTACCTGTACGGTAGTAGCGAAGGTCTCTTTGATGGTTGCTTCTGTGGTATCAAGAACAAGGTTCTTGTTGCCGAGTTTCTCGATTGCTTCTACGGTGTCGTGAAGCTCATCAATATTTGCGCCGCTAACGCCGAGAACAACGCCTGCCTCTGTGGCAAGTTTGCTCATCTCTTCATAGTTGGATGCATTTGCACCATTCAGGATCGGTTTGCCTGCTTTGCATACTTCCAGAGCAGCTTTTGCAGCATCTGCGTCCTCACAGCCAAGTACCAGAACTTTTCCGGTTGCTGCTGCTTTCGTTACAAGAGATACGTATTTGTCTACGCCATTTCCGGCATAGTTTACATACAGCATCTCTGCGCACATACGCTCACCGATACGGTCGTAATCAACTTTTTTGTCTTCTTCCAGTTTTGCATCGATCTCTTCGTCAGACATGCAGCTGCAGAGAGATACCGCATAACGGGTTTTGCTTACAAATGTTTTCTCATGACGATAGAGGACCGTCTCTCCGCCAAGAGTGTACTCACTGTCGCCGGTTCCGACTTTGATCGTCTTCATTGGCGGTGCGGTAGCTTCGGAAAGCTGTGCCATAGCGTCGTCAGACATATATGGGCACGCTGAAATATCCATAGCGCCCTGTGCAACCTTCATGGAGAATGCCATACAGGTCGGACATCCGCACTCCTTACAGTTTTTCTTTGGTGTTAATTTAAAGATCTGAATACCTGATAATGCCATAATTCTTTATCCTCCTAATCTCTTCCTTACGTACTGATTACATCAGTTCCTGAATCATTTTTGGAAATGGTTGCAACAGACTGTGGATGTTTGAGGATAACTGCATCAGAACCAGAAGCCAGAGATGCGGCTGCTGTCTGAATCTCCATAGAGACTCCTCGTACTTCCTGATTTCCCCATTCCGGAGATTCCTCTTCTGTTGCCATTGCCTCTTTTACATTCCATGTCTCAGAAGCGATTGGAGTAATAATTGGCATCTGCAGCATTTTATCGTCCTGGGATAATGCTGCTGCTTTGATACGGTCCAGTGTAGATACTACGTACTCATATCCGTATCCGACTGCTGCAGAACCTACGTTCATAACAATGCTGTCTGCGCTGACACCGAGCTGGGTCATAACAACATTCAGCTGTTTTGCAAGGTTGATATCTACAGCGGACTCAGCGCCGACTTTCTGGTTGTATGCCAGACCTGCGGCTGCACCAACTGCCTTGTAATCTTCTTCTCTTGCGGACATAACAAGAACGTTTCTTCCCTGAAGGACCTCTGCTACTTTTGTGAGCAGTTCGGAATCCTTCTCAACGTTTTTACATCCTTCTACAACAAGCGGCACGTCAACGGCATCAGCAACCTCTTTGACTGTCTCAATGAGTTCTTCTACCGATTTGTTCAGACCGTTCGGGTCTCCGCCTGCCAGACGAAGGCAGAGGAAATCTGCACCTTCCATAGCTGCTGCTTTTTTTGCAATCTCGCCCATGGTAGCTGCACCTTCATAGTATGCTTTTACGCTTTCCGGTTCTCCTTCCATACCAAGGTCTGTGATTTCAACGCCGACCTTCGGTCCGTTTTTGATTTCACCGTCGAAAGCATAAAATGGTAATACGTTTTCTCCGCCAAGAGTTACGGTTTTGTCTCCGCTGCCGATTACAACGGATTTAATTGCTGCATTAAACTTTTGTGGTTTGCGATTAAACGGCATAAAAAAAGCCTCCTTAAAAATAAAATTCCATACAGGCATATCTCCATGATTCCGCTTCATGGACACACCTGTTATTATTTTAACGTTTTTTCCCGGAGAATGCAAGATTTACCAGGATATTTTCCAAGATTTTCTGACAAAAAGTATCCGTTTTCTTTTCGTCAGCCGTTTTTTCCCAGAAAATCACTTTACAGCTGCCGGCATGTGCCGGAAAGGGCTTCCTCCTCCGCTTTGGAATCCCCTCCCAAGCCATGCCGGTCTGCTTATTCTTTCACAGGATAAGCCTGTAAAATACGAATTACATCATTGGATCCATGCCAAGTGCCGGATGACCTTTCTCGGTCAGGAATGCAACCAGTGTCTCCGGATCTTCTGCGATGGTCTCATCACCGATCATATCGGTAAAGTTGTCGATACCGTACAGCTCTTTTGCTGTTTCATTCAGTTTCTCTGCAACCTGCTCTTTCAGCTCTTTCGGCATCCATACGATACGGGCAACGCCGCCTTCTGCTTTCATAAATTTCTTGGAAGCGATAAAGTGTTTGCCGTGTCCCATGAATCCAGGAGTCTGAACACCGCCGCCTGTCATGGAAGCCAGCTCGGAGAAGGTCATTCCCAGAGGAGTCATGCCTGCGTACTCACGGTTTGCGATGCAGACACCGTTGGAGAACGGCTCGATACCACAGATACACTCGAAGCATCCGCAGGATGTCATTGGTTTTTCCATGATAGAGTACAGAGATACATCATCAAGAGCACCCTGGGAAAGTTTACGAACAGCCTCGTTAACATCCTCGTACTCACCGATTCTCTCATCGATCACTTTTTCTTTTGTGATAACCTGGCAAGGTCCGTTCGGATCCAGCTCGTTGGTAGCTTTTGCATCCAGCCATGAAACAGCACCGCAAAGTCCGAGACGCTCTGGTGTAACAACACATACATGGCTCGGGGAGAATGCCTGGCACATGATACAGCTGTAGTATACCGGTACGGATTCATCTGTCATGGTAGACAGACGCTCGTCACGTTTGTCGAATACCGGGATTGCAATTTCGTGACGGATCTTGGTACAGTCTTCCGGATTGGTGTAGATCTTAACCTGACATTTGTCAACAACAGCCTCGAACTCGTTCTTCACCTGTGCGTACAGAACTTCTCCGAAGTGTTTTTGCACGGAAGCCTGCGTTGAAAGCTTCTTTGCTGACACGGATACGGATCATATCACGCTGTCCGGTATGCATAACACCTTCGATGCAGTTCAGGTAGCTGTGGAATTTACGCTCAAATACAGGCTCGAAATCCGGCTGCATGCTCTTTCCGGCAACCTCAACAACGTATGCAATGCTGTGCTTGGAACCTACCTCGAACTCGTCGATGTCCGGTCCGATCAGCTCGATCTTGTGATCTTCTACTTCGGAAGCATCTTTTGTCTGAACCAGCTCGCAGCAGTCTACGCGGGAACCGTCAAACTCAACCTGCATATCACCACGGCGGATGATTTCACCCTCGAATGCAGATGCGAAAGCAACCGGGATATCGATGTTTGTAATTTTGATCTTGATGTCACGTGCTTCCAGAGAAGTTGCGTTGAATTTGGAAACGTCCTTCTGGATAATAAGGCTCTTCGGAATAGCCGGAACGTCTTTGTCATCGTTTGTGATAACCGGAAAGCCAAGTGCAATTGCACCCAGCGCCGCATGCAACGATCACATCATCCAGAGGAGCAAAAGCATTTACGAATGCCGGTACACGGTCTTTGGTGTAGGTCATCAGTGCGCCTGCATCGCCTGCAGTTACGTTACCGAAGATCAGGGCTGCACGGATTGCTACGGATACAGCATGAATAACAGATGTTACGTCTTTTCCAAGCGGGATGACACGTACGTTTGCGCCAGTCTTGTATCCCAGTTCCTGACACTGATCGATGATTCCGCCAACCAGTGTTACAAGAATACCCTGTGCCTGATAGCTCTTAACCAGATCCACGCCTTCCTGTGCGGTCGGAGCGCTTCCAAGGATAACAGCTACGCCCGGGATATCGCCTGTTACAAGCGGCACACCAAGCTCGCGGATGATGGCATCACTTAAATGGCCGTAGCACGGCTCATCATATGGTTTTGCACCGTCGATGTATTTAATTGCCTCGATGAACTCTGCGCAGAGTGCAGTTGCAACACCGGACATAAATACATCATTCAGCTGATTTTCTCTTGTCATCAGAGATTTTACCACGCCAAGAGCCTCTTTCATCTCTTTTAAGTTGGTAACCTTTACTCCTGTTACAGCATAGTAACACGGAAGTGCGTAAGCAGTGTCCGGGAAGCTGACTGCTTTTTCCTCTCCGTTTGCTGCGATTGCGGCATCAACGGCAGCTTCGGTAAGACCGTATACTGCATCATTTCCGCCAAATACTCTCTCGAATAATGTCATGTGTTTTTCCTCCTATCACACTTTTTCCATGCAAGGCATGTTTGACTTATCGATTTTTGTTTTATTTTCCGTATCTCTTCTACTGCAGCCGCGCTGTAATCATATGGAGACGAACCTTCCCTGTCCGCTTCCATAATTTCCGGGTTGTAGTGGACCATGCCCAGAAGATCCTCCGGGGGGATACGGTCCTGTATGAATGCCTCATCTTTCTCGTCGCGTACTTTGTTTGCCACGACATGAACCTGATGAACGCCAAGCTCTTCGGCCAGACGTTTGACATTCTTATAGGTCTGAATACTTCTTGCACCCGGCTCGATGACTACGATGAACATATCCATGCCCTCTGTGGTTCCTCTTCCCAGATGCTCAAGGCCTGCTTCCATGTCGAGGATGACAACATCCCCTCTGTGAAGGACCAGGCTGTTGATGATTCTCCGCAGCATCACATGCTCCGGGCAGACACAGCCGCTTCCGGCCGTCTCCACGGTGCCAAGCGTCAGGAGTTTGACTCCGTTGTACTCTTTGCTGTATTTATCGGGGATATCACTTACTCTCGGATTTATTTTGTAAAACCGGTTGTCTGCACTTGCCTCGGTGCGCTCTTCGATCAGTTTTCTCATTTTGGTAATCGGAACGATCGAATCGAGGATTTCTTCCGGAAATCCAAGCGCAAGGCCCAGATTGGCATCCGGATCGACATCTGCAGCCAGAACCGGATGGCCTTCTTCTGCATAAAGTCTTGCAAGGGTCGCTGCGATGGTTGTTTTTCCTACGCCACCCTTTCCAGTTACTGCTATTTTCATTTTTACACCTTTTTCACTTTCAAAAAAGGGCGGTCTCTTTTTTACGTCAGGGTACCGCCCTGTCCTTTTTATACGCCGAGTGCGGCACGTTTCTCTTCGATTCGTGCGAGCATTGCATCGCCCAGCTTGTCGATGTCTTTTTCTACTGTGTAAGCTGCCTCAACCCAGTCGCGGACACCGTTGGTCAGAAGTCCTGTTACCTCAGTGGATCCGGATACGTACGGCTCTACGCCAAGGTAAGTATCGATACCGGTTGCTACAACATAGTTTCCGATGGAAACTGCTTTCTCAGACATCCACTCCGGAGCACATCCGACAACCGGAAGCTGGGAAATATTGACATTACCGATTTTAGCAAGTTCTGCTACAAGAACCATCATACGGGAGATATCAACGCAGGATCCCATGTGGAGTACCGGCGGGATATCAGCCAGCTCGCAGACACGTTTCAGACCTGCACCGCAGAGATCTTTAGCACGTTTGTCCATCAGACCTGCTCTTGCTGCTGCCTGTGCAGAGCATCCGGAAGCAACGATGATAACGTCGTGCGCGATCAGCTTCTTCATCAGCTCGATGTGAGCGGTGTCCGGACGGACTTTCGGGTTGTTGCATCCTACCATGGCAACTGCACCGCGGATAACGCCGGATGCCACACACTGCCACAGCGGCATCAGAGTTCCGGTCTGGTCAACCTGGGAATTGGTTACTTTATCCAGAGTCTTAATGATGGACTCAAAAGAGTATCCCACGGTTGCTTTCTGCTTCATATGCGGGATATGTACCAGCTCCGGTTTCCGGTTTTTAAAGTTTTCAATTGCCATTTTTACGATGGCTTTTGCATTCTCACCTGCTGTTTTTGCGTTGAAACGAATGTATTCTGCATCCGGCATCTGCGCAATCGGGCTGGTGGTAACGAATTTAGTATGGAAACATTTGCTTAAAGGTCCAAGGGCCGGGAAAATACACTGTACGTCAACAACGATGGCCTCGCAGGCACCGGTCAGTACCACGTTTTCCTGCTGCAGGAAGTTACCTGCCATCGGCACGCCGCGGCGCATTGCTACTTCATTGGAAGTACAGCAGACACCTGCTACGTTGATTCCCTTTGCTCCCATTTCTTTTGCATATGCGATCATCTCCGGATCGTCTGCGTATTCGCAGATCATCTCGGAAAGTGACGGATCATGGCCATGAACGATGATATTTACTTCATCTTCTTTCATAACACCAAGGTTTGCCTCGGTTTCGATCGGCTTTGGAGTTCCGAACAGTACGTCAGAGAACTCGGTACCCATCATGGAGCCGCCCCATCCATCGGAAAGTCCGGAACGAAGGGACTGGCGAACGAGTGCTTCCGGAAGGGAAGAACATCCCATATGGGTCATATGAAGAGAACATGCAACCTCACGGTCAATCGCACGCGGTGCGATTTCTTCTCTCTCCCAGATTTCCTGTGTATGCTGCGGAGCACGTTTCAGGAATCTCTGTGTTCCGAACGGTTTACCATACTCTAAAAGAGCCAGCTCGGACATCTCATGTGCCAGATCATAGATATCTTTTCCTTCTGTCTCTACGCCCCACTCTTTTGCAATACGGATCAGTTTCTCCGGATCTTTTACTTTGTAGTTTCCGTTTGGATCAGCCTCATGCAGTGTGTGGCAGATCTCACGGCCATGATCGGAATGTGTTGCGGAACCGCCTGCTGTAAAGCGCAGGAAGTTACGTCCTACAATACCGTGTACATCGCATCCGCAGATTCCTCTCGGTGCCTTTGGTGTAATACGGCAAGGTCCCATCGTACAGATACGGCAGCAGGTTCCCTGCTCACCGAATTTACAGTGCGGGGTCTGGTTTTTACACGAAACTGCCATGCGTCAGCGCCAACCTTTGCACCATTTTCCAGGAGCTCATTCGTGGCCTGTTCGAATTCTTCTACGCTTGTTAATTTGAATTCGCTCATCTTGTCCTCCTCAAGATTGTATTTTAATATTTTTATGGTAAAAACATCCTCCCATGGGGGATATTTTACTTTTGAAATATCCCTCCGTCTGCAGCGTGTACAAAGCGGAGGGCAGATTCTCTGTTTTTATAAATCAAGGTTTTCTACGATTTTCTTTAATGCCGCGCGTACCGGAGAGTCTTCCGGCAGACGTACGGTTGGTTTTCCGTCACAGTCATATTCATAAACCTGATCATCGTGCGGAACAACGCCAAGGAGAGTTAATCCCTGTTTTTCAATTTCCTCACGGGTTCCCTCATTTAACACGCCATTCGGCGCACGGTTTACGATCAGTCCTACCTGCTTCGGCTTCATATCGCATTCTTTGATCAGCTCCGCGATTCTCGCAGCGGCCTGTACTCCTCTTCTTGAGCAGTCACTGACCAAAATAGCTGTATCCATTCCCGGAAGTATACCACGGCTGATATGCTCCATGCCTGCCTCGTTATCCACAACCATGAAGGGGTAATTCGGATACAGCTTTGCAAGCTGATTCTGCAGAAGTCCATTGACGAAGCAGTAGCAGCCTTTTCCCTGTGTTCTTCCCATCACAAGCAGGTCAAAATCATCTTCCTCAGTCAGAGCGCCTGCAAATTTAAATTCCGCATAATCTGCCTTGCTCATACCTGCCGGAATCGGGTTTTTGGATGCCATCTCTGCACGGGCAATCTCCTCCCGGATATCTCCAAGGGTAGCTTCTACTTCTACACCGAGTACCTCATTCAGGTTTGAGTTTGCGTCCGCATCAACTGCAAGAACAGGACCTTTTCCTGACTCGCAGAGATACTGGATCAGCAAGCCGCATAATGTTGTTTTTCCAACGCCGCCTTTTCCGGCGACAGCTATTACGTGTGCCATAAAAATCGGATGCCTCCCAAATTCAAGTAATTAATTCATTAAACCAGTGTGCAAAGGCCGGATCTGTCGATGATTTCAGATACGTCTTTCCATTTATTCAGTGCATACAGATGAATTCCATTGACACCGAGTGCACGGTATGCATCAATCTGTTTTACGGTATATTCGATACCCTCTTCTTTGAACTCTGCAACTTTCTTGTCGTAGAATACGTCGAACGGTTTGCCCTCTGCATCTTTTGCTGCAAATGGGTTCGGGAACAGCCAGTGTCTGGAGATCATTCTGGAAAGCTCTCTGTCCATAACACAGCCGTTTCTGGAAAGTGCCATGTTGATGGTAGCTGCCTGATCCAGGATCGGCATAACTCCAACGTCTACCGGCATGGTGATTCCTGCTTTACGGATTGCATCGAGCCAGTATTTGAACTGCTCCATATCCCAGCAGAGCTGTGTCATGATGTAGTCAGCTCCGTTGTCCTGTTTCTGTTTCAGAACTGCGATATCAGACTCCAGACTTCTGCAGGAGATGTGGCCTTCCGGTGAACCTGCAACAGCGATTTCAAATTTGTCGCCGTAGGTATCACGTACGAATTTTACAAGATCCGTAGCGTAGTCAAAGTCACCGCAGGTTGTGGTCTCGCCAAGCGGAATATCACCGCGCAGTGCCAGCATGTGGTCTACACCGTCAGCCAGATACTGATCCAGCTGTTCTTTAATTCCTTCTTTTGTGTTTTTGATAACGGTGAAATGAGTAACCGGTGTGGTTCCGGCATTTTTGATCATCTGACATACTTCACGGTTTGCTCCGACGTTTCCGCCGCCTGCTCCGTATGTACAGGAAATGTAAGACGGGTTGTACTTCATCAGGTGGTCGATGGTACCCGGCAGATTCTGCAGTCCCTTCTCTGTCTTTGGCGGGAACAGCTCAAAAGACAGAAGGGTCTTGTTTTTCATCTCTTCTGAAAGTTTCATAATTCAATTTACCTCCGCTTTAATATAATATATTCCTATTCTAAGTCCCGGTTCGCCTGTTCTGTTTGTTCCGATTCGCAGACCCCGGGGTCTTAAAACCGCTTTTATAGAATAACTGGTTCCGTCAACCAATTATCATTCACAGTCCAGCTCTACGATGCTGTTTGCAAGATCTACCATTTTGATCTTACCCTGCAGTCTGATCTCTTCGCCCAGGATGTCACGGATGAGAACGTATTCTCCATCGACATCGATGCGGCTTACGTTTTTACAGACAACTGTGTTTTCCGGATTTTTGTATACCGTTGCAAGGCACATAGCTTACGCCTCCTCTACTTAACTCTTTCAAATGCTCTTTTACAAGCGTCAGTGCAAGGGACAGGCGCATATTGCCTTTCTGGAAATCGGATACTCCCTCCCTGATCTGTTTTGCGGCGTCCGCCATTCCGGCTTTTTCCAGTTTGTCGGCCATCTCGTCGAGTTCTGCTGCGTGATGTTCATTGTGCTGCAGCATATAGGTTAAAAGGGCAAGATTCTCGTCCTTGCATTTTTCTTCGGAACCGCATGCATTGCAGGCATGTCCGCAGTCTTCTCCCTCGTGATGATGGTCATGGTGATGATGGTGCTCGTCGTGAGCTCCGTGCGGAATGGGATTTCCATTCTCGTCATATAATAAATGCATAATATGGCCTCCTCTGTCCCCGTTTTTCTGCTCTGCCGTCCGTTTCGTCCGCTTTTGTTTTCCTGAAACATCCTGCAGATTGTACAGGGAATGATAAATAAATATCAATTCAAGTTTATTATACTCTATTTCATGCACAAAATCAATACAGCCTCCACAAAATTTCTGTACAATTCGCCGTACAGGCCGTCCTGGCATCCTTCTTTTTTCTTGCGTGGCTTGTTATTTTTTTCATTTCCCGATTGTGTTAAACTTTTTTAATATATTTGGTCTGATTTCTTTAAATTTTCATGTTATACTAAACATAATTATGAGAGAAATACGGCAGAATCTTTTTTTGATTCAAGATACGGAGGGTTTTTATGGCACTTTCTATTCCAACCATCACATTGAACGACGGCAGAGCGATGCCGCTTCTGGGGCTTGGCACTTACAAATCGACAGAAAAAGAGGTAGAAAAAGCAATTGTCACCGCGGCAAAATACGGCTACCGTCTGATCGATACCGCCTCCTCCTATAAAAACGAGGACAGCATCGGCCGCGGGATCCGCGCAAGCGGGATTCCGCGGGAAAATTTTTTTATTACCACAAAGGTATGGAATACCGCGCAGCGGGTCGGTGATATCGAAGGTGCCTTCAACCGCAGCCTCGACCGTCTCCGTCTCGACTACGTTGATCTTTACCTGATTCACTGGCCGGTGCCGGGCTGCTACCCGGAGACGTGGCGCGCACTCGAAAAAATCCGCGAATCCGGGCGTGCAAAATCGATCGGCGTCAGCAACTTCGAGGAGCTGCACCTTACCGCCCTCTTTGAATTTTCCGGCGTCATCCCGGCCGTCAACCAGATCGAATGCCATCCGCTCTGGACCGGAAACCGCTCATCGCTTTCTGCCGTTCACATGGAATCGCCGTTCAAGCGTATGCGCCGCTCGCAAGAGGTCTTTATCTGAATCGTGAGATTATGCAGCAGCTGGCAGAAAAGTATGTACGCACTGAAGCTCAGATCGGCCTCCGCTACCTCATCCAGCAGGGCATCTTGGAAGAACATCGTGAAGCTGCTCAAGACCTCCGCCTTCGTCCACGGCCGCACGGAAGTCTCCATGACCGACCTGCTTCCCGTCTACCACTGCCTATGGAGTGAGCCTGATGAGAGCGTTGCCATCCGTGACATCGTTATCCGTGCCTTATTCGTGTCCCACACAAAACAGATTGCCGGTATCGCCTCCTCGCTGAAATCCGATTTGAAAGTCAGCCGTGTGCGCGAAGCCCTCGACAAAGCCCGCCTTGCCGGCGACCGTAGGGACGATGACCTGCTGATAACGGAACACTTCTACTACCAGGTGGAGAAACATGGTACGGGCAACACCTACATCTTTATCGTGGACTACAAAAATCTGAAGGAGTACAGCGCCAAAGATGCCCCCACCTTGGGCGTAATGTATGCCGACCCCATCAATCCCAAGCGTACCATCATCCGCGCCTTTGCCGACACCGGCGCCGTGAAAGAGGAAGGCACCGAACGCGTCACCCTCTACCGCGACGACAAGCATCTCTACATCAACGGTGTGCGCTTCCCCATGCGGCGTCTGCAACGAGGTGAGGAGCAACAACTCTGGCTGGGAAACCTCTCCGTCACCGACCGTGACTACGAGACGGAACTGGACGCCGCCGCCACCAGCATAGACTGCCTGGTAAGAGATTTGTCCGACAACCTTTTCGTCTCCGAAGAAGACAAAAAGAGCGTAGCTCAATACGTCTCCATCGTCCGCAAGGAAATAGCCTGGGCGCGTGTGGACATGCGCAAACTGAGATATGGAGACGAATAATCCTCCAGTAACCAAGAAGAAGATGAACACCACCGTCACCCGATATGACACCGCCTTCTATGTGCAGGCACTGGACCGTTTCGTTGCCACCGGAGAGTGCGCAGAGACGGATACCGAGCCCTTGTATGCCTATCTACTCTCTGTGATGAACGACTCCATGGTCAAGGTGCAGGTGCTGGGCGATGAGGTCTGTGCACGTATCTTTTACGACACCATGATCAGTCATCCAATTGAACTTGGAGAAGGAGAGGTACCACCTCCGGAAAAGCCAGTCGGAACGGACCGGGATGAAGCTCGTGCTGGAATGGTCCATGGCAAAGCGGAAAGACGGCTGGCAAGCCTTGCTCCAGCAGATTTCCGACAAATACCGGGAGTACGGCTTCGACTCCCGTTTCTACCGCAGCCACTTCGGTACAGAAGGAGGATATGCGGACGATGAAGTCTGGGAGAAAATGGTGGACGACTGGGAAGACGCCTTCCAACTGAAGATGCACGAAGAAAAGGAGAAAGAGATTGCTTTCCGCAAAGATGCCCTCGAGCGCAGGCTCCGTTCCAATCTGAAAGACATCCCCGAGTACATCCGCCAGAACCGGGTGGATAAGGACGAATTCTTCCAGACCTGGGGCATGATGAGCGGCTTGTGGAATACTGTCGACTTTGAGCGTATACGGAAAATCGTGCGCATCCAGCGCTCTTGCCCCGAGATAGTGAAAGTGGCCCGCAAGATGGGGCGTATGGCAGACGACGAAGGACGTGAGCAAATCCGCGTTGCCGAGGGAAACGTCTACAAAAATGGAGCACTCCTCCAAATGTGACATCCTGGGCATCAGTACCGGCAACGACCTCAATGCCCTGCTTCCCATTGAGCTTGCCCATTCGGCAGACAGCGAACTGGAAGATTTGTTCGTCTACAAATACCTCACCCGCAAGCTCCAGACCTTCCGCTATAAATCGGAAATCATGCAGCCTGCCCGGCGCATCGAAACCAAGCCTGCCCGTCCCAAAGGTCCGATGATTGTCTGTCTAGACACCTCGGGAAGCATGGCCGGCAAGCCGGAGAAGATTGCCCACTCCCTGCTGATAAAGCTCCTGGAGATAGCCGACCGTCAACGGCGGAACTGCTTTCTGATAGCTTTTTCCGTCTCCATCCAGCCGATTGACGTAAGGAAGGAACGGGCAAGGCTGCTCGAATTCTTCTCAAAGACAGCTTGCGGGGATACGGATGCCACCCGCATGCTGGAAGCCACGTTCCGCCTGCTCAAAGAAGGCAAGGAGTATATGAATGCCGATGTGCTTTGGGTCAGCGACTTCAAGATTCCTCACTCTTCACCTGCCTTTATGGAGGAGATTCGTCGCTGTCGGGAAGCCGGTACACACTTCTACGGTCTGCAGATTGGCATCACGGACAATGAGTGGACGCCGTTCTTCGACCGCATCTATCGGGCGGAATACACCCCTTTGCGGAATTACTGAAATAAGGTTTGCCCTGAAAGCGTGCTTATTGAAGGCTATATTTCAGCAGTAAATATCCGCCTGCCACTTGCAATCCCATTCCCGGCACGCCGATACGGAAATCTTGTACAGCCCGGAAGAAGCTGCCCACCATGGCCCATTCTCCCAAAGTACCTGCTACCTGATAGAAAAGAACTACTGCCAGCAGGATAGGCAGGGAAATGCGCTGGAAACGGTGTGCTGCCCAGCCCGCCGCCACAGCCAGTAATACAGACTTCAACAGAATGGCGGAAAGTGCTGCGGGAAGTGGCATTCCGAATAGCAGGGAGTTGAGGACGGGCGACAGGACGGCTGTCAGCAACCCCACTTTCCATCCGAATTTATAAGCGCCCACCAGCGTGAAGAAATAGATTGGAAGCCAGGTTATCCCTCCCTGGGGAATGAGATGAAAGAGCTGGGG
>ENA-OQKJ01000129-OQKJ01000129.1-human-gut-metagenome-genome-assembly--contig:-NODE-129-length-18867-cov-2.716115_pt1 | contig 18867 bp, 18 predicted proteins | sample MGYA00242647_ERZ504795 | MGnify/ENA primary metagenome ERZ504795 (study PRJEB26092, sample SAMD00036398) | human gut metagenome | host: Homo sapiens | study: EMG produced TPA metagenomics assembly of...
GCTTCCGCTCTCTACTGCTGCTTTAACTGCTCCGACATCACCGCGAACCATAACTGTTACCAGTCCGGATCCGATTTTCTCTGTTCCTACCAGTGCTACTTCTGCTGCTTTTGTCATTGCATCTGCTGCTTCGATTGCTGCTGTCAGTCCTCTGGTCTCTACCATTCCTAAAGCTTCCTGTGCCATTGTTTCTTCCTCCTGAATCATTGTTTATACTTGTTCAAATATTCATACCGGGATATCAGCCGTCAGCTTTTATCCAGGGCGCTGATTTTCAGCATCTTTACCGTATCCTCTGTCGGATTTGGTATTACGTAGTGCTGCACTACACCAGTTCTCCGGTTTGCTTCTGCCATTCCTGCTTCCACAGCGGCGGTAACGTCCTCGACGCTTCCGCGGAATTTGATGCATACCAGAAGCGGTACTGGCAGGCTGTCTGCGTTTGCAGGCTTGTTCTTGTCGAACACCTCCAGGCGGACATTTGCTGCCTTACAACCGGCATCTGCCGCTACAAAGGCTGTCGCCAGACCGAACACTTCCAAAATTCCTACAGCTTCTGCCATTTTGCCTCTCCTTTATATTCCCGGATTATTTATTTACTACGGCAATCTTAAGACCTGTCATTGCAAGGTTTGTCTCAAGTGCTTCGTTGATCTGCTCAAGCGGGAATCTGTCTGTGATCAGATCAGACATCGGAAGTCCGATTGCTTTTGCTCTCTTGAGGAAATCAAATGTTGTAGCATAATCTCTCAGTGTGTATACCCAGGAACCAACCAGGTTGATTTCTTTGGAGCAGAGATCGAAGTGCGGGTTGATTGTAGCATCTCCACCATTGATGAAGAAACCAAGTTCGCAAAGACCGCCGCCGTTACGGATGAATTTGTAGATGTTTGCATGTGCGTGCGGGTTACCTGTGCACTGGAATGCGAAATCTGCAAGATGTCCGCCCTGAGCTTCTTTAACAGCTTCTGTAAGAGCTTCGATTCCTTTGTACTGTGTGAAGTCTACGGATACTTCAGCGCCCATCTTCTTAGCAAATTCAAGACGTTTTGCGTTTCCATCTACTGCACAGATGTTTTCAACACCCATTGTACGAAGGATAGCGATGCAGATAAGACCGATCGGTCCGCATCCCTGAACAACAACTCTTGAGTTGAATTTCAGGATTCCTGTTGTTTTTGCTCTTTCAACTGCATGGATAAGTACTGCACATGGCTCGATCAGGATACGGGAATCCAGATCCAGATCACTTACGTTGAAGAATGTGGAACCGAAGTTTCCGCCTCTGATGAAGATGTAGTCAGAGAACCATCCATTGAATTTTACATCATCGTCCTAAGAAATGGAAAAAGCGTATTTGGCAAAACTTGAATGAAAAGATTTGCCAAATACGCTAATTTTTTGAAATTATGCAGATTAGAATGTGCCAGGAAACAGCAGTTTTGATTCACAAGCTACAAAATCTGTGTTATACTGAAAAACAAGTTTTACATTTAAGTATGATATAAGCAAAGGGGTATCACAACATGAAACTGATTGTGGTAGAGGATGAAAAGGTTATCCGGAATGGCCTTTTAAGGCATGTTCCATGGCAGCGACTCGGCGTTTCGGAGGTTGAAGCAGCCGCAAACGGAGAGGAAGCACTGGTGAAAGCGGAAGCCTTCCGGCCGGATATTGTTCTCTCGGATATTCGTATGCCGGGCATGAGCGGTGTGGATTTGTGCCGGAAATTGAGGGAAAAATTCCCGGAGATTGAGATCATCTTTTCAACAGGCTATGCAGATAAGGAATATTTAAAAGCGGCAATCGATCTGCATGCGGTCGGATACGTGGAAAAACCGGTTAACGTGAAGCTGCTCTCGGAAAACGTCGAGGAAGCAGTGCAACGCGTGAAGGGGCGCAGAAAAAGTGAGAGCGCGAAACTTCGGAACTACCTTTTAGAGGTGGATACCGATGTTTCACTGGAGCAGGCGGAGGGATCCAGTTTCCGCATTGTCATGATCCATTTTGACAGTGAAGGCTGTGGAGCCGGATTTTTACCAAAATTTGAGAAAATGGCAAAAGAAGCACTGAAACCGTATCGGATTTCGATAACAATGACACTGCTTGACCCGTTCTATCTGATTCTGCTTCTTGGAAGTGAAAAAGAAAAGCGATGGAAAGAAATGGAACCGGTTTTGGTTGATGCATTGAAAAGCTGTACGCAGGATGGTTCGATTTCGGGATGCTTTTTATCCTATGGAAGAAGAGGCGGCTGCCAGAAAGACATTTTGTTGTCTTACCGTCAGGCAAAGGAAGCGGGAAAGGCTCTTTCCTGGCTTGGATGGGGGAAAAGCGTCTGCTACGACGATGTTCCGCCAGAGAAGCCGTGGATAGATGATGCCAAGAAACAGCGGGATAAATTTTATCAACTGATTATGGACAACGATGAAAAAGGTGCCTGCCTTTTTCAGAAAACGCTGTATGAAAAACTGGTCAGCCATCATCTGTGCATGAATTTTGATATACGTTACAATTATTGTGTAATGCGTGATATACTGGAAAAAGCAGCGGAATATCGATATCCCGGTACGATGGAAAAGCCTTGGAAGCAGGGAGGAACCGATTTCTTTATGCAGGCAGAAACGTTTGCGGAGATGAAAGAGGAAATGATACGCAGAATTGGGCAGCTCTTTGAAAAGCAGAATGGGAAAACGAATACGCATAAAACGGAGAACAGTTATCATGTGAGCCGTATCACAGAATATATCCAGGAACATTATGCAGATCAGGATCTTTCCATCGGAACACTCGCTGAGCTTGTTTATCTGACACCGACGTATCTTTCTACTGTATTTAAAAAACAAACGGGACTTACGATTGGACAGTATCTGCTGGAAGTGCGTGTAGAGAATGCGAAACAGAAAATGCGTGATCCGCAGCTAAAATTCTATCAGGTATCTGAAATGGTGGGTTATGAGGATACCAATTATTTTGCGAAAATATTTAAAAAGAAAACGGGGGTTACCCCGACAGAGTATAAGGAGAGTCTGCAGATGCGATGAAACATCCATTACAGAAAATGTCAATGCATAAGAGAATGATGCTGTATTTTGCCGTTCCGCTGATTCTGATGCAGATTTTGCTCTGTTCTTTGTGCTATCCGCAGGTGGTGCGCCGTTATCGTGAAAAAACGGATTACTCGATGGAACAGTCGGTAAGCCAAGCGATTTCTTTTACGGAGAGTTATCTGCGGAATATGACGTATCTGGCGAATATGGTGGAGGACAATGGGGTAATTCAGAATACACTGTCAGCGGATGGCTTTGGAGAAGAAAGACCATACATGGAGCAGTGGCTGGAATACTATGAGCTGAATAAAGAATTTAATTCCTACGAGATTTCGAACTCGATCTATCGTTTCTGCCTGTACGTGCCGGATGAGGTGATGTATGCGGGAAATCAATATTATTTCGATGGAGTATCAAGGCTTAAGGAACGCAGCGATTACGTTGATCTGCGGTATGCTCTGAACACGGGAGAAGATTACGTTGCAATCAGTCGTGAGAGAGACGGTGTGGATCAGCAGGATACCTCGCAGATGGTTACCCTGTATCACCGGATTGCATCCAAAAAGAAAAAGAAGAGGAACTTGGTATCTGCAGCATCAGTGTTTCTGCGAAATATTTCCAGGATATTATGAAAAATGCCAATATCACATCAGAAGGTCTTGTTTATCTGATGAGTGAAAACGGCAGGATGATTACCAGCTCTAACAGCAGTATTCTTCAAAAAATGCAGAAAAAAGGAATACTTTTAAACTATGGCGCGGAGCTTTTTATGGAAAAAAAGAAGGAGGGACAGAAGGAATATTACATTACCCGGCAAAATGTGGACGGTGCATCCTGGCAGATGATCTTGATAATTCCCGAAAGTGAATATGAGGATCAGTACAGGTTTTTGTGGCTCTCAGCGGCTCTGATGCTTGGAAGTATGATTGCCGTTATTGTATTGATGTCATATCTTCTTTCCGGTTACTACGTTGGAAGACTGAAAAAGCTGAATGCGGAAATGACGGGTCTGGAAAGCGGAAATCTGAACGCAAATCTGCCAATCACAACCGAGGAAGATGAAATTGAGGAAATTTATCACAATTTTAACGGTATGGTGCAGGAAGTCCAGCGGCTGATGCAGGAGCATTATCAACTTGGTAAGGAAGTTAAAATGGCAGAGGTACGGGCACTGCAGGCGCAGATCAACCCACATTTTCTCTACAATACGCTGGATCTGATTAACTGGATTTCCATGGACTACGGTGCAGAGGAGATCGGAACGCTGACGTGGAATCTGGCCCGGTTCTATCGGTTGAGTCTGAATCATGGAAAGAGCCTGATTTCCATCGGGGAAGAAGTCGAGCATGTTGAGGTTTATGTCAATATCGAAAATTATCACTTTGATAACGCCATTTCTCTCGAGGTAGATGTGCCGGAAGAACTGAAGAGCTATGCATGTCTCAATATTATTCTTCAGCCATTTGTGGAAAATGCGATCGTCCATGGGATTGCGGAGAAACCGGATATTGAAAGTTGTGAAATCAGGATCCGTGCGAGAAGAGAGGAACAGGATATTATTTTTTCGGTTCAGGACGATGGTCCCGGAGTTGATGTGGAGCAGATGCAGAAAGAGACACAGCAGGACATCCGGACAGCACAGCATGGCTATGGTGTGCGGAACATCAACTTTCGCCTGAAGCTCTGCTTCGGTGAAAAGTATGGTGTTACGTATCTGGAAAGTGAAAAAGGAACGCATGTTGAGATCAAAATTCCGGTTATGACAATAGCAGAAGCGGAAGAGAAGATCTGAAAAGAAAGAGAGAGGAAAACCTCTCTTTCTTTTTGCATAAAAATTGTGAAAATGAGCAGAGAGATGTGGAAAGTACGCTGTGCAAATTGACAAGAAACGGGAAGAAAAACAAGATTTTTCCTGTGCGAGATCACAAAAAGCATAAGAAATTACTAGAAATCGAAGTTTTGTTGGGTACAAAATAGATAAATTCTTCGGTATAATAGGGTCATCAGTTGAGAACAAGCCCAAGACAAAGCGATGCGTGGAGGGTCTTGGGAGCACTCTTGTACAGGCCGGCAGTTACATACAGTGCAGGAACGATGAAAAAGAAAGGAAGTTAACAAATGGGAAAGCATGTGAAAAGTTTTGTAGCAGAAGTAAAGAAAAACAGAGCCCTTTTTGTTATGGCGATGCCTGCATTTTTGCTGGTATTGATTATGCAGTACCTTCCGATGTCCGGACTGGTGCTTGCATTTAAGAACTATCGATATGACCTTGGCGTATTCGGAAGTGAGTGGAATGGATTTGCAAACTTCGAATACCTGTTCTCATCCGGAACCGGATGGCTGATTACGAGAAACACAGTTGTGTACAACCTGTTAAACCTGGTTACTTCACAGCTTCTTGCGGTATTGATCGCAATTTTTTATTTCTGAGATCAAACAAAAAAAATCTTTAAAAAAAGTGACACAGTCAATCATTTTCTTACCGTACTTCATCTCCTGGGTTATCGTTGGAGTTTTTGTTTACAATATCTTCAACTATGAAACCGGTATCCTGAACAGTATCGTAACCTTCTTTGGAGGGGAGAAGATCAATATGTACGATGCATCCAAAGCCGGTATATGGCCATGGATCATCTGTCTGTTCAATTCATGGAAATGGTGTGGATATAACTCCGTTATTTACATCGCAGCAATTACCGGTGTCGATGCTGAGATTCACGAAGCAGCTTCCATCGACGGTGCAAATATTTTTGAGAGAATCCGTTTCATCACTCTTCCGAGCATTCTTCCGACCATTATCACTATGCTTCTTCTGCAGGTTGGCCGAATCCTCCGTGGTGATTTCGAGATGTTCTATCAGATCGTTGGAAACAACGGACAGCTCTTCAACAAGACCGACGTTATTGATACCTATGTATTCCGTTCCCTGATTCAGAACTCCAACCTCGGTATGACAGCGGCAGCATCTTTCTATCAGTCCGTCATCTGCTTTGCGACTATTCTGATCGTAAACGCAATCGTAAAACATGTAGAAGAAGATCTTGCACTGTTCTAAGACAGAAAAAAGGAGGAATTAGTTATGCAAGCTGTTGCAAAATCACAGAAAATCAAGAAAAGTACTTCTACAAAAGTATTTTATGTCATCTGTTACACCTTTGTTGCGCTGATGGCTCTGGTATGTTTGCTGCCATTTATTATGGTGGTTTCCGGTTCGTTTTCATCTGAGCAGGCGATTCGGTTTCAGGGTTATGGAATTCTCCCAAGAGAATTTACCACAGCCGTTTACGCACTGATCTTCAAGAGCCCGATGACCGTTGTCCGTGCTTACGGGGTATCTATTTTTATCACCCTCGCCGGAACTGCAGTAGGACTTCTGCTTACTACAATGACCGCTTACGTGATCAGCCGTAAAGATTTCAAGTACAGAAATGCTCTGTCATTCTTCTTCTACTTTACGACCCTGTTTAACGGCGGTATGGTTTGCTCCTATATTTTCTACATCCAGTATCTGCACTTAAAAGACAGCTACCTTGCCCTGATCTTACCGGGTGTGTTCAATGTATTCTACCTGCTGATCATGAGAACCTTCGTATCCGCAATTCCGACCGCACTGATCGAATCTGCAAAGATTGACGGCGCAGGCGAGTTTAAAACATTTTTCAGCATCATCCTTCCACTTCTGAAATCCGGAATGGCAACCATCGGTCTGTTCCTTGCGCTTGGTTACTGGAATGACTGGTACAATGCAATGCTGTATATGAATACAGAAACAAAATATCCGCTGCAGTACATGCTGTATGCCCTGATGCAGAAAACGCAGGCAATGTCCCAGATGGCAAGCTCTGCAAACATTCCGCTGCAGGATATGCCATCCAACTCCCTGAAGCTGGCCATGGCAGTTGTGGCAACCGGCCCGATCATTCTGGTTTACCCGTTTATACAGAAATATTTTGTAAAAGGTGTTACAATCGGTTCCGTCAAAGGCTGATGGAACGATTAGATAAAGGCAACGAAAAAGGAGGAAAAAGAAATGCAAACAAAAAATTAAGAAAAGCACTTGCTGTATCCATGGCAATCGCCATGACCGGAGGCTTGCTTGCAGGCTGCGGAAGCAACAATTCCAGCTCTTCCAATGGTGGAGCTGCAAAGAGCGGATCTACATCATCCGCAAGCGGTGAGCTTGACACATCCGAGTTTGTGGAGCTTTCCATGTATGTCATCAGTGACCGTCCGGCAGGACAGGATGCAATCGACGAGAATCTGAACAAACTCTTAAAAGAGAAACTGAACTGCTCTTTGAAAATCAACTGGATCGGCTGGGCGGAGTACGCAAACAAATATCCGCTGCTGTTCTCTTCGGGAGAAGAGTTTGATATGGCATACAGTGCATCCTGGCTGAACTTTGCATCTCTGGCGCAGAAGGGTGCCTTCAAGAGCCTTGATGAGCTCTGGCCAACCTACGCACCGAAGAACTTTGCAGCACAGTCTGAGGAAGCAAAAACAGCAGGCAACAGTAAATGGAAGCTATTATTGTGTTCCTTCCCTGCTGTCTACTTACAATGCATATGGTCCTATCTATCGTGGTGACCTGGTAGAGGGAACCGAATGGGACGGAAAGATGGAGACCTTTGAAGATATTGAAGAGTACTGCGATATCATCAAAGAAACGCATCCGGAAATGGAGTGCATCGATCTATACTCTACAGCACCGGAAATCTTCTTCATGTATATGGAAAATCAGGGACTGGCAACCTTCAACGGAATCCGTTATCTGTGGTATGATCCAAATGCAGAAAATCCAACTGTTATGACTTCCTATGAGCTGGAGAAAACACCGGAATTCCTGGAAATGATGGCAAGATGGAATGAGAAAGGATTTTATTCAAAATCTGCTCTGTCAGACACGGACAGCACGAAATTTCAGAATGGTAAAGCAGCTCTGAAGATCCATAACATTGATTCCTATGTGGGACAGGCAATTCTTCATCCGGAATACGATATTCACTATTCTAACATGGTAAAAGATGTTGCACATCTTCCATATACGCAGGACTGTATGGTAATCTCCAATACTTCCAAGAATCCGGAGAGAGCAATGGCACTGTGGGATCTGATCACCAATGATCAGGAAGTATACGATGCGTTCTACTACGGTGTTGAAGGAACTTCTTATGAGCTGAACGATGAGGGACAGTTCAAGGTTCTGGATACGGACAACTATGGAACGAGCGCAATGTGGTCTGCAAGAAGTGATGCTCTGAACCGTCAGCAGATCGGTACTCCGGATGATTACAAGACCAACATTGATGAGTTTGAGTCCCGCATCGTTTCCGGACAGGGAAATGAGAAATTCACAGGATTTGTACTGGATACCTCTTCCTTCGAGACCCAGCTTGCTGCATGCAACAATGTACAGCAGCAGTACTGGTGGCCGCTTGAGCTCGGATACACAGATGCAGAATCTGGTCTGGCTGATTACCAGTCCCAGATGGAAGCAGCAGGAATCGAGACCATGAAAGAGGCAGCTCAGAAACAGCTTGACGCTTACGTAGCAAGCCTGAAATAAAACGAATTTCCGAAAGGGAAACGCAAAGACTATATAACTTCTGCCGCAGGCAGAACAAACGGATAAAAAGCAGGTACTGGAGCAGAACATATCGTGGGGGTATGCGTGCGGTGCCTGCTTTTTCCGAAAACAGCCATCATGTATGGGAGGGAACAAAACTATGATAAAAGAACCAATGGTAATGGAAATTGCGAAAAACACCTACGCCATCAACGAATTCGGTCTGTCCGCGTGTTATTTTCTGGTCGGAGAGGAGCGTGCGCTTTTGATTGACACCGCATGCGGCCTTTCTGATCTGAAAGGCATCGCGGCAAGCTTGACGGACAAGCCGTACGACGTTGTCCTGACGCACGGCCATCTCGATCATGTCGGCGGAATCGGTGCGTTTACGGATGTCTATCTTGGCGAGGCAGATTTTGCTATGACACGGAACCTGAACGCAGAACAGCTGCGCGGCTTTGCTGATGAAATTGGAAGAAACGGCGGCTATCAGGCATATGAGTATGATCTCAACAAAATTCAGCCGTTCGAAATGCCGACATTCCATGCCCTGCACGAGGGCGATGTTTTCGAACTGGGAAACCGCCGCGTCGAGTGCATCGAGGTGGCCGGCCACACGCCGGGCGGCATCTGTTTTCTTGATGAAGCGACGAAAATCCTGTTCTCCGGCGATGCCTGCAACCAGAATCTTCTTGTCCTCGGCTGCAGCGTGAGAAAAACGCTGGAAGGGCTGTATCACCTGAAAACATACGAAACCCGCTATGAGAGATCCTACAGCGGGCACATCGGTTTCGGCGGCATGCAGGGCTATTTCAGCCAGCCAGAGACGATTCTCGATGACTGCATCAAAACCGCCGAGCAGATTCTGTCCGGCGAAGCAGAAGGAAAAACCGCACCGCGGGAAGGCATGCTCTATGCCGAACACGGAACCGCAAGACTCAGTTATTACCCGGACTGCTTGGAAAAGGATCCAGAGCGATAAAATGATCTGCAAAAAGCAGAGAAAAGGAGAAGAAAACTTATGGCAAAAGTAACATTACACGCAACCATCTTTGGGGAAGACGGCATCAAAACAAGAGACTATGAAACTGCACTGATCCCGGACGCGAAAAATCAGGAAATGCAGGTCATCAACCTGTACCCGGACAAGACGTATCAGAAAATTGAGGGATTTGGCGCCGCACTCACCGAGTCCGCAGGCTATGCACTGTCCCGCATGAGTGAGGAAAACCGTAAGAAAGTAGTAGAAGCGTATTATGGAAAAGACGGCATTGGCTATACGATCGGCCGGATTCACATGGACAGCTGTGACTTCTCCATCGGCAATTACTGCGCAGTCGAAAACCCGGACGATCCGGAATTCAGGGATTTTAGCCTGGAAAGAGATGCAAAATACGTGCAGCCGCTCGTAAAAGCTGTTTCCAAAACACTTGGAAAACCAGTCTCCCTGCTGCTTTCCCCATGGTCCCCGCCAGCTTTCCTGAAAGAGACCGGCGTAAGAAACGGCGGTGGGCATCTGAAAAAAGAGAGCTATCCGGATTACGCAAATTATATTGCAAAATACATCACGGAGTACGAAAAACTCGGCCTGCCGATTTCCTGGATGACGGTACAGAATGAGCCGCTGGCTGTTCAGACCTGGGATTCCTGCGAATATACGGCAGAAGAGGAAAAAGAATTCCTGCGTGACTATCTGTACCCGACCTTAAAAGAAAAAGGCCTTGATCACGTAAAACTGTACATCTGGGACCACAACAAGGAGAGAACGTACGAGAGAACCCGCGACATTGTGGATGAGACAACAAAAGATATGATTGCCGGTGTCGCATACCACTGGTATTCAGGCGATCATTTTGAAACACTCTCAATGGTAAGAGAAGATTACCCGGATCTGATGCTGATGCACAGTGAGGGCTGCGTAGAGCTGGCACGGTACGGTGCGGCTGCCGGAAACTCTCTGCGCCATGCGAAACAGTATGCGCACGACATCATCGGCGATCTGAACCATGGCATGAATTACTGGATTGACTGGAACCTCGTGCTTGATGAGATCGGCGGCCCGAACCACGTGGACAACTTCTGCGGCGCACCGATCATTTGCGACGGAACGACCGACACAATCGAAGTAAAACCGATGTTCCACGCGATCGCCCACTTCTCAAAATATATCAAACCGGGCGCCGTCCGCATCGCGAGCTCCACGTATTCGCCGGAGCTTGAGGTTACAGCAGCGAAAAACCCGGATGGAACGATTGCACTCGTTGTATTAAATACGTCAGAAGAGACGAAAGTAGTCAATCTCCGCATGAACGGAACCACAACCCGCCTGACCTTCTGGGGCAATAGCATTGCAACGGTATTGATTTAACAACCTTATTATAACAAAAGAAAGAAACCTCTGCGCAGACCGGCAAAATCTGCGACAGAGGTTTCTTTCATATGTGTTTTTGTAACGAAGGAGAAAATTTAGCACTCCTCAGCAATATCGTAAATCAGTCGTTCGGTCTGATCCCAGCCAAGGCACGGGTCGGTGATGGATTTACCATAGACGTGATTTCCACATCCGATCTTCTGGTTGCCAGGCTCCAGATAGCTTTCGATCATAACACCTTTTACGAGACTTTCGATATCCTTGTTGCATCGTCTTGTGTGCAGAACGTCTTTGACGATACGGATCTGCTGCTCGTATTTCTTTCCGGAGTTGGAATGGTTGGCATCGATGATGGTAGCCGGGTTTACGAGATGTGTTTCGTTGTATTTCTCCAGCAGAAGCTGAATGTCCTCGTAGTGATAGTTCGGCACGGAGTTGCCGTGCTTGTTGGTCGCACCGCGGAGAATGGTGTGCGCCAGCGGATTTCCGCTTGTCTTTACCTCCCAGGTACGGTAAATAAAGGAGTGGGAGCCCTGTGCGGCAATGACGGAGTTGATCATAACAGAAAGATCACCGCTGGTCGGGTTTTTCATGCCGGCCGGAATGTCGATGCCGGAAACAGTCAGACGGTGCTCCTGGTTTTCTACGGAACGTGCGCCGACCGCAACATAGGAGAGAATATCGGACAGATAGCTCCAGTTGGACGGATACAGCATTTCGTCTGCAGAAGTCAGATCAGTCTCTTCTACTACACGCATATGCATTTTACGCATGGCAATCAGGCCGTGCAGCAGGTCCGGCTTTCCTTCCGGGTCCGGCTGATGAACGATACCTTTGTAGCCTTCACCTGTGGTACGCGGTTTGTTGGTATAGACACGCGGGATGATGATCAGTTTGTCGGATACTTTGTCGGCAACCTTTGCCAGACGGTGATTGTACTCCAGAACAGCGTCTTCGTTGTCTGCGGAGCAAGGTCCTACGATAACAAGAAATTTATCGGAATCCCCGGTAAAGACTTTTGCGATTTCAGCGTCACGCTGTTTTTTGATTTCGGTTGCGCGGGCGCTTAAGGGATATTGTTCCCGGATCTCTGTTGGGGTGGGAAGTTTTCTTACAAATTCAAGGCTCATTTTCGTTCTCCTTTATCTTAGATGCACTTCTTTTCTAGCTGCGGACAGAGGAGCGTTCTTGTGTGCCCCGTCGCAAACTATCTATAAATTATAATACATAACGCGAAGATTGTCGATATTTTTTCGGCGAAAATTCTGTTTCTCTTAAAAAAGATAGAAAAAAGGTATCAATGAACAGCAAATCCGTTTGCAGATTCCCGATGCAGGAACAAAAGTGCCATTGTCATAATGGTAAGTTCACTTGCAAGAATACCATAGAGATAGCCACGGATGCCTAAAACCGGGACGAGAAAAAGAATTGCAAGAATACGAATTACATCTCCGGCAAGGTTCTGGAAAAAAACGAGAGAAGTTTTTCCAAGGCCGTTTAAAATGCTTCCAAGTATCGTTTCCAGATAGAGAAAAGGACTTAAAAATGAAAGGATACGCAGAAAAACGCCGACTTCTTCGTTTTGAAAAAGGAAACGTCCAAGCCACGGACCGAAAAAGAAAAAGGCAAAAACAGCGGAAGTGCCAAGCAGCACACAGAAAGAAATTGTATAACGGATCGTGTCTGATATTTGCTCCGGCGTACCGTCGGCCTGCTGTTTTGCTACGCCGGGCAGAAGCATGACGGACACCGCGTGGGTGATGGCAGATGGAAAAAAGATCATCGGAAGTGCCATACCGGTGAGAATGCCATACTGCGAGAGCGCTGCTTTCCGGGAAAGACCGAAAGTGACCAGACAGCCGGGGAGCAGAGCACTTTCAATGCTGTGGAGGACATTCAGAAGAATACGGTTCAGCGTAAGCGGAAGATTCAAAACGGCAAGCTCTCGGAAGGTATCGTACCAGAGGGTCTTTTCTTTGAAAAAAACAGAAATCGGGCGGTGTTTCTGAGGGGACCTGCTGTGCGAGACGGACAGGCAGGCCATCAGAAAGAGACACGAAAAGAGTTCGCCGGCGGCAGTACCGAATGCAGCGACAGCGGCAGAGGGGAGGCTTGTGGAAAGACAGAAAAGCCAGGCAAGGTAGGAAGCGCCCATGCGCACGAACTGTTCCAAAAGCTGGCAAAAAGAAGGCAGTGCCGTCTGATTCTGGCCAAGATACCATGCCGAGAGACAGTTGTGGATCCCGGAGGGGAGAATGCCGAGTGATAAAATCCGGAGGAGCAGAATCGTCCGCGGCTCAAAAAGAAGCCGTGTTCCGATAAAATCCGCGCTGAAAAAGAGAAAGATGGAGGCGGAGAAGGAAAGTATCACTACAATGCCGCATCCGGCCGCCAGACAGATCTTTGCCCGTCTGGAATCCTTTTTGGCAAGGTACGATGCGACAAAGCGCGAGAGCACCGTCTGCATGCCGCCTGCGCCAAGGGAGAGCATCAGTGCGTAGAGTGGTGTGGCGAGCTGGTAGATACCAAAGGCTTCCGCACCGATCCGGCGCGACAGGAATATTCTATAGAGAAATCCAAGAATTCTGCAGATGATCCCGGACGCGGTCAGGATCAGTGTGCCAAGAAGAAGCGTGTTCTTTCTTGTGATTTTCAGCATGGGATAGACTCCTTTCACGGCATTGCGCAGATAGTCTAAAATATGCGAAAAAACTCCTTGACAGAACCCCGTGATAGGTGCTATTCTGAGTGAGAAATAAATCCGATTAAAACTGTCGGAATTGGAAAACGACAGCACAGGAAAAAGGAGAACCAGGAATGAAATTATCGACCAAAGGAAGATATGGTCTGCGTGCCATGATCGATCTGGCGAGTCACGAAGAAGAGGGTGCAGTGTCCATTGCCAGCATTTCAGAACGCCAGAATATCTCAGAGAGCTATCTGGAGCAGCTGGTGCGTCCGCTTCGAAAAGCCGGATTCATTGAGAGTGTGCGGGGAGCAGGCGGTGGATATGTACTTGCAAAACCGGCAGATTCCATTTCGGTAGGAGATGTTCTCCGTGTGCTGGAGGGCGGACTCGAGGCAGTCACGTGCTCGGTCAATGAAGGCCTAGGCGGCTGCGATGCGGCCGATTTCTGCGTCACGCGTTTTGTGTGGCAGAGGATCAATGAGGGAATTACGAACGCTGTGGATTCCATCAGCCTCGGAGAGCTGGTTCAGCAGAGCCGGCAATTAGAGAAAAACAGAAACAGCGATAGAAATGACAAGGAGTGAACAACAATGATTTATCTGGACAATGCGGCAACAACAAAAACAGCCCCGGAAGTTGTCGAGGCTATGCTTCCTTATTTCAGCGAATACTACGGAAATCCATCCAGTATTTATGCAATTGCAGGAAAAAGCAAAGAAGCCATCACCAAAGGAAGAGAGCAGATCGCAAACGTGCTCGGCGCAAAACCGGAGGAAATTTATTTCACAGCCGGCGGCAGCGAGTCCGATAACTGGGCGTTAAAAGCTACCTTTGAAGCATATAAAAATAAAGGAAACCACATCATCACCACAAAAATCGAGCATCATGCGATTCTTCATACCTGTGAGTATCTGGAAAAAGAGCGCGGTGCGAAAATCACCTATATCGGCGTCGATGAGAACGGCGTTGTCAATCTGGATGAACTCGAAGCAGCCATCACACCTGAGACCATTCTGATTTCCGTTATGGCGGCAAACAACGAAATCGGAACGATTCAGCCGATCAAGGAAATCGGAAGAATTGCAAAAGAACACAATATTTTATTCCACACAGATGCCGTACAGGCATTTGGCCAGATCCCGATCAATGTGGATGAGTGCAATATTGATATGCTCAGTTCCAGCGGTCATAAGATTAACGGACCGAAAGGAATCGGCTTCCTTTACATCCGAAAGGGTGTGAAAATCCGCTCCTTCGTACACGGCGGTGCGCAGGAAAGAAAACGCCGTGCCGGGACAGAAAATGTACCGGGCATCGTAGGATATGGAGTTGCGGCAGAGCGTGCGGCAAGAACTATGGCGGAGCGTACCGCAAAAGAAATCGAAGTACGTGATTATCTGATCAACCGCATATTAACCGAGATTCCGAACTGCCGTCTGAACGGCGATCCGGTAAAACGTCTGCCGAACAACTGCAACATCAGCTTTGAATTCATCGAGGGAGAGTCCCTTCTGATCATGCTGGATATGAAAGGTATCTGCGCATCCAGCGGTTCTGCATGTACTTCCGGATCCCTGGATCCGTCCCATGTACTGCTGGCCATCGGACTGCCGCACGAGAAAGCACACGGTTCCTTACGTCTGACTTTAAGTGAGGAGATCACAAAAGAGGACGTTGATTTCGTTGTAGAGCAGATTAAAGCGATCGTAGACCGTCTGCGCAGCATGTCCCCGCTGTATGAGGATTACATCAAAAAACAGCAGGGTAAATAAGTTTAAAAAAATAAGACAGTCCATCCAGAAAGCCGGTACAGAAAAATTCAGGTAAAAGCTGTGCCGGAGGAGGACTGCTTTGAAATAGTTCAGGAGGAAGAATAACAATGTACAGTGAAAAAGTAATGGATCATTTCCAGCATCCGAGAAATGTAGGAGAAATTGAGAACGCAAGCGGTGTAGGTACCGTTGGAAATGCAAAATGCGGCGATATCATGAGAATGTATCTTGACATCGACGATAACGGCATCATTCAGGACTGCAAATTCAAAACCTTCGGCTGCGGCGCCGCAGTTGCAACCAGCAGTATGGCAACCGAGCTGGTAAAAGGAAAAACCATCCAGGAAGCTCTGGAAGTAACCAACAAAGCCGTTATGGAAGCACTCGACGGACTTCCGCCGGTCAAAGTTCACTGTTCTCTGCTTGCAGAAGAAGCAATTCACGCTGCACTCTGGGATTACGCAGAGAAACACCACATCAAGATCGAAGGTCTTGCAAAACCGAAGTCTGATATCAGCGAGGGCGAGGAAGAGGAAGAATACTAAGTATGGGAAAAAAGAAAGTAGTCGTTGGAATGTCCGGCGGCGTAGATTCCTCGGTGGCAGCGTATCTCCTGAAAAAAGCAGGATACGATGTCATCGGGGTGACCATGCAGATCTGGCAGGATGAGGCCGAGACAGTCCAGGAGGAAAACGGGGGCTGTTGCGGCCTTTCTGCTGTTGATGATGCAAGGCGCGTGGCACAGGTGCTGGACATTCCGTATTATGTCATGAACTTCAAAAAAGAGTTCCGTGATAACGTCATGGACTATTTCACGAACGAATATCTCTGCGGCAGAACACCGAACCCGTGTATCGCCTGCAACCGCTATGTGAAATGGGAAGCGTTGCTTCAGCGCAGTCTTTCCATTGGAGCGGACTACATTGCGACCGGACATTATGCAAGAATCGAACAGCTTGCCAATGGACGGTATGCGATTGCAAATTCGGTAACAGCGGCAAAAGACCAGACGTATGCACTGTATAATCTGACCCAGGAGCAGCTTTCGCATACGCTGATGCCGGTCGGAGACTACACAAAAGATCAGATTCGTGAGATTGCAGCAAAAATCGGTCTTCCGGTAGCAAAAAAGAAGGATTCCCAGGAAATCTGCTTCGTGCCGGATCAGGATTACGCTTCCTTTATCCAGAACGAGACAGGAATCGTGGCACCGAAAGGCAATTTCGTGAATACAAAGGGTGAAATCCTCGGTACCCATGAGGGGATTACCCATTACACCGTAGGACAGCGCCGCGGACTCGGCCTTCCGATGGGACACCGCGTGTTCGTACTGGAAATCCGTCCGGAGACGAACGAGGTTGTGGTCGGCGAAAATGAAGAGGTTTTCGCAAAAGTAGTAAAAGCAAACAAAGTAAACTATATGGCAATTCCGCCGCTGGAACTTGGAGAAGAGCTCTCCTGCACCGCAAAAATCCGGTACGGGCACAAAGGGTCCCCGTGCGTGATCAAACGGACCGGGGAAGATGAGATTACCTGTACCTTCCCGGACGGCGTGCGTGCTCCGACACCGGGACAGGCTGTTGTCTTCTACGTGGACGGCTGTGTCGGCGGAGGCGGAACGATTACGGAGGCCGAAAGATGAAAATAGCGGACTGTCATATGCACAGTTTCTTTTCAAGTGACAGCGAAGCACCAACAGAAGAGATGGTAAAACGGGCAGTCGAGCTGGGACTTCCGGCAATCTGCCTGACGGATCACTACGATATGGATTACAGTACCGGCGAGTTCCAGCTCGATACACCGGCATATGCGGCAAAAATCCGGGAACTGCAGGAAAAATACCGCGACAAAATCGATATCCGATTCGGCGTGGAACTGGGACTGCAGCTCCACTTAAAAGAACGGATGGAAGAGTATGTAAATGCGTGGCCGTTCGACTATGTGATCGGCTCCATGCATGTCATTGACGGAAAAGACCCCTATTATGAGGATGCTTTCCCGGACTGGACAGCAGAAGAGCTGTACCGGGCGTATTTTCGGGCTACAGCAGAAAATATCCGGTTCTTCCACAATTTCCAGACGCTTGGTCATCTGGATTATGTGGTACGCTACTGCAGAGAAAGGAAAAGATTACAGCTACCGCGCATTTGCGGACGTAGATCGATACCATTTTAAAAGAGCTGATTCAGTACGATATCGCGCTGGAAATCAACACCGGCGGCTACAAGGCAGGCCTTGGCGTGCCGAATCCGACGCCGGATGTCATCAGAAGATACCGGGAACTGGGCGGCGAAAAGATCACTTTCGGTGCCGATGCCCACAAACCGGAACATATAGCGTTTCATTTCGCGGACGCGGCAGCTATCGCGCAGGAAGCCGGATTCCGGTACTACGTGCGGTTTAAAGAGAAAAAGCCGGAATATCTGCCGATCCAATAGAAAACACGCAGGAAAAGCCGGAAAAAGCCCCAGAAAGGCTGGATTCCGGCTCTTTCTGCAATAGACGGATCTTTCGAAATTTTGCAGAAATACGGATTGGCATCCGGCTTCTTCACAAATTTTAGAAATAATTTCGTATTTTCTTGAAAATAGAACTTGAATTTTCCGACGAAATTAGGTATTATACAGATAAGGTTGATGTTTCTTTAACAAAGTACAGAGACTCAAAATTAAAATTCACTTTTTAGGAGGAATTGAAAATCATGGCAGTAAAAGTAGCAATCAATGGTTTTGGCCGTATCGGACGTCTTGCATTCAGACAGATGTTTGGAGCAGAAGGTTATGAAGTAGTAGCAATCAACGACTTAACATCCCCGAAGATGTTAGCTCATCTGTTAAAATATGACTCTTCTCAGGGAAAATATGCTCTGGCTGATACCGTAACATCCGATGAAGATTCCATCACAGTAGATGGCAAAAACATCAAAATCTATGCTTTCCCGGATGCTAACAACTGCCCATGGGGAGAGCTTGGCGTAGACGTAGTTCTGGAGTGCTCCGGATTCTACACCTCCAAAGCAAAAGCTCAGGCACACATCAATGCAGGCGCTCGTAAAGTAGTTATCTCCGCTCCGGCTGGTAACGACCTTCCGACCATCGTTTACAATGTAAACCATGAGACCCTGACAGCAGACGATAACATCATCTCCGCTGCATCCTGCACCACAAACTGCCTTGCACCTATGGCAAAAGCTCTGAACGAACTGGCTCCGATCAAATCCGGTATCATGGTTACTATCCATGCTTACACTGGAGATCAGATGACTCTGGACGGACCGCAGAGAAAAGGCGATCTGAGAAGATCCCGTGCAGCTGCAGTTAACATCGTTCCAAACAGCACCGGTGCTGCAAAAGCAATCGGCCTTGTATTCCGGAACTGAACGGCAAACTGATCGGTTCTGCACAGCGTGTTCCAACCCC
>ENA-OQKJ01000131-OQKJ01000131.1-human-gut-metagenome-genome-assembly--contig:-NODE-131-length-18624-cov-2.552414_pt1 | contig 18624 bp, 18 predicted proteins | sample MGYA00242647_ERZ504795 | MGnify/ENA primary metagenome ERZ504795 (study PRJEB26092, sample SAMD00036398) | human gut metagenome | host: Homo sapiens | study: EMG produced TPA metagenomics assembly of...
AAAGACGAGCGTCGGTAAGACACGCCGAGGTCACCGCGGACGGGTTGATATAGGGAGAGGGCCTGACCCCATATCGTTGGGGCCAGGCCCGATTTTGCCTCTTGACAATGTCCTGCTCATATTAAAAGGAACGTCCCTAACTGCCGGATAAAAAACGAGCGAGGATCTTGAGGTCCTCGCTCGTTTTTGTTTTAGGCAATGTTTCGGCTGCGCCGCTACTTGTCGGCGGCCGCCTTCTTGGTAGTCGACTTCTTGGCCGTCGTCTTTTTGGCGGTCGTCTTCTTGGCAGCAGTCTTCTTTGCTGCCGTGGTCTTCTTCGCCGTGCTCGCCTTGGTCGCAGTCTTGCGGCCGCGGGCGGGCTTCTTCTCCTTGGTCGGGCAGTCCATGTTGACGCAGATGCGCCACGGGCCGCGCGCCGTGTTGACCACCACGATGGGGGCGCCGCACTCGGGACAGGTCTCGCCCGTCGCCTCGAGCTTGCCACGCGCCGGCAGCGGATAGCTCACGCCGCAGTCGTCGTAGTTGGTGCAGCGGATAAAGCGCTTGCCGCTCTTCTCGCTCTTGTGCGCGATCAGGTCGCCATGGCGTCCTGCCTCGGCGCACACCTTGCACTCGCCCACCTTAAGGTCGGGCTCGTAGTTGGTGGGGCACGTGGGGTTCACGCAAATCTCGAAGGCCTTCTGGCGGAACGGCTGGCACTTGATACGCGGCGCGCCGCACTCGGGGCACACGGCCGCCTCGCCCTCGAGCGGGCTTACCTTGACGCCGCTCGGCACCGGATAGGTCACGTCGCAGTCGGGCCAGCCCATGCAGCCGATAAAGCTGCCACGGGTCTTGGCACTCGTCTTCATAACAAGGTCCTTGCCGCACTTGGGGCAGGCGCCCACGCGCGCATCGGCCGTGACGGCGTCGCTGATGGCGTCGCCCAGCTCCTGCGTGTGCTTGAGCAGCTCGTCGAGCACGCCAGCCAGCAGCGCGCGCGAGTGCGTCACGACATGCTCTTCGGTATCCTCGCCGCGCTCCACACGGGTCATATCGCCATCGAGCTCGCTGGTCATATCGGGGCTCGTGATGCGCGGGGCAAACTGCGTCAGCGCGTCGATGATGGCGATACCCAGCTGGCTCGGCTCAACGGGATCGTTTTTGAGGTAGCGCACGGCGTACAGGCGCTCGATGATGCTCGCGCGCGTGGACTTGGTGCCCAGGCCGCGCTTTTCCATCTCCTGCACGAGCTTGCCCTGGCTGTAGCGCGCGGGCGGCTCGGTCTGCTTGGCCTCGAGCTTAATGTCGAACACGTCGACCGTATCGCCCTGCTCCAGCGGCGGCATCTGCTCATCGCGCTTAAGGCCGTACGGGTACGCCTCGCGGAAACCCGGGGTCACAAGCACATCGCCCGAGGCCACGAACGGCTCGCCGTTCACATCGAGCTCGAGCTTGGTGTTCTCGATGGTCGCGGGCCCCATGAGCGTTGCCAGGAAGCGGCGGGCGATGAGGTCGTAGAGCTTGCGCTGGCCGCCGTCGAGCGTGGACGGATCGCCCTCGCCCGTGGGATAGATAGGCGGGTGGTCGGTGGTCTCGACCTTACCGCGCGTGGGCTTCATGGGACCGGCGAGCACCTTTTTGCACACGGGTGCCAGCGCCGGGTTGATCTTTGCCAGGTCGCTCACCACGGCGCCCAGATCGAGCGTCGCAGGGTACACGGTATTGTCGACACGCGGGTAGCTGATGAGACCGGCCATGTAGAGGGACTCGGCGATGCGCATCGTACGCGCAGGCGAGATGCCCTCGGCCGCGGCGGCAGCCTGCAGCGAGGTCGTCGCAAACGGCGTGGGCGGCTGCTGCTTACGCGAGCGCTTGGTCACCGCGGCAACGGTCGCCGTCTTGGCGCCGTCGACGTGACCATACGCCGTCTCGGCAGCATCTTTGTCGGTAAAACGCGCCGTCTTGTGCGCAATCTTAAAGCGGTCGTCCTCGGCGGCGCCCTGTGCGGCACCCATGCCGCGAATCTGCCAATAGTCCTCGGGCACAAACGCCATGCGCTCGCGCTCGCGCTCGACCACCAGGGCAAGCGTCGGTGTCTGCACGCGGCCGGCAGAACGCACGTTGCCAAAGCCGCCGAACTTGGCGAGCGTCAGGTAGCGCGTGAGCACCGCGCCCCAAATGAGGTCGATGTGCTGGCGGCTCTCGCCGGCGTCGGCCAGATTCTGGTCGAGCGAGACGAGATTATCGAAGGCCTGCGTAATCTCGGCCTTGGTAAACGAAGAGTATTGGGCGCGGGCAACCGGCAAGTCGGGTGCCACCTCACGCACCTTGTTGAGGGCGTCCGAGCCGATCAGCTCGCCCTCGCGGTCGAAGTCCGTAGCGATGATGACACTGTCGGACTTCTTAGCCAGGTTCTTGAGCGAGCGAATGAGCTCTTTCTCGGCCGGCAACTTAATGACTGGTGCCCAGGTGAGATAGGGCAGACTCTCGAGCTTCCAGCCCTTGATGGAGATGCCATCGGCAAGGAACGGCTTACGCTTGGTGTCGTAAGGCGGACGAGCCAGGCCATCGGGCATGTCGGCCGGCAGCATCTCGCCGTCCTCAGTGACCGAATACCATCCCAGCTTTTTATCGAACAGCACGCTGTCGCAAAAATCGGGCGCAAGGATGTGACCGGCGAGGCCGATCGTCACGCACTCCTCGCCCTTCCACTCAAAACGGTAGATGGCGGTGTTATACACCTTGTCCTTTTTGGGCTTGCCCGTGGACAGCCGCTCGGCGATTTGACGCGCGGCGTCGTTTTTCTCGGCGATGATGAGCTTCAAAAGAGGCTCCTATCTCGTATCTCTGCGGCTACGCCCGCCCGTATGGCGGCCGACTTACGCCCTTGCTTGCTCAATCTGCCCGATGAGCCAATCGCACCAGGCATCCATGCCCTCGCCCTTGCGCGCGCTCACGGCAAACCGCGGCGCCTGCGGATTGAGGTCATCGAGTGTCTTAGTATACCTATCCATGTCAAAATCGAAAGCCGGGGCCACATCGACCTTGTTGAGCAGCTGTGCACCGGCGTGTTGGAAGATGCCCGGGTACTTGATAGGCTTGTCGTCGCCCTCGGGCACCGAAAGAATCATGATGGACAGGTTCTCACCCAGGTCAAAGTCGACCGGGCAGACCAAGTTGCCCACATTTTCGATAAAGATGACGTCGATGTTTTCCAGACCCACTGCCTGGTCGAAGGCGTCAACGGCCTCCATGATCATGTTGCCCTCGAGGTGGCACAGGCCGCCCGTGTTGATCTGGATGGCGGGCATGCCGGCTTCCTTCATGGTGATGGCGTCGACGTCCGAGGCGATATCGCCCTCGATGACGGCGCAACGCAGGCCGGCCTTGTCGCGCAGGCGCTCGTTGGTGCCCAAAATCGTGGTGGTCTTGCCCGAACCGGGGCTCGACAAGACGTTAATCACATAGGTGTTTGTCTCTTTAAATCGCTGACGCAGCTGATCTGCCAGGCGCTCATTGCGCGACAGAATCGGCGACGCGATATCAATCGTTTTCTCAGCCATACTCGGCACTCCTTACTTTGGCCCCTTTATACCCCGTCCCCAGGTGGCCGGCGAGCTAATCGTCGGGGGTCTCGATTTCGATACTTGCGATGTCGAGCTCGCGACCGTGCAGCAGACGCACGTTGGCGCCGCCACACTGGGGACAGCGGCAATGAAAGCGGTCGTGATCGAAGACCTCGCCGCAGCCCAGGCACTCACTTTGTGGATGGACTTCCTCCACGGCAAGCTCGCAGCCGCGCGTGAGCGGGTCCTCGTCGCGAAACGTCTCCCATGCAAAGTCGAGCGCCTCGCGCACGACCTCGGTCATATCCCCGATACGTAGCGTAACCAAAACGGCGCGCGAGGCCCCCGCCCCACGCGCCGCGCGAATCACTGTATCGAGTATGCCGTTGACAATGCCAACCTCGTGCATACCGATTTACTCCTCGTCGTCCTCATCGTCCGAGAACAGGTCCAGACGACTCACGAACAAGCCCTCCTTGCCCTCGCGCGCGGTAATGACCACACGGGCGATGGCAAGCGAAATCTCGTAGAGCGAGAGCAGGGCGCCGTACATAAGGCCCAGGGTGACGGGCGAGCCGTCGGGCGTGATCACAGCCGAACCCACGAGCAGGCCAACGTATACGTAACGCCAGGCACTGCGGAAGGCCGCATAGGACACGATATGGAAGACGGACAGGTAAAAGATGATGAGCGGCAGCTCAAACGCCACACCAAAGCCGATCATAAAGAGCAGCTCCATGTTGACGTAGTTCTCCAGATCGGGCAGCGCCGTGGCGACGGCCGAAGTCTCGCCGATGAGCCACTCAAAGCCCGCAGGAATGATGATGAAATAGCAGAAAATGGCGCCCAGGAAGAACAGCACCGTCGAGGCGAGCACCGTGGGCACGACCCACTTGCGCTCGTTGGGGCGAAGCGCCGGCAGGAAAAACGCCAGAATCTGCCAGATAATCATGGGTGTGCACATGACCACGGCCATCTTGATGGCCAGCGAGAAGCGCAGGCCAAATCCGCCGAGCGTGGTGGTGATGTAGAACTTACCGTCCGGTACAAAGGAGCGGATGGGGTCTTCCAGAATGTCGAGCACCACGGGCGTGGCGAAATACAGCACGATAGCGGCGGCAAACACCGAGACGACCACGATGGTCAGGCGGCGACGGAGTTCCCCCAGGTGATCGAAGAGCGGCATACGCGCAGGTCCGATAGGCATTACTCGTCGCCTCCCTTCGGGGCGTCGGCGGCAGCGGCGTCGTCCTCGGCCTCGAGCTCGCGAGCGAGCTGGTCGACGACGGCTTTGCGCTTGCGGGGGCGACGGGCATAGAGGTCGGCCGTCGTGGGCTCTGCCGGCTCGGGCTCCGGCTCTGCAGCAGGTTCGGGCTCGACGGCGGCAGCGGCGGCAGCGACAGACTCGGCGCCCTCGGCCTCATCGGCAGCGCCTTCGCCCTCAGCAGCACCCTCGCTTGCGGCCTTCTCGGCGGCAAGGCGGGCACGGCGCTCGGCAAAGGTCTCCTTCTTGGCGGGCGCTGCCGTCTCGGCGGCATCCTCGTCCGCATCGGAATCGTCGTCGGTCGCAGCAGCCTTCTTGGGCTTGACCGGGGCCGATGCGGCCTCGCTCACCGGATCGATAATCTCGGACTGAACAACGGCCGTCATCTTTTCCTGCGTCTCGCGGAACTGACGGATGGCACGGCCGATCGTGCGGCCCATCTGTGGGAGCTTATCCGGGCCAAACAGCAAAAAGCCGAAGACCACGATGATCGCGAGCTCACCCTCTCCAATACCAAACACACATACCTCCAAGGCTCGATGTGAGTCGAGCCCGCACCGCGCCATTCGGCCGGAACTCGTCTATTCATTCGGTCAAGTATAGCGCCCGGACGCCAAAACGTCCGAGCGCATCACAAACATATGCCAAACGGCACGCCCTTTTGGGGGCAAAGATTATGCAGCGGTGATCGAAATCTCCTGGTCGACACCCAACAGCTGGACCACGCGCATCACCGGGGGCTGCACATTGGTGCAGCTAAAGCGCTTGCCGTGGTCGACCGCGTGGTGTGCGGCGCCCACGAGCACGCCAATGCCCGTCGAATCGATGTAGCTCACCTGGGCAAAATCGAGCTCAACGGCCTCAGTGGGCTGCTCGAGCGCCAGGTCGATGGCATTGCGCAGGCTATCGGCGTTAGAGATATCGATCTCGCCGGTTACCTTAATGGTGTAGAGCTCTGGCGTGGGGTTGGTGGAAATACCCAAATCCATGTATACGCTCCTTTACGTATCGAAAGTGCGGATAGTACGGGAAGCCGCGCGTTAGGCGCGCTCGGCACGCGCAAGCTCGGCAGCGACAAGCTTAACGGCCAGCACCAGCACATCGAGCGCGGCCTCCAGGTCCTCGACCGTGGGATAGCTCGGCGCGATGCGGATGTTGGTGTCGCGCGGGTCCTTGCCATAAGGCCAGGTGGCACCAGCCGGCGTGAGCTTAACGCCCAAGTCGGCGCAAAGCGCGGCGACCTTCTGGGCCGAGCCCTCGGGACCATCAAAGCTCACAAAGTAGCCGCCGCGAGGGTGCGTCCAGGTGGCGCAGCCCGTGTCGCCCAAGCCCTCGGTGAGCTTGCGCTCGACGGCCTCAAAGCGCGGACGCAGGAACTCGGCATGCTTTTTCATGTGCTCCTTGACCGCCTCGATGGTGGGAAGGAAGCGCACGTGACGCAGTTGGTTGAGCTTGTCGGCGCTGATGAGGCCGGCCTTCAGGCGCTTGGAGAACTCGGCGATGACCGCGGGGCTCGCACCGATAAAGCCGATGCCGGCGCCCGGGAAGGTAATCTTGGACGTCGAGGCAAAGGCCACCACGCGGTCCTCGGTGCCCGCCGCGCGAGCGAGGTCAAAGATGTTGGCGAGCTCGTCGGTCTCGTCGTACAGGTCGTGCACGCAGTAGGCGTTGTCCCAGAAGATGCGGAAATCGGGCGCGGCCGTGGGCATCTCGACCAGGCGACGCACGGTGTCCTCGCTAAAGGTGATGCCCGTGGGGTTGGAATACTTGGGCACGCACCAGATACCCTTAATGGAGTCGTCAGCGGCAACCAGGCGCTCGATCTCGTCCATGTCGGGGCCGTTGTCGGTCATCGCGACGGGGACGTTCTCGATGCCCAAGTCGGCGGTGATGCCAAAGTGGCGATCGTAGCCGGGAACGGGGCACAGGAACTTGACCTTCTTGCCGTCGTGCGCGGCCTCGTAGGCGTCCCAGGGCTCGCTGCCGCACGAACCGCAACGCCAGAACATGCCGGCGATGTCATGCTCGATCAAAAGGCTCGACGAACCCAGTACGAGCGTCTGCTCGGCGGGGCAACCCAGGAACTCCCCGCCAGCTTGCGTGCCGAGGGAATGCCCTCAAAACAGCCGTAGTTGGAGCAGTCGACGTTGCCGTCGTGCAGATCGGCATCGGCATTGAGGATATCGAGCATGGGGCGCGAGATGTCAACCTGGGCGGGCGACGGCTTGCCGCGGGCCATATCGAGCGCCAGGCCCTTGGCCTTGACCTCGGCGACCTCGGCTTTGAGCGCCTCGATGGCGGCATCGAGTTCGGTGGTTTCCATCTTCTGGTAGATCGTCTGCATGGGGTGCGACCTTTCGCGAAGCGGTACGTTGCAGTTCGTCTAAGTATAGACCGCCACCGCCGCAACGTTATGAAGCCGTGATAGATTAAGTACATCGCAATGAATTACGAATCGCCGCGCATGCCGGCGTGGGGCGCCCAAGGAGGCACTATGGAGTACGGATCGTTCCAGGCCGAGGAATTCGGCGACCTGCAGCGCCTGGTCGATGGGCTGTTTTACGACCGCCACGCCATCGACCGCCTGGATCTCATCGTGCAGGCCGAAATCTTGGACCTGGCACCCGATCTCATGGAAATCGTCAACCTGCTACCGCCCGGCTATTATGACCGCCAGTCACTTTGCGACCAGCTCAACTCCGCCTTGGCCGCCCACGGCTGGGGTGCCGTCTACGGCACCGTGGAATAGCCCTAGTCACTTAAGAACGTCCCAAATGACTAAAACGCCGCCTGTGATGGTGTTCACAGGCGGCGTTTCAAACTTGTATGTGCCTTACTCGTCCTTGGGCGCGGGATGCTTGCAGACCACGCTCATGTAAATCATGCCGAGCACGGCAGCGGTGACCGAACCGGCAAGAATGGCGGCCTTGGCAGCCAGAACCTCAAACTGGGCCGTCGGGAAGGCAAGGCCGCTGATGAGGATCGACATGGTAAAGCCGATACCGCCCAGAATGCCCACACCGGCGATCATGTGCCAGTTAACGTTGTGCGGCAACTCGGAAATCTTGAGTTTAACCAGGGCAAACGTCATGCCAAAGATACCGATCGGCTTGCCCAGCAGCATGCCAAAGTACACGCCGAGCGTCACCGGGTCGGTGAGCAGCGTGCTCATGTCCACACCCACCAGGCGAACCTGCGCGTTTACGAACGCAAAGATCGGCAGGATCACAAAGTTGACCGGCGTGGAGATCAGACGCTCCATGCGGATGAGCGGCGGGGTCACGCGGTGCATGACGCGCTCGACCTTGGTGGTCGAGACGGTAAAGTCATGCTGGCCCAGAATGTGCGCCTCGTCGTCGTAGCGGTCATCGAGCAGCGGCAGGCACTCGCCCAACCAATCGGTGAGGCTATCGAGCTTGACGCCGCACTTGGCCGGGATGGTAAAGGCCAAGATGACGCCAGCAAGCGTGGCATGTACGCCGCTCTTGAACATGCAGAACCACAACAGCAGGCCCAGCACCGAGTACGGGGCAAGGCGGTAATGCTGCGTCTTGTTGAGCCACACGAGCGCGCAGGTCACAAGCGCGGCGGCGCCCAGCCAAAACGGATTGGGGCTCTGACCGTAGAAGATGGCGATGGCGGCGATGGAGATGAGGTCGTCGGCGATGGCGAGCGTCGAGAAGAACACGCGCACGCCGTTGGGCACGCGATTGCCCAAAAGCGACAGCACGCCCAGCGCAAAGGCAATATCGGTCGCCATGGGAATGGCCCAGCCGTTGCGCGCGCCGGCATGGTTAAAGATCAGGTAGATGCAGGCGGGAACGACGACGCCGCCCACGGCTGCCAGCATGGGAAGCATGGCCTGACGCGGATTCTTGAGCTCGCCGACCGTCATCTCGTACTTAAGCTCAATGCCCACTAACAAAAAGAAATCGCCATGAGGAAGTCGTTGACGAAAAGCTCAACGGTGAGACCGCCCGTAAGGTTGCCCAGACCCACATACAGCGGGGTCTCCAAAAAGTGATGGATGACCTCGTAGACATCGGTATTGGCGCAGATGACGGCGGCGATGGCGGCGAAGACCATGACGGCGGCGGAAATCGTGCCGTTCTCGGCGATGCGCTCCCAGATGTCGTGACGTTCAAAGCGCTTGCGCTCACGAACGTTGAACAGCTGCTCAGTTGCTGCCATGGGCGGCTCCTTTCACGGGAAAGCTCCCGTCTTAAAAAAGCACGGCCCGCCCAAGTGGCGGCGCCGCGCTCTAACGTATTACGCTTGCATCTAGCCTACCCTGCACGACAAGCACGCAGGCGTGGCCGAAAAGCGGAACCACAGGTTGAACATTATTTGCTCAACGGCACGGGCACGCCTGTCCAAGAGACGACGCGGCGCCGTGCACAAAAAACGACCGGAGCGCGGGACGTCCGCGATCCGGTCGTGGCGTTTGGTCAACTAAACCTAGCAGGCAGCCATGATGGGGGCAGCGACCTGCTTCTTACGGGAGAGGACACCCGGCATCCAGACGCCGTCGTGCTCGTCGGCAATGCCCAGGCCCTTCTGAGCAGCCTCGGTCTCGCCCTCGAGCAGGACCTGCGAGCCCTCCTCCATGATGTCGGTGATGCACAGGACGATGCCGTCGGCGCCCTTCTCGGCGGCGTAGGCGCGCATGGCCTCGCGGATCTCGTCAATCATGCCGAGCGCACGGCTCTTGTCGACGGTCTCGTACTGGCCGATAAGCAGCTTCTTGCCGGCAGGCTCGAACATCTTGATGTCGTTGCCGACCATCTCGGCTGCGGTGAAGGAGCCGGACGGACGGGTGAGGAAGACCTCCATGCCAAACTTGACCGGGTCGACGCCCACCTGCTCGCCGAGCTTGGCGGCGACGACGCGGTCGACGGCGGTGGTGGTGGGGCTCTTGAGCATGAGCGTATCGGTCATCATGGCCGAGAGAAGCAGCTTGGCCTGGACGTCGGAAAGCTCAACGCCGAGCACGTCGGCGAGCTTGGTGACGATGGTGCAGCTGGAGCCCCAGGGCAGGCAGATGTAGTGCAGCGGGCCGGCGGTCTCGAAGTCGCCGATGCGGTGATGATCGACGACGCCAAAGACCGTGGCGTCCTTAAGGCCGGCGACGGACTGGGCGGACTCGTTGTGGTCGGTGAGGACGACGAGCTGACCGGCCTCGACGGAATCGATCGCGCGGGGCTCGGCAATGCCGGCGTCGGCGAGCAGCTTGGCGGACTCGGCCGGAAGCTGGCCAAGGGCGCAGGCCTCGTAGGTGTTGCCGGCATACTCAACCTGGTTGAGCAGCTGGGACAGGACGACGGCGCTCATGATGGCGTCGTTATCGGGGTTCTGGTGACCAAAGACAAGAACGTTTGCCATGGATATCCTCCACTTGATATGTGTACTTGGACGTAGCTATGGTAGCACGCTGGCGCCGAGCCTTCTGAGACGGAAGGGCCGCGGCGCAATTTGGGCGAGCCTGGGGGCGAAGTCTGCCCCCCCTTGTACCACCCGCCCTCCTGCACCGACTATTTGCCGGCGGCGCGCAGGGCTACGTAGGCGGCACCGATGATGCCGGCGTCGTTGCCGAGCGAAGCGACCTTAATGGGCGTCTCGCGCGAGGCAGAGAGCGCGTAGCGCTGGAAGTACTCGCGAGCCTTGTCGAGGTAGACATCGGCCGAGGCGGAGGCGCCACCGCCGATGAGGAACATCTCGGGATCAACCACGTTGGCAATAAGCGCCAGTGCGCGACCGAGATAGTCGGCCATGGTATCGGCCGCGGCCAGCGCAAGCTTGTCGCCCTCGCGGCAGGCCTGGAACACGTCCTTGGAATCAGAGGGACCGGTGAGCTCGATGGGCTCGACGCCCGCTTTCTCGCACTCGGCAAGGTAGTTGCTCACCACGCCGGTGGCGCTGGAATACTGCTCAAGGTGGCCATGGCCGCCGCAGCCGCAGGTGCGCTCCTCGGCCGGGTTCAGGCACATGTGGCCAATCTCGCCGCCAGCACCCACAACGCCCGATACCACGTCACCGTTGACGATAACGCCGCCGCCCACGCCGGTACCGATGGTGACCATCACCACGTTCTGCACGCCCCTGGCAGAACCGAGCCAGGCCTCGCCCATAGCGGCGGCGTTGGCATCGTTCTCGTACTTAACGACCGCGTCGGGACAGTGCTCCTGAATGGCGATCCTCAGCTTGGGCAGGTTAAATGGCAAATGTTGGCCTTGACCTTGGCATCGCCCGACGCCGGAATGGGGCACGGAACGGCCAGGCCAATGCCTGCCACAAAGGCGCGCGGAATCTGCGCCTTGGCGACCACCTGGTCGATAGCCTCGGTCACCGCGGCAAAGCCCGCAGCGTCAACGATAGGAGGCGTAGGCACGCTGGCCTTGGCAAGCAGGTTTCCGTCCTCATCAAACAGACCCTCCTTGACCGAGGTACCGCCGTACGTCGATGCCGATGTAATACGTGCTTAGGTTCCATGGGAGCCCGCCTTTCTCGTTTAAACATTGCCTGTATGGTACCGCTCCCAAGGCAAAAACCTGCCAAAAAGGGACAGGTTTGTTTTGGCAGGTTTTATCTGGGGAAGCGCGAATGGTCACTCAATAGATCGCGCAAGACCTTCCCCAAATATAAAGGCGCCGGGAGGCGGAGACTCCCGGCGCCCGTCAAAGGAACTGTGTTGTCTGTTGGACCGCACGGTCCATCGCGGCGATAACGCCGACTAGGCCTGAAGTGCCTGCAGCTGCTTGTGGATCTCGATGAGCTCCGTCGCCATGACGCGCATGGTCTCGGTACCGGCCATCTGGTCCTCGGCATGCAGCAGAATCAACGGGGCCTCGCCGTTACGCTCGCCGTTGGCCTCCTTCTTCAGAAGCCCCATGTGAACATCGTGGCCACCGTTATAGGCCTCGTCGCCCTGCTTGATAAGCTCCTCGGCGGCGTCAAAATCGCCCTCCTTGGCCTTTTGCACGGCATTGATGTACATGCTCTTGGCGGTACCGACGTAGCTGATGATCTCAAAGCAGGTCATCTGCAGTTCGTTCATATCCTCCATGCGGAGCACCTAGCCCATCACGCTGACGCAGTGGTCGATGATGCCGGCAGCGTTCATGCGGCCGTAGTCGACCATGTTGATGACCTCGACCGGGAAACGACCGGCGGCCTCCTTCTCAAAATCGCCCTTGGTGTAGCCGATCTGCGGGCCAAGCAGCAACATGTCGCACTCGCCCAGGTGATCGTGGGCCTCGTTCATGGGACGAGCCTCGACCTCAATATCCAGACCACGGTTTGCAACCTCGGCCTGCATCTTCTGGACCAGCAGGCTCGTGGACATACCGGCATTGCAGCAGAGCATGATCTTCTTCATGGTTTCCTCCTTATAACTGCGCGGCGCGCAGACGACGACTGGTTTTATTCCTTGCGGCTATTGTGCCCACCCCCTGCATCTTTACACAAGGGAGAGAGCCGCGGGCACCGGCACCGTGTACCGGTGCCCGCAACGGTGAAAGGGACGAACGTTAGGCGTTCTACTCGGCGAGAGCCTCCTGCTTGGCGATTGCCTTCTCGGAAATCTTCATAAAGGGCAGGTAGACGGCCATGCCAATGACAATCTCGAGAGCCTGCCACACGCCGGCGCGCCAGTCAAAGCCCGTAGCGAGCAGGGCATTGATGACGGGAGGCATAGTCCAGGGCACCTGGGCGATGCAGGGGCTGATGATGCCTGCGCAGGTAAGGCCATAGGTGATGCCGATGAACAGGTCGGGAAGGAGGACGAACGGGATCATGAGCGGCAGGTTGTACACGATGGGGTAACCTAGATAACCGGCTCGTTGATGTTGAACAGACCAGGCAGGATAGCCATCTTGGAAACGGTCTCGGAAGCCTTGTTCTTGGAGAACAGGAGCGTGTCGAGCAGGAGCATGAGGGTGCAGCCCGAGCCGCCGATGAGGGCGAAGCTGTTAACGATCTGCATGTTCATGTAGTGATCGGGCTGGATGGTGCCACCGGCGGCAAAGGTAGCCATGTTGTCGACGATGAGCATGGTTAGGATCGGCTCGACGGTAGCGCCAGAGATGGTGGACTGGTGAATACCGACGCAGAACAGCAGGTTAGCAAGGGTGTAGATGAGGATAACAGCCCACGGACCGGCGTTCATGATGCTCTTGAGCGGGTTGGAGATGCACGTGGAGATGATGGCGCACAGATCGGTGCCGGCGCATACGGCGAGCAGAGCTGCGGCAAGAGCGAAGACCGAGAGGTTGAGCAGCATCGGGATCATGACGTTGAAGGAGTTGGAAACCGCGGGGGGCACGCCCTCGCCCAGCTTAACCTTGAGCTTCTCGATGCCAGAAATCTTGATGAAGAGCGAGACGGAAAGCAGGGCGATGATAATAGCCGAGAACAGACCGTTGGTGCCGGTGTTGGCGGTCGAAAGGGCGCCCGTGACCTCGGCGGAGGTGATCTTGTCGGTGAGCAGCGGGCTCGTGGCGGCAAGCGTGGCGGTGATCTGCTGCGGCATCATGATGACGAAAGCAGAGATAGCGACGACCACGCAAGCGAGCGGGTTATCGAAACGCTTGTTCTTAGCGAGGCTGTAGCCAATCAATCCGGCCAAGATAATTGCAGAGACGTTGAGGGTGCCCAGCGTAATTGCCGAACCCCACGTCTGAAGATTGGCAAGACCCGCCGCATCGAGCGGGAACAGAGGGAACACGACGTTGTTGATAAGAACCGCGATACCCGCAAGGATATAGAGCGGCGTGATGGTCGCGAAGGCGTCACGCAGGGAACGCAGGTGAACCTGGTTTCCCACCTTCGCAGAGACCTCGGCAAACTTGTCGAGGAAGCTCTTTCCGTTGTCACTGGCCATGATTGCTCCTAACTTTCAAATCCGGCCTTTTCCTATGCGCACGGTGGCCTGTCGCCCTCTGCCACCAGATGTGCCATGTGTTGCGCGCGGCAGCGCGCGGTCTGGGCGTTCGCCCGGTCGCTAATCAACCACGTGGGTTGTGGCGACCTGTTTGAGCCAGGCCGCCGACTTCTTAAGGCGGCGCTTATAGCCGTCCATAAGGTCGACCTCGACAAAACCGTAACGGTTCTTAAAGGCATTCGCCCAAGACCAGTTATCGATGACGGCCCAGTAATGGTATCCGCGGCACTTGGCGCCCTCGGCAATTGCCTTGGCCACCCACTCCAGGTGCTGACGTACAAAGTCGACGCGGTAGTCATCCTGGATGGTTCCTTCGGCGTCACGGTTCTTGTATTCGTCCATGATGCCGATGCCGTTCTCGGAAACGAACCAATCAAGATCGGGGTAGTTCTTAGCACAGTCCATGCCAAAGTCGTAGAGGCCCTGCGGGTAGATCTCCCAGCCACGGCTCTCGTTCATAACGGCGTCGGGCCATACGTACTCGTCGGCAAAGTGCGGCAGGCCGTACTGGTCGACCTTGCTCGCCGGCGCCTGAACACGCGTGGGGTGGTAGTAGTTGCAGCCGAGCCAGTCGACAACACCCTGCTTGAGAATCTCTTGGTCGCCGGCACGGAACGGGAGCTTAACGCCGCCCTCGGCCAGGCTGTCGAGCACGTCGGCAGGAAGCTCGCCCTTGGTAATAAGGTCGAGCCACCAGCGATTGTTGATGCCGCTGGTCATACGCACGGCCTCGAGGTCTGCCTCGCTGGGATTCTGCTTGGTGTAAACCGGGGTAAAGCAGTTGATCATGCCGATCTTGGCATCGGCGCGAATAGCGCCCTCGTCATAGGCGCGACGATAGTTGGCCACGGCCAGCGCATGTGCCAGCGAGATGTGATACTGCACGGTGCGAGCGCGGTTGAAGTCGTGGAGCTGCGGGAACCACACGCCCTCCTGATAGCGCTGCTCGGGCTCGACGATGGGCTCGTTAAAGGTAAACCAGTACTTAATCTCCTGGCCAAACTCGTGGAAGGCGATGTCGGCGTAATGCGCGTAAGCCTCGACGACCTCGCGGCTCTCCCAGCCGCCACGGTTAAAGAGGTAGGTGGGCATGTCAAAGTGGTACAAGTTGACAAACGGCTCCAGGCCGGCCTCGCGAGAGGCGCGGAACAGCTCGTGATACCACGCAGCACCCTCCTCGTTGAGGTTGCCGTCGGCATCGAGCAGACGGCTCCACTGGATGGAAGTGCGATAGGTATTCAGGCCCAAGTCCTTCAAAATGCGAAAGTCTTCCTGGTACTTGGCCATAAAGTCATTGCCGGCATAAGAGCCAACGCAGTTGTAAAACGAACCCAGATCCTGGATGGACCAGGTGTCCCACAGGTTCTCGAGCTTGCCGCCCTGGTTCCACTGACCCTCAGTCTGTGGGCCGGACATAGCAGCGCCAAAGAAGAAGTCACGGGGCAGCTGATACTGAGCCATCAAAGTCCTCGCTTTCGTGTCTAGAGCTTTCGGTTGGAGACGGGCTTGCTTTGGCAGGCAATCCGGCGCGGGCGCGCACCAGGTATCTGGATACCCTGCCCGCCAAAACAAATCCGTCCCCAAACAGCACAAGCAAACGCCAATGCATCTCGCTTGTTGTCTGTAACTATAGCGCTCTAATTTATTATGTAAAGCGTCTTTTTTATTTTTCTTTATCGAACTTCTTTGATGAAAGCCATATGGATGCTTTTTAAGTAGGTATACTCTCTTTATATCAACGCAAATATGAAGGGAGGATTGCATGATTCCCAAATACGAGGCGATAGCTGCAGATATCCGTCGAAGCATCGAGGACGGCGCCCTTAAGCCGGGCGATAAGTTGCCCACCGTCGTTGAGTTTTGCGAGCTGTATGGCGTTTCCAAGATCACCGTCAAGCGCGCGATCGAGCAGATCACCGAGGAGGGCCTTATTACCAGCCGGCGCGGATCGGGCACCTACGTCAAGGACACGGCGGGGCTTCCCGGCCAGGTGTTTTTCCAAGGCAAGAACGACCGTGCCCAAGGCTTTTCGTACGAGCATCGCGGGGAGAAAGTGACCTCGGTGGTCTACGATTTCTCGATCGTCAATCCGCCGGCAGAGGTTGCGACCCAGCTGGGAATGGCCGAAGACGACTTTGCCTATCACATCGTGCGCGTACGCGAGGTCGATGGTCAGCCCATCGTTATTGAGTACACCTATATGCCACTCGAGCTGATTCCGGGTCTTAAGAAAAAAGACCTGTACGCGTCGGTCTACAGCTTCATCCGCGAGCAGTGCGGACTCAAGATCTCGAGTTTCCACCGTACCATTCGCGCCGTCGCGGCAACTGAGGAAGAGGCTGAGCGCCTGGATACCAAACCCGGCTCTCCCCTGCTCGAACTCAACCAGATTGGCTTCTTGGATAGCGGCACCGCGTTTGAATATTCTATCTCGCACAACGTAGGCGACCGCTTTGAGCTGCACAACGTAACGCTGGCCTAGTTTTGTAATCCGGTGGGTGCTCGTTTTGAGCTGTCTTACGCGGCACCCGCACAACCTTATGGGAGTATGCACATGTCCGATTTGATTAAACTCACGCCGATTTTCCACGAGAAGATCTGGGGCGGCCGCCAGCTCGAAACCGTATTTGGTTACGACATTCCCGAGGGTCCCATCGGTGAGTGTTGGGCTATCTCGGCCCACCCCAACGGCGACTGCCAGATCGCGGAGGGCCCGTACGCCGGTCACACGCTTTCGTGGCTGTGGGCCGAGCACCGCGAGCTCTTTGGTAACTGCGAGGGCAAGGAGTTCCCGCTGCTCATTAAGATTCTAGACGCCAAGGACGACCTTTCGATCCAGATTCATCCCAATGACGAGTACGCCGCCGAGCACGAGAACGGCAGCCTGGGCAAAACCGAGTGCTGGTATGTACTGGACTGCGAGCCCGGCGCCACGATCATCGTCGGTCAGCGCGCAAAGGACCGCGCTGAGGCCGCACAGATGATCAAGGACGGCCGCTGGGACGACATGCTCAACGTGCTGCCGATCCACAAGGGCGACTTTTTCCAGATTGACTCCGGTACCGTGCACGCCATCAAGACCGGCACGCTCATTTTGGAGACGCAGCAGTCGAGCGATGTGACCTATCGCCTGTACGACTACGACCGCCCCGGCACCGACGGCAAACTGCGTCCACTGCACATTGAGCAGAGCCTGGATTGCATCGACTTTGATGTTCAGGCTCCGACCGACGGCACCGTGACCGCACCCGAGATCGACGGCGTGACCGAACTCGAATCCAACCCCTGCTACACCGTCGATCGCGTGCGCGTCGACGGCAGCAAGACCCTCGACCAGCACTGGCCCTTCATGTGCCTGTCAGTCATCGACGGCAAAGGCACCGTCTGCGGCGACCCCGTCCACAAGGGAAGCCATCTGCTAGCCCCCAGCACCGTGGACAAGATCGAGCTCGAGGGCAATATGGAACTGATTATCAGCCACCTGTAGGTCACCGGTCCCCAAGCGCTCGCCGGGACGGGGCGCGGGGTCTGGTCGCCTGCTCGGACAGTCCGGCTCGTGCGGAGCTCGCGATCGACCAAACCCCGCGCCCCGCCCCGGCGAGCCTCTGGCTAGCAACAACAACCCAAACGCAAGTAGGGGCTTCCCCCGCCCATCAACGGGGGAGCCCCTACTCGTATCTATATATCAGCCCACCCGGCTCTCCAGATCAAAAAGCGAACCAGCAAAGCGACGTTCGCAAGCACCGTTACCTAAGGACCTGGGCGAGCGTATAGGGCAACATCGGTCGCGAGTTCCGCACGCAAAGGAGAGCACTTAATGTGCTCTCCGTCTTGCGCAGGACTGCCCGAGCAAGCGATGTTGCCCTATACGCCCGCCCAGGTCCGCCGGGATCACGACAGCTTGACGATCGGTGCAAAACCTTTCATCAGCTTTTTGGTCTGGCCGGTCTTTTCGAACTGCACCTCGATCATGTCTCCAGCGACCGAGATCACGGTACCCGTGCCAAAGGTCTTGTGGCTCACGGTATCGCCCGCGGCAAAGTCCTGCGATGCGCTGGCGCGATCGACCTTGCGCTCCACCGTCGGCGACACCTTGGACGACGGCTTTTTGGCTCGCGGCGCGCCCGAGCCAAAGGTCGAGGCGACACGGCTGGCGTCGGGTGAGACCCCGCGATGACGCTCGGTCCCGTAGCTGCTGCCGCCAAAGAAATCGTCGAAGCTCGATCCGCCGCGCGAACCGGAACCGCCGGTCGAGCGCGTATGCGAACCGAACACCTTGCCGCCATACATATCCGAGCCCATGCCCGAGCCAAAGGTGCCGTGACGGTCGCCGCGCTTCTCCCAGCCCGTGCCCTCAAAACCGGCAGAACCGATACCGCTAAACTCGATATCCTCAAACGGAATCTCGTTGAGGAAGCGAGAGCGCGGGTTGGCAGAGGTCGAGCCGTAGGTGCGACGCGTGGCCGCATAGGTCAGGAACAGGCGCTTACGGGCACGCGTGATGGCAACGTAGGCCAGGCGACGCTCCTCCTCGAGCTTACCCGGGTCATCGCTGCCGCCAAAGTCGTGCACGTGCGGGAAGATACCCTCCTCCATGCCGGCCACGACACCGCCGGGAACTCCAGGCCCTTGGCGGAGTGGATGGTCATCATGGTAATGGCATGCGTCTCGCCGGCCAGGGAATCCAGGTCGGAGCGCAGGGCCAGCCACTCCATCGAGTGCCGGCAGTGCCTTACAGGTGAGCGGACCGTAGGTGCGCTCGATCTCGTCGGCATGCACGGCGACCCGCCGGTAGCTCTGTTGGCACGGCATTACGCGTTAGCCCGCGATGGCGGCGGCCAGGGCATCCTGCGGCGAGAGCGACCGGGGCGCTA
>ENA-OQKJ01000132-OQKJ01000132.1-human-gut-metagenome-genome-assembly--contig:-NODE-132-length-18621-cov-3.401319_pt1 | contig 18621 bp, 17 predicted proteins | sample MGYA00242647_ERZ504795 | MGnify/ENA primary metagenome ERZ504795 (study PRJEB26092, sample SAMD00036398) | human gut metagenome | host: Homo sapiens | study: EMG produced TPA metagenomics assembly of...
GTCGAAAAAATAGAAAAAGAAACTAGTCACAATTTCTTAAAAAAATATTTAGCGGAAAAAGAGGGCAGAAAGGGACAGAATGTGAAACAAAAGACAAAATAAAAAGAAGGAAACAAGACACGGAAAAGTATTCCAGGCAGGCCGCATGCAGAAGAAAAAGTGGGAATAAAAACCGATCCAATTCGTCAAAAAAAGCGGAAAAGTGGTGAAAAATTGTGGGTTCTATGAAAAAAACGATGGGAAAAGACAGGAATGTTGTCGAAATATTCTAGTTGACAAAAAGATGTAACACTGGTAGAATCGGTTTGTAACAAGATGTAACAAAAACGTAATAATTATTCAGGAGGTAAGTATGACATTCAAAAAAAGTTATGTGCCGGGCATCCTGGGGAGCGTGCTCACACTGACTGTCATCATGGCTGCACCCGTAAAAGCAGAGACAAAGGAAGAAACCATTTTAAATAAAACAGACTGGAGCACAATGGCTGCAGCAAACGTAGAAGGATATGTCAACATCCGCAGCGAGGCAAACGCAGATTCCGAGATCGTCGGAGTTCTGATGCCGGGCTATGCGGTTACTGTAACAGAAAAAGGAGACGAGTGGAGCAAGATCTCTTCCAATGGTGTAGAAGGCTACATAAAGAATGAATATCTGGTATTTGGGGAAGAGGCAAAAGCACATTACCGCAATATGTGCGGTATCACCGGAGTTGTTCAGGCGGACAGCCTTCGTGTCCGTGAGGCAGCATCCACAGATTCCGCGCAGGTTGGAACACTGACACAGAATGGTGAAGTCAGCATATTCGGCGAAGAGGCTGACTGGTATCAGATCCAGTACAGCGGAAGCAGCGCATACGTTCATGGAGACTATGTGACACTTTCAGAGGAGTTAAAAGGTGCTGTTTCCATGGAGGAATACCAGGCATCACAGGCCTGTGCGGCAAGCAGCGCAGCAGCAGCCTCCACAGCAGGCAGTGCATCGGTAATTTCCGCAGACAGCAATGATGTGGCAATGCTTGCAGCACTGATCGAGTGCGAGGCAGGCGGCGAGAGCTACACAGGAATGGTGGCAGTCGGAGCGGTTGTAGTAAACCGTGTCAACAGCGGTTCCTTCCCGAACAGCATTTCCGGCGTTATTTATCAGAGTGGACAGTTTACACCGGTTGCGACCGGAACTTTCCAGAGTGTGCTCGCACGCGGAGCGAGAAGTGACTGTTACGCAGCTGCACAGGCTGCACTTGCAGGTGAGAGCCCGGTTGGCGGATGCCTGTATTTCAACAGCGGCTACGGCAGCGGAATTCAGATCGGATATCAGCATTTTTATTAAAAACAGGCGTGGAACCTTTGCAAGGGGATAGGCAGAGGGAAGACGCATTCCCATAGATTGACAGAACAGAAAAAACGAGTAAGTGAACAGGGGAGACGTTCGCTTACTCGTTTTTCGTTTTATTGCAAATCGTTGTTGTCGAAGATTTTTTAACAGCTTGGTCTTCCGGTTATCGGCCCGGAAGTCTGCCAGCGTCTGCCGCAGTGTCGTGTGGCGGATACGGTAGGTGTTGGACAGGAAACAGAAAAATGTGATGACCCAGAGAACCGGCCAGAGAAGTACGCATTTATGAAGCTTTGGGAACCGCAGCTTCATCTGAATATGGCCTTCGTGGAACCAGGCATGGATACCGGTGTGCTGGTAGGAACCGCTGCTGACAATTTTTCTCTGTGTATCACTGCCGAAATCGCCGTCTGCGAGAATTTTTTCCAGAAAAATGGCACAGTCAGAGGCAGAGCAGTGAACCTGCGGATCAATGGAGGCAGAAAGACCGAAATAAATACGGCAGGATTCCAGAATCAGCTCATACAGATGAAAAATTTTCGATTCCCGGCACCAGAAGTGGATTTTTTCAAAATTAACCTCGGAGGCATAACGTTCCAGATACAGAGTGAAATCGCAGAGCAGACGGCTGCCAAAACCGCTGTAGAGGTAATGCTTGAGCATGTGATGCAGCATGTAAAACACATTTTCCGTTGGCGGCAGTACCGGATAGGTCTGACCGTAGAGTTCCACGAAAGATGGTTTCAGATGACTGGCGGAAAAAATTTCGTCCACCAGTTCATTGGCCCGGGAAAACTGATAAATACCGACGATGCGGTAATGGAGTTCCAGCGTAAAGGAGCGGCCAGTCTCGGGAAAAGTGAAGCGGTAGGTGACATGGTGATCGCTCTCCTCCGGCTCCTCCGTGTAGCCATGAGCGTTAAGAATCCGGCAGGCACGGGAAAAAGCATCTTTTTCGGGAATATAAAGATCCAGATCTCCCAGCTTCCGATATTCGGGAATGGGATAATTGGCGGCGAGACTGATGCCCTTTAAGAGAAAGCAGGGAATCTTCTCCGCAAGGAGGAGCGAAAAAGTAAGGCGTGTAAAATGTTCCAGCTGATAATAGGAGAGCAGCATCTGCTTCGTCTGCTGTTTGAGAGCAGAAAACTGCGGCTGCTGTTCAAAATATGGCAGAAGAAACGGAAGCGAACAGTGTTTTTCGGCCAGACGGTATAAGGCGGACGGATCCACACCATCAAGCGGGACCGGTTCGGACAAATCCGTGCATAAATTTTTTAAAATCTGTAAATAAACGGCATCAAGCGGCTGCATAAGATACTCCTTTGGGGAAAAGATTTTTCAAATATGTTTTAGTATATCACAAAATGGAAAAAGAAAGTGCAGAGAAATAAAACTTTATTACAGATATCAATAAAAAGCAAAATAAAGTTTACAATGCAATTGGGTAGGGCTATAATAGAACTATTAGTATCCTTGTTTTTCTCTGAGGTAAGAAAGAAAAGCAAGACGCAGAAGAATGGAGATAAAAATGACCAGAAAAGGTGATTTTGTACTCAGACAGATTGCAGACGAATATGTTCTGATTCCATATGGGGCGACGGCGGAAAAGATGAATCAGGTACTCACACTGAGTGAAACAGCAGCTTTTATTTACGAGCAGACCGGCGATGCCGTATCTGCAAAAGAGATTGCAAAACGGCTCGGAAAAGCTTACGATATGCCGGCGGAGGAAGTGCAGGAGGACGTAAACGCAGTGCTGGAAACATTCCGAAACTATGGTATCCTGGAGCGTGTTTGAAAAATCTACGAAAACGGCGAGGTAGCGTATGATAGTATTTTTAGTCGGCGGCGAGAGCAGACTGATGGATGCTCTGATCACCAAAATGGAAAAAGACGGACATAAGACATATCTGCTGACCGGAAAGCGGGATGGAAGAGGAAAGTACCGCCGCGTCTTCGAACGGTATAATTTCCCCTACGACAGCGAGAGCGTGCGGGAAATTTTTACCAATGTAAACCCGGATCTTGTTATTTTTCTCGGAGCTTACGATACCAACTATGACTGGAGTGATGCCAGAAGAGAGTCGGTCCGTTACACCGCAGATCTGACGAACCTTCTTTCGGCGTATGCATTTAAACAAAATGGTCGTTTTGTGTACCTGTCTTCCGAAGTTGTTTATGGCCGGTCTTACAGCAGCGATATCCACGAAACGGAACCGGCATCGTCCAAAAGCTTTCAGGCAATGGCGATTTTGCAGGGAGAAAATATCTGCAAAAGCTATCGTGACACCAGAGAGATGGACACGCGGGTTCTGCGCTTCGATCATATGTATGATATTCCACGGAAAGGAAAGGCCGACAATAACCCATGTTTCCAGATGATGCTGGAAATGCTGAAAACCAATCAGATTGCAGCAAACAGCCGAAATGTTTTTTCCATGATTTATCAGAGCGATGCGGTGGAGTTTGCGTACCGCGTGATGATGGCAGAGCATCCGAAATATCCGCTGTATCACATTTCTTCCGGCGAGGTCATCAGTCAGATGAAACTGGCAGAGCTGATTCAGCAGAATGCGGGAGACGGAACGACGATTCGGGATGATACCGTCGGAGAGGGCTATCGCCTGGTGCTGGATGGCAGACGGTACAGGAAAGAATTTGACGGAAAAATTTTTGTCCCATACGAAGAAGGCGTAAAAGCTGTTGTAGAGTATATGAAGAAATACAGCAGTTCCTTTTTACAGAGAGAAGATACGGGCGCCGGATGGGGCAACCGGGTCTGGAGACTGCTGGTGCGGATTTTCCGCATGCTGGCTCCGTATCTGGAAAACCTGATCTGTTTTATCCCGTTCTTTATGATTCATAACCGTGCGGTCGGCAGCCAGTATTTTGCAAAGCTGGATGCGTATCTTTTGTATGTGCTTTTGTTTGCGATTGTGTATGGACAGCAGCAGGCGATCTTCTCAGCGCTTCTGGCGACGGCTGGCTACTGTTTCCGCCAGATGTATAACCAGAGCGGTCTGGAAGTGCTGATGGATTACAGTACGTATATCTGGATGGCGCAGCTTTTTATCCTGGGCATGGTAGTCGGTTACATGCGTGACCAGATTCATCATATCAAAAAGGACGATCAGGAGGAGATCGGCTATCTGCACGGACAGCTTGGCGATATGACTGAGATCAACGACAGCAATGTGCGGATGAAACAGATTTTTGAACTGCAGCTTGTCAACCAGAAGGACAGTCTTGGAAAAATTTATGAAATTACATCGTCACTGGATCAATACGGTGCCTATGAGGTGCTTTTCTATGCAGCACAGACGATTTCCAAGCTGATGAATACGGAGGATGTGGCGGTTTACACCGTTGCCAACCAGTCGTATGCGCGTCTCTTTTCCTTTACTTCGCCGACGGCCAGAAAGCTGGGAAATTCCATCCGCTACCCGGAGATGGAAGCGATGTATACGGATCTGAAAGAACGCCGCGTATTCATCAACAAGACGATGGATGAGCGCTATCCGCTGATGGCGCAGGCCATTTATGCGGAGGATGAAATGCAGATCATTCTGATGCTGTGGGGACTTCCGTGGGACCGCATGAACCTGGCCGAGTCCAATCGTCTGACGGTCATCAGCTATCTGATTCAGAATGCGGTTGTCCGTGCAAACCGTTATCTGGAAGCACTCCGGGAGCACCGTTATCTGGGCAACAGCAGCATTTTGGAAAAAGAGGCATTTACACAGCTGGTAAGTGCGTTTTTTGAGGCAAAGCGGAATGGACTGACAGAATGTTCCCTGGTAAAGATTACCTGCGGAGAAGAAAAATATCTGGAAGCAGCAGAGGTGCTCGGAAAGAAACTGCGACAGACCGATTACGTCGGAATGCTGGATGGCGGCCTGTATGTATTGCTTTCGGATACAGAGGAAAAGAATGCGCTGGGTGTTATTACTCGTTTTGCAGAAGCTGGATATGAGAGTACAATTGCAAATGGGGAGGTGGCCGCATGAGCATAAACGGAACACTGGCGTTTGTGATCCTGTGGATCGTGAATGCTCTGATTGCGCTTGTGTATCTGCTGGTTGGAATTTTCCTTTATGTTCCGGCGTGTGATCTGAAAAGAGAGCAGGGGGAGGAGATTCAGTACGACAATCGGAGAGCATTTTTATTCGTTTTATCGTCATGGTTCTCTGCCCGGTCGTCGGTCCGGCATTTTTTCTGTGCAGTTATCTGATTTACAAGACGGTATTCCGCCAGGCGGTCGATCTGGAAGATGTTATTTTCAGCAAGGAACGTGTGCAGACACATCTGAAAGCGGACGAGGAGCGGGAGCGCAACATGGCGCCGCTGGAAGAATCGCTTGCCGTCAGTGACAAGCGGAATATGCGTATGCTGATGCTGAATGTGATCCGCGGAGATATGCAAAAATCCCTGGAATCCATTACCATGGCACTGAACAGCGAAGATTCTGAGACATCCCATTATGCGGCCTCGGTATTGCGGGATGAGCTGAACGATTTCCGGTCCAATGTGCAGAAAATGTACACGCAGATGCAGCAGGAAACAGAGACGGAAACAGAATGTGAAGAAATGCTGATCGATTATATGAATCGAATTTTAAGTCAGAAAATTTTTACAACAATGGAGCAGACCAAGTATGTCAATATGCTGGAAGAAGCGGCCGAATCGCTGTACCAGAAAAACGGTGCACGAATTACGGCAGACCGGTACGAGGGACTGTGCCTGAAACTTCTGGATTTAAAAAAATTCCGGAAACCGAAAAGTGGTGTATGCGTCTGGCACGGCAGCACGGAAATGCGCTGGCAGCGTATACCTGCCGGTTAAAACTGTATTTCACAATGGGGGAAAAAGAGAAATTCTTCGAAGTTTTGCAGGAACTGAAAGAGTCTGATATTATTATTGATAATGAGACGCTGGAGCTGATCCGGATTTTCAGTTAAGCAGGAAGAAAAAGAAAAGCAGAAAGGAGGAACAGAGATTATGACAATGAAATGGCTTACAATTTTACAGTTTCTGGAAATTGTCGCGGCATATGGCATTGTAACTTTGTTCCTCCCATGGCTGGTACTCCGGAAGCGGTTCCGCCGTTTTTCTGCTGCGGAACAGCTGACCGGATATTTTTTTGCGGGAAATTTTTATATCATCTATCTGGTATATCTGCTGCAGTTTCTTCATATCAGCAATCGTGTGACACTGACGGCAGGCACCGTGGGGCCGTTTCTTCTGGTGTGGATCTGGAAAAGAAGAAGTAAGATTCCAGGTGTGATCGAGTGGGTTCTGGAGAATGTAGAGCGTCTGCTGAGTGGAGAACGTGGAAAGAAAACTTCGCTTGTGCAGCTGCGAGGGACCATTTACAGGCGGTTTTTCCGTGGAAAAAGAAAGCAATGGCTGAATGTGCTGCTGGAGCTTGCTGTGATGGGGGCCGCGATTGCGGCAATTACGTATGTCTATGGGCCGAATATGATCGAAGCTTACGGTTATAAAGCCAGTGATATCCCGGTACACAACTACTGGATCAATGAGCTGGATCGGAACAACATCTGGGTTGCAGGTGTGTACCCGTATGGATTTCACATCGTGATTTATTATCTGCATATGGTGTTTGGGATCAAAACGTATGTCTTGCTGCGGATCTTTGGCGTAGTGCAGACATATTTTGTATATCTGGCAATGGTTGTGGCGCTGAAAATGGTGTGCAAGGGAAGATTTACTCCATATCTTGGCGTGCTGTTCTATGTGATGGATATTTTTAACCGGAATACGTATGCAAGATTTGAAGGTGCGCTGCCGCAGGAATTCAGTATGATCTTTATTCTGACGTCTGTCTGCATGGCGATCCGTTTTTTTCAGGAATTTGCAAAAGAGCAGAAGGCAGAAGAGAATGAAAAAAAAGAACTGGATCAAAACTGCCGTTGGTATCTGATCCAGTTTGCCATTGGATTTTCGCTTACGCTGACGATCCACTTTTACAGCACGATGATCGCCGGGCTGTTTTGCATTGGCGTTGCAGTCGGCTTTTGTTTCCGGTTTGCCCGGTGGAAGTATTTCCGCAGAATTATGGCAACGGGAATCCTGAGTGTGCTGCTTTCTGTACTGCCCATGGCGGCGGGTGTTGCGATGGGAAAAGGACTGCAGGGATCCCTGTACTGGGGATTAAGTGTTATCAATGGAGGAAAGGATGATGAAACGGAAGCGACAGATTCTCTGGTGGAAAATACAGAGCTGAGCACCATTTCGGAAAGTGAGGGGACAGAAAACAGGGATGGCGGCTCAACAGTCAGTGCATCACAGGTCGAGGCGCTGAAAAAAGCGGCTGAAGAGAAACTGGCAGAACAAGCGAAGGAGCAGCAGAAGCCATTAAAGGAACGTTTAAAAGAAAAATTTGCAGCAGTTCGAAGCAGCATTCGCGTAAATGTGATGAATGTAAAACCATATATTGTGGAAATTACCCTGGGAAGTATTGTGCTTTTGGCTGCGCTTGGAAGTTTGATGGTGCTTTTACGGGAGATTGATTTTGCGGGAGTGATTTTTTCCACTGCCTTTTATCTGCTCTGTATGTGCTGTCTGCAATGTGCATCCCTGCTGCATTTGCCGGCATTGATGGATCCAAACCGCTGCAGCATTTTCCTTTGCTATTCGGTTTGTTTTTCATGGACGCTGGGAGCAGATGCCATCGTACATCTCCTGATACGATGGTGGAAGAAAAGATGGGTCAGCAATGTTGCATCTATCCTTACTTTAGTCATAGCGGTTTCTGCTGTGATATCAAATGGTCTTCTGAGAAAGCCGATTGTTGTAGACGCTCTGGAAGATAATGGAGCGATTGCCTGCGTTACCAATATTTTAAAAGAAAACAGGAATTTCACCTGGACCATCTGCTCTGCCGATGATGAACTTCGAATGACGGAGTTTTACGGCTACCATTATGAGACCATTACTTTTCTGCGTGAACTGCAGGATCTGGAAAAAAATCCGGAGATCATTATGCCGACACAGAATGTATATTTTTTTGTGGAAAAAATTCCAATTGATTATGCGGGAAGTACCAACCACAAAGAAGTAACCGTGGAGGGAGCAGAAGCACCCCTTCCGTCAGCAGGCGGAATTGAACCGTATTTTGCAGAAAACCGGTGGTATACGATGTGCCATATTTATTACTGGACACAGAAATTTAAAGAACTTTATCCAGACGAGATGGAAGTCTATTATGAAACAGACAGTTTTATTTGTTATCGTGTACAGCAGAACGTAAACAGTCCGTACAATTTTGCAATTGATTACGGATATAACAATCCAACGCCAAAGGCAGGAAGCGAGGAAGAATAGAGATGGTTTCGCGTAGAAATTTTGTAGCAATTACAATCATTATGGCGATCGTTCTTTTCTTATTCCAGGGATTGAATGTGGCAAGAGAAAAGCTGAACTATTACGATACAAATGCATATGCGAAGGATAAAGAAACGTTAGCGGATGGAAGCGGAGCATTTGGAGCAGTGGATGCTTCCGATCAGATTAACATAGAGGGCAGCAGGGGAACCATTGTTTATATCGGAGCAGAAAAGAGCGACTCTATCGGTACCGTTGTTCAGGAATGGTGCCGGTATATGAAATATGAGTCAGCAGTCTATTCATCGATAACAAAATATGAGAAAGCAATGGAGAAAAAAGATACCAGGCTGCCGGAAATGGTGATTGTGAATTCGGAAAATATAGACTGGACAACCGTAAAGGATACCGTGGAACTGCAAAAATGTACAGAACAGGGGATTCATCTTGTATTTGCAAATCTGCCTGATGTTTCTGTGATAAAAAAGAATCAGAAATTCATGGAATTGCTTGGCATCAAAAAAATTACAGCAGATCAGGTAACGGTGAAGGGAATGGATTTGTATGCGAATCTGATGCTTGGCGGAGAAAACATTTATGAGGCGAAGAAACAGGAAGAGAAAAAGATGCAGGATCTTGAACTGACTTTTCCGTGGTTTAAACTGGCAGGTGGTACGAAAGCTTATATGAAAGGTATTCCGGAAGACAGTACCTTAAAAGTGCAGGAACATCCCGTTGCAATCTGGCGAAAAAGTACGGGAAATGCCTATGTTTTTGCAGTAAACGGAGATTATATGGAGGATGAAACGGGACTTGGAATCCTGACCGGAATGCTTTACGAGACAAGAGATTATCTGATTTACCCGGTCGTAAATGCACAGAATCTGATTGCTGCTAATTTTCCGGTTCTGACAGAGGAAAATACAGCACAGATGCAGGAGATTTACGGCAACACAGCAACAGCTGTTAACCGTGATATCATCTGGCCCTCTTTTGCTTCTGTTTATGAAAAGAATCATCTCGGACTGACCTGTATGCTGGCGCCGAAGCTTGATTACAGCAGTACAACAAAACCAGATGGCAGTATGCTGAACTATTATGTGAAACTGATTAATGAGCAAAAAGGGGAAACAGGGCTTTCCGGTACTTGTGAGTCAGAAACGGATGTGATACAGAAACTGCAGGAAGATCAGGAGTTCATGCAAAAAAAATTGAATACGTTTGCTTTTTCTTCTTTTTACGCTGGAGAACAGACGGATGAAGAAATGGAAAAAGCATTGCAGCAGCCTGTTCTTGAACAGATTCGTACGGTTGTAAAAGCCAAGGATACCGAGGGGGATATTGTAAGATATCAGAACGATCAGGTTACAAGCCAGAAAGTGATATCGGAAGAAGAGGAGCAATTTACATACCGTTCCTGGATGAAAGTAAAGAGTGTGGAATCTGCACTTGGATATACCAGTGTTCTGCTGGATTTGGATGCTATTCTTTATCCGAAAACAGAAGAGGATCGCTGGGAAAATATCGGCAAGGAATTTGCGGCGAATCTTTCTACGTACTGGAAGCTATTCTCCGGTTTTGACGGCACGACCGTATCGGAATGTGACACCAGAATCCGGACATTTCTGAATTCCCGTTATGAAGATGACAGAGAAGACAATGCCATCACATTAAGGACAACAGGAACCGATGAAACAGCGTATTATGTTCTTCGCACGCACAATGAAGATGTCAGAAAAGTTACAGGCGGAACAGCAGAAAAACTTGAAGATTCCGCGTGGCTGATTCGCGCAGAGCAAAGTGAGGTAAGGATTACGCTTGGAGCATCGGATCAACGGTATTACTATGAGAAAGGGGCGAAAAACGAATGAGAGTCTGCATTGTTGCGGAAGGATGCTACCCTTTCGTCGTAGGAGGTGTTTCAAGCTGGGTACACAGCCTGATCCAGCTGTTTCCGGAAACGGAATTTGTGATTCTTGCAATTGCGGCAAATCGTTCCCAGCGGGGAAAATATGCCTATGAATTGCCGAAAAATGTGTCTGCGGTCTATGAACTTTATCTTGACGATGTGGACTGGAGCGGCAGCAAGAAACTGCACAGAAAACGGCTGAAAAAAGAACAGTATCAGGCACTGCGCAGTCTGATTCTGGATCAGGACATCGAGTGGGATGTTTTGTTTGACCTTTTCCAGAAAGAAAATGTTTCCCTGAATGCGCTGCTGATGGGGGAGGATTTTCTGAATGCGGTCAGAGACTGCTATAATCTGAAATACAGTCAGATTGTCTTTTCTAATTTCCTGTGGACGATGCGTTCGATTTATCTGCCGCTGTTTCTCACCATGCAGACGGAAATACCGCGTGCCGATTTGTACCACTGTGTTGCAACCGGTTATGCGGGGGTTCTTGGTGCCATGGCAAAACACTTCTACGGCAGCCGTCTCCTGATTTCTGAGCACGGAATTTACACCAGAGAGCGGGAAGAAGAACTGATCAAAGCCAAATGGGTAGAAGGAATCTATAAAAATATCTGGATCGATCAGTTTCGAAAAATGTCAAAGCTGGCGTACAACGAAGGGACGCTCATTACATCACTGTTTGAACATGCACGGGAACTGCAGATCGAACTTGGCTGCCCGATCGAAAAAACCATGGTCACGCCAAACGGAATCCGTGTGGAAAATCTGCAGAATATTCCGGGGAAAACGGAAGAAGATGAAGGAAAAATCAACATCGGTGCGGTACTGCGTGTGACCCCGATTAAAGATGTCAAAACGATGATTCAGGCATTTGGTTTTGCGAAAGAAAAAGATGACCGTCTGAAACTCTGGATTATGGGACCATGGGAAGAAGACCGGGAATATGCCGAGGAGTGTTTCCAGCTTGTCTCGGATATGGAAATCCCGGATGTTGTTTTTACCGGAAGAATCAATATCCGCGATTATCTTGGAAGAATGGATGTGACCATTCTGACCAGCATAAGTGAGGGACAGCCGCTGACCATTCTGGAAAGCTATGCGGCGCATAAGCCGGTGATTGCAACGGATGTCGGAAACTGCTATGGACTGATTTACGGGGAAAGTGATGATTTCGGTGCGGCCGGAATTGTCACGCATATCATGAATATTGAAGAAATCGCGCAGGCGATGCTGGATATGGCGGCAAATGAAAAAATGCGCCTGGAAATGGGAGAGACCGGCTATCGCCGTGTGATGGAGAAATATAGAGTAGAATATATGCAGAAAACATACTGGGAGATTTACCGGGATTTCGCAGAACAGATGGGGCTGGAGTGGAAGGAAGAATCGGTAAAACTGCCGGATAAGGAAAAGTAAAACCGGAGCAGGCACAAAAAAGGAGGAAGAGGATATGGCAGGAATCGGAGTTCGGCTGAATCGGATTTTTGAAAAAAATACACTTACGACAAATCTGGTTGGATTTTTCTACAGCACCGTAGTGACGGTTGCGCCCATGTTTGTCATCATTATCAATCTGATTTTAATGGAATATCTGCTGGATTTTGCCAGTGTGGGATATGTGACAAGAGAGCTGTTTTCCTGCACGATTCTTTATACCTTTATCTTTTCTCTTCTGACGGCGTCCCCGTTTAATGCGGTGCTGTCCCGCTATATGTCTGATGTGATCTACGAAGAGCGGTATCAGGATATTTTACCCTGCTATCATATTGGTATGCTTCTGAACATTGGTCTCAGCTGTCTGTTGGGGATTCCGTTCTGTCTCTGGGAACATTTTGTGGGAAAGGTACCAACCGCATATGTATTCTGTGGCTTTTGCGGTTATATCAGTCTGGTGCTTGTTTTTTACTCGATGATTTATCTTTCTATTTGCAAAGATTATCAACGGATTTCACAGTATTTTTTCTTCGGCATGCTGGTGGCATTTGTCCTTGCCCTGATTTTACACTTTATTCTGAAGTGGGAGACAACATGGAGTATGCTGTTTTCTCTGACGATCGGATTTTTTGTGACGGCAACGCTGGAAAATGCGCTGATCCGCCGGTATTTTGTGCGAAATAGCAATCATTACCGGCCGGTACTGCAGTATTTTAGGAAATATTGGAAATTGATTTTTACAAACTTTTTGTATATCCTTGGGTTATACATTCACAATTTTGTGTTCTGGACAACGGATATGCGGATGGAGATTGCAAAAAGTTTCGTATGTAACCAGCCATACGATATGGCATCCTGTCTCGCCATGTTTACCAACATTTCCGCAACGATCATCTTTATTGCGCGTGTGGAGATGAACTTTCACGAAAAATATAAACTGTACTCGGAGGCAGTCATCGGCGGAAAAGGCGCCGATATTGACAATGCGAAGAAACGGATGTTCCGTCAGCTTTCCAGTGAACTGATGACACTGGCGCGGTTACAGTTTATCATTTCTGTTGTGGTTTATCTGATCTGTGTTATTCTGCTACCAGGGGAGGGATTTTCCGGTATGACACTGAAAATTTATCCGTCACTTGCGGTTGGATATTTTATTCTGTTTCTGATGTATGCGGAAATTATCTTCCTGTATTATTTTGACGATCTGACAGGGGCAATCTGGACAGCGATCGTGTTTTGCCTGGTGACATGGATTGGCAGTCTGATTGCAACACATTTACCGGTGATCTGGTATGGCGCCGGGGTCATAGCAGGAGCATTTGCAGGATGGAGTGTGGCATATGCGAGACTGCGATGGGTAGAAAAAAACATGGACAGACATGTCTTTTGCCGTGGAAATCTGATTCCTCAGGGAAAGGGGAAACGGCCATCCGGTATGGTTTATGAAAGAAAAGCAGAGCAAGAGCAGAAGGAGGAAGCGTAAATGAGCACAGCAGCAATTGTAAAAGCTTGCGTTATTTTGATGGGAATTGGAATTATGATCGTTACCTTCGTGCTTCATGCGAAAAAGAAGCTGACCGTAAACCTGGCAGTTACCTGGGAACTGCTTGGAATTGCAGCAATCTTAAGCGGAGCGGTTCCGAGATTTTCCGGATGGAGCAGCCGGATCGGGCTTGGGAGCCTCGTTGTTCTTCTGATCACAGCGCTTCTGGTTCTGTGGGGCGTTTACCAGATGACAATTCAGATCTCTTCCCTGTTAATGAAAAACCAGGAACTGGCGATTCTGGTTTCTCTTTTGAACCAGGAGAATGAAAGAATTCTGAGAGAACTGGAAAAACTGACGGGCAAAAATGCAAGAGAGTTATAAGGGAATAGAAGAAGGAAGAACGAATGAAGAAAATTTTGTTTGTGATCAACACCCTTGGCCGGGCGGGAGCGGAAACAGCGCTGCTGGAACTTTTGCGCCGCCTGGATGCGGAGGAATATGAAATTTCACTTTACGTACTTTTGGGGCAGGGTGAAATGATTTCCCAGGTACCGCAGAGGGTACATGTGAAAAATAAGAAAATCTGTACCGCTTCTGTGCTGTCCGGTGCGGGGCGGAGAAAACTGATACAGACATCTTTTCTGGCGTTTTTCCGCCATGGTCGCACCATAAAGAAAATGCAATATGTGATACAAAATTTTTTCCGAATGAAAAAAACTGGAAACATTCAGCCGGACAAGCTGCTCTGGCGTGTAATTTCGGATGGAGCAGACCGATTTTCGGAAACCTTCGATCTGGCGGTTGCTTACCTGGAAGGCGGTTCTGCTTATTACGTTGCCGATCATGTGAATGCTAAGAAAAAAGCTGCCTTTGTCCATATTGCATACGGCAATTCCGGTTATACAAGGGAAATGGATCGGGACTGCTACGAAAAGATGGATCAGATCTTTACCGTTTCGCAGGAGACGCGCCGTCATTTTCTGGAATTTTATCCGGAATATGAGAAGAAAGTGCAGGTTTTTCACAATATTCTCGATACAGACCGGATTGCGCGTGAGGCGCAGCTGCCGGGCGGTTTTTCAGATTCCTATACAGGAATTCGAATCTTAACTGTCGGAAGACTGGCCTATCAGAAAGCATATGACATCGCAATTCCGGCCATGAAAAAGATCCGCGAAGATGGCTATGAGGCGCGATGGTATGTACTGGGAGAGGGATCCGAGAGAAATGCGCTCGAAAAGCAGATTGCAGAGCTTGGCCTGCAGGAAGATTTCCAGCTGCCGGGTGCAAAAGAGAATCTGTTTCCTTATTATGCACAGTGTGATCTCTACGTTCATGCAACACGGTTTGAAGGAAAAAGCATCGCCATCCAGGAAGCGCAGACACTTGGCTGTGCTGTGATTGCATCGGACTGTGCGGGAAACAGAGAGCAGATTGTGGACGGGGAAGATGGTCTTCTCTGTACGCTGACACCGGAAGGCATTGCCGAAAAAGTAGAAGAACTGCTGGATGATCCGAAGAAACGGGAACGGCTTGCAGCAGCGGCAAAACAGAAAATGAACGGTCAGACAGAGGAAATCTGGAAACTGCTGAATCTAATGAAATGAGGCGGACATACATATGAGACAAAAAGAGGTACTGCTGATTATTCCGGCATACAACGAGGAAAAAAATATAGAAAAGGTCATGAAACAGCTGGCGCAGCCGGAGATAGCAGATATTGTTGATGTGCTGGTCATGAACGATGCTTCTTCTGACAATACCAACTGGCTGGCGAAGGAATATGGCTGTGCGGTGGTTACTCATGTTTTAATCTGGGATATGGCAGTGGGCTGCAGCTTGGATATAAATATGCAATCCGAAGGGGCTATTCTTATGTTATTCAGATGGATGCGGATGGGCAGCACGATGTGTGCAATATCCCGAAAATTTACCAGAGATTAAAGGAAAAAGATGATGATGGAAGAACGCCGGACATTGTGCTTGGATCCCGTTTCATGAAGGGGAGTACAGAGTTTGAAGTTTCCTTTGCAAAAAAAATGGCATTTGTCCTGTTTCGAAAAATGCTGTATTTGGCAACTGGACGGAAAATTGCGGATCCGACAACCGGACTGCAGGGTTTAAGCCGGAAAGCTGTTTTATACTATTCCAAATATAATCATTTCGATGATAAATATCCGGATACTAATATGATTACTCAGATGCTGCTTCTTGATTTTAAAGTTGTGGAGATTCCAGCTGTTATGCATGCTCGGACTTCGGGGAAAAGCATGCATTCTGGTTTGAAGCCAATCTGGTATATGATGCGGATGTTTTACAGTGTCCTGGCTGTGATTTTCCGGTGTAAGGTATTGAAAATGGATGCAGGAGCAGGACGGATTGATGTGGAGAGAGAAGATAAAAAGTATCCTGAGCTGGCAGAAGGGAAGAGAAGCTAAAGGCAGGGCAGAAAAGAAAGAATTTCCAGAACTGCGGGGAAAACAGGATAAAAAAGAGCTTTTCCAGAAAGCGATACTTCAGGAAAGCAGGAAAGCGATACAGAATCCCGGGTGTGGCTGGTATCATTTATATACTTTCAACGCGGCGCAAACCGGGGAACCGCTCTACATCGCCTGTGAAGAGGAAGAACTTGTCCTTCTCAGAATTGATATCGGAGCATTCCGGGACAAGCCGATTTCAGAACCGTCTCTGGAATGGATTCGAAGGATTCTGGCATTTTTTCGGGAGAAAAGAAAAGGAATGATCCTGCGGTTTTCCTATGATCTTGAGGGAAAAGGACTGGAGAAAGAGCCGGGCAGTATCCGTCTGGTGGAAGAACATATGCAGCAGATCGGAGAAGTCATTCGGGAATATGCGGACGATATTTTTGCAGTACAGGGAATTCTGATCGGGAACTGGGGCGAAATGCACGGTTCCCGTTATCTGACCCCGGATGCCTTTCGAACCCTGACCGATACCATGATAAAAGCAGTGGACGGCGCCTGCCCGGTTGCAGTGCGGAAACCGGCGCAGTGGCGGGAACTGACTTTGGGATGGACGGAGCAGGAAAAGAAAAAACTGACTCTGTTTAACGATGGGATATTCGGATCGGAAACGGATCTTGGAACGTATGGCACACTGTCACCGGAAACACCGGGACAGAAAATCTGCAGCCGGGAAGAAGAACTGGAATGGCAGAAAAACGAAATGTGCGGAAAATTTTGCGGCGGAGAGGCCATATGGGGAAGTGGGGCAGAACCGGCTCCTTTCGTCTCGGCCCCAAAAGCAATGGCGGATCTCGAAAGAATGCATATTTCCTATCTGAACAGTACGTATGATTTACGACGGCTGGAACAATGGAAAGCAGAAACGGTCGAGGACGAAAGCGGCCTGGATGCAATTGGAAAACGTCTCGGCTATCGGTTTGTTGTGGAAGGTGTGGAGTTTGTTTCGGAAAGGGAAGAACTTCAGATTACACTGGAAAACAAAGGATTTGCAGAACTGACCGAAGAGGCAGACTGTTATCTGGAGCTGGAAAGAAACGGAACGCTTCAGAAAAAAATACAGATTGCAACAGATGCGAGACTCTGGAAGAGCGGAGAAAAAACCACTCTTTGCCAGAAAATAAAACTGCCTGCGGAATTAGCAGAACCAGAAGAACAGAAACTGTATCTGGCGCTGTACCGCAGGCGGGATGGAAGAACTATTTCATTTGCCAATCAGGGAGAAAAACAGGGACGCCCCTTTTTGGGAATTTTCAAAATTGACCCGATTGTTTTAATATAATTTGCTGATTTCGAGCGTACCAATCGAAAATCCATGCGTATCATGAGAAAATGTGTTTGCGGGCAAAATTTCCCTTTGCAGAACAGGATCCGTCATCTGGAAATATACCGTATAACTGCCTTTGGTGAGTCTCGCAAGCGGGAGAGAAATAGAGAGCTCTGCAGTAGTCCCCGGTATCCAGAATCTGGAATCCGAAGAGATGGGAAATGAGAAAACCTCACCATCGGAAGAAACCAGGGTGAGCTGTAAATCCAGTTTTCGATAGCAGACAGAAAAACCAACATTTTCCAGCCGTATCTGAAAATCAGACGAATCCAAAGCAGTGTCCTGGATGACATAGCGGTATCCCAGATGACGCTCGATATAATCATAGCCGGACAATACCGTTAAAAACGGAAGCTTTGTCTTTGTAAGCAGCTGCTTTCCATTTATCCAGAACCGCGGGATCGTGTTCCGAATTCAGATAGGAGACATGCATGCGCGATAAATCCTGAATGGCATGTGCGAGATCATTCAATGGGTTATCCAGAGTGACCTCGCCGCCGTTTGGGACGAAATTGCAGAGTTCATTCTGGAAGGAAAGCTCATCCTCACGAACCCAGGCGGAACGGTAAGTGTCTGCGGAGGCAGCGGTATCACCATAAGTGCCGGTATCGTTGGCCGTTCCGAGCATACCATCGTTAAACAGTCCAAGCCGGGAGGAAAGCGAACCATCAAAAGCTGTTTCCTTTGTCGGCCGTTCGGAGGAATCCAGAATTTTCCGCCTCTGTACCGGTGTGCGGACAGACAGAAAAACCGAAGGATCCGTTACCTCTGCCAGATGGTGCATCAGGGTAGTACAGTCCTCATCGGACATGTAGTGAGAATTGTTCATTTCCCCGCAGTTTCCGACAAAAATGCCCTGCATCAGAAAAACACAGTCCGTGTAGCGATTTACAACTTCAGCTGTCTGGTCCATGTGACGCAGAATTTGCTCCAGACTTTGCGGCTCTGTTTCCATTGCTTTTCCATCCCAGTCGTAGAGAAAACGTAAGATCACCTGACTGCCATGTCTCTGCCAGGCAGAGAGAATGGTATCAAGCTGGGAAAGAGCTGAATCGGAGAGATCTTCGTTTGAAAAATTCTGCAGATTCACTTCCAGCATGACAATTCCCTGCCTGTTTTTGGCGTCGGAATCAGAGGCGGCAGGAAGATTCGAGAGCGAATCGCTTCCAAGAACATAGCCATACATGTGATAAAATCCAATGTATGGATTGGATAACTCGTCTGCGGATTCTGTGCATGGTTCCGGCATGTAATTCGCTACGATTAAAAAAGACGGATACCAAGAAAATGCGTAACAGT